>TARA_R110000782_G_scaffold20398_3_pt1 | contig 24229 bp, 15 predicted proteins | sample TARA_R110000782 | Tara Oceans TARA_R110000782 (sample SAMEA4397859) | marine metagenome | biome: Polar Biome; feature: [SRF] surface water layer (ENVO:00010504); material: water (ENVO:00002006), including particulate matter (ENVO:01000060) such as... | depth 5 m | reverse complement strand
GAGCCGGTCCCCCCCACCGAGACCGATGCGGCCCGCGCCCAGCGGATGGACGACCTGCTCATCCGCGTGGGCCGGGTGCTGGCGGCCGCCCAGGACCTGCACGGCTCGATCAAACGGGAGATGCCAGAGGAACTCGAACGCCTCGCGACGGAGATCGAGGCCGCGGAGCGCCGGGGCGAAGCGACGTCGCTGCTCGCGGCGGTCATGCCGGACCGCCGGGGCGGTCGTCCGCGACCGGGCGAAGCCGCCCCGGACCGCGACGCTGCGAGAGAGCGAGCGTTCGCCCAGATCCTCGCCGATCCGTTCGGACGCCTGAACAAGGCCGTCACCGAGAACATCGACCGGGTCGGCATCGCGGAGATCGGTGCCGACACGGTGGCCGTGACCTGGGACGGGCGTGCGGTCTTCCCCCCCTTCGGCCTGACGATGCGGCAGGGGCCGGACGGCTGGCGGGTGGTCCCGCCGACGAGCCTGCCGATGGCCCGGCGGTTCATGCCGGACAGCGAGGCCGAGTTTAAGATCTGGGGGAGCCTGCTGGCGACGGCCGAGGCGCTGCTGGACGACCTGCGGGTCGGGGTCGAGTCCGGACGCATCGAGACGATGCAGCAGCTCAGCCGCAAGGCCATCGAAGATGCCGTGATCCCGATGGGTATGGTGATGGTCGCCCTTCAGCGAGCGGACGATTAGGTACTGCTCCCGCGTCTGAAGCGCTCCACGACGGGGTCGTGCAGCCCGAGCTGTTCCACGTCGGTTGGCCAAACCGCCCGCGATCAGCGCTTGCCCACCCGTTCCATCTCGGCCAGCGATTTGGGCACCGCCGCGGAGAGGTTTTTGTTGCCGTCCTTGGTGACCAGGATGTCGTCCTCGATCCGCACGCCGATGCCCTTGTGGGGCAGATACGCCCCCGGCTCGATCGTGACCACCATGCCCGGCTTAAGTTCCTCCTCGGCCAGGCCCGGGTCGTGGGTTTCCAGGCCGAGGTGGTGGCCGATGCCGTGGGGCATGTAGTCGCCGAATCCGGCCTTCTCGAGCACGGTCCGCGCGGCCCTGTCGGCGTCGGCCAGCGTGGCGCCGGGCTTGACGGCCTTGATCGATGCTTCCTGGGCCTTGAGCACCGCGTTGAACACCGCCCGCTGGTCCTCGCTGAACTTGCCGCTCACCGGGAACGACCGCGTGATGTCGGCCGCGTAGCCGTTGATCGACGCGCCGCAGTCGAGCACCATCAGGTCCCCGTCTTTGGTCGGCTGGTCGTTCTGCTTGTAGTGAAGCACCACCGCGTTGGCCCCGGAGCCGACGATCGGGTCGAAGGCGACCCGCTTCGAGCCGGCCTCCTCGAAGCCGCGGATCAGTTCCTGGTGCAGCGTGCGTTCCGAGACGCCGGGCTTGACGCTCTTCCAGAGCCGTTCGATGCCGGACCTGGTCGCCACGATTGCCGCCTCGATCTGCTTGATCTCGGCGGGGCTTTTGACCATCCGCATGCGGACCAGCAGGTCGCTGCGGTCCTCGATCCCGCAGCCGGGCATGCGTGAGGCCACCTTCTGGAACAGCTCGTAGTCGGGCGAGACCGGGGCGGTGTAGGGCGCGAGCGGGTGCAGGCAGGCGAGTTTCTTGGTGCGTCGGGCCGACTCGGTCATGAGGCGTGGTAGCATGTTGGTCCGCATCACCGCCTTGAACCCCGTCTTCTCCCGCAGCGCCCCGCCGAGCGGGTCGCGGAAGCCGTCCCAGATGTCGTGCTCCGGGTTGGTTGGGCGGAGGAGCAGCACGATCCGCTTGTCCGGGTCGGGCGAGCTCGGATCGAAGAAGACCATCGCGCCGACCTCGTCGGTGATGCCGGTCAGGTAGAGGAAGTGGAAGTTGGGGTCCCAGTCACCGCGCAGGGGCGGGCCGTGCTCGCCGGCCATGACGATGGCGGTCGATCCCTTCAGCGACTTGAGCACCGCCTCGCGGCGCTTGGCGTACTCCGACACCGCGATTCCCTCAAGCATCCGCATGGGCATCCCTTTCCATTCCGAGCCCGCCGCGGATCGCCCGCGACGCCTTCTCCGACCGCGCCTCGCTCTTGCCGAAGCCCGGGCACGCGCCCGCTTCGACGGCCGCCGCCTGCGCGTCGGCATAGTTGCTGATCAGCATCGCGGGCACCCCCCGCGACGCGGCCTCGCGGATCACCCGCAGGCCCTGATCGTCCTGATACCAGCCGTCGAGCACGCGGTTGACCAGCAGCAGATCGGCCGGGCCGCCCCAGAGGCTCTGTTCCTCGGTGTTCTTGACAATCTGTGCCCCGGGCACCGCAGTGCGAACGGCGTTGACGAGAAGGAACGAATCCGGCCCGCAGTGCCCCACCAGAACCACCGTCTTGGAATCAGCCACCCGTCTTCTCCGTCTTTGCCGACGCGACGCGAACTTCGTGCGCCGTCACTTGCAGCACGATAGACCCGACCCGGAAGGATCGCGGCTCTGTCCGTCCGTCCCCGATCGCCCGGGCCGCTGGCCCGAGCACCTTCCAACCGGCCCGGTCCATCCCCGAGCCGCCGTGATCGCGGAGCACGATCCGCAGGGTTTCACAACGCACCGCCAGCGGCGTGGCGGCCAGTTCTTTCCGTCCCAGCAGCAAGGCCCGCCCGCCGACTTCCCGGGTCGCGGCGTTGAGCGCCAGCCGGGCCTCCCGCTCGATCGCGTCCGCGGCCATGGTGCAGACCTCCGCGGTGACCGCCGCCCGCTCCGCCGCGTCGGGCCGGATCGCCTTGATCTCCGGGATGACCCGGGCGCGGATGGCGTTGCGCAGGAACGATTCGTCCCGGTTTGAAGCGTCCTCTTTCCACGCCCAGCCGGCATCGCGGCAGATTCGAACGGCGTCGGACCGATTCATGCCGAGCATCGGGCGGACCACGGACACGTCCCCGAGTGACCGGACCGCCCTGATCCCGCCCAGACCCCGGGGCCCCGAGCCGCGGATCAGACGCATCAGCACCGTTTCCAACTGGTCGTCCGCGTGGTGGGCGGTGGCCACAAACCGGCAGCCGTGCGTCCGGGCCAGATCGGCCAGCGCGTCGTAGCGGCCGCGCCGGGCGGTGGCCTCCAGGTTTCCCCCGGCGGCCCGCACCGGCACCTCGGCGGTCGCAAAGTCCAGCCCGAGCGTCTGCGCGAGGGCTCGGGCCGCGTCGTGATCGGCCACGGCGTCAGCCCTTTGACGCAGATCGTGGATCACGTGGGCGATCACCGGGGCCGGCCTCACGCCGGCAAGGGCGATGGCCAACCCGCTCGAATCGACGCCCGCCGAGCACGCGATCAGGGTGGGCCGGTCCGCGTCCCGGACGCCGTGCCCGCCGGTGAGGCGTCGCCACTCGGCCACAACCGCCCGGGCGATCGGGTGGTCTCGGGACGCACGCCCGCGACGGGTGCGGTTGGACGCGGCGTCCGATCCCGGTTCCGGGGATCGGCGCCGGTTCTGTCCGCCGCCATCGGCGGATTCGGCCTGTTCGGATGCATCGGACACGCCCGGATGATACTGTGTACGCCGACCGGGCCATCGCATCAGCGGCCCGGGCACGTTCTGACAGTGGGCCGGCCCCAAGGCCGGACGAGCCCACGATCGCCCCGGAGCAAGGATCGCCCCGATGATGTCCACGCCATTCGGTCCCCGCCCGCCGGCCTCACCCCCAGCCGAGCCGGAGCCCCAGGCCTCAGCGCCGACGCCCGTCCAGATCGAATCCGCCCCCGTGGCGGATCAGCAGCCACCGGCCCAGGGTGATCCCGAGATGGTGCTCGACCCGCAGCCGATGTGGAACGGGACCGACCCGGGGATGGAAGCCCAGGCCGATTCGCCGTGGTGGAGCCCGACCGTGTTCCGCGAAAGCGAGAGCCTGCTCGGTCCCATGCTGCTCGCGTTCGGGGTGATCCTGATGGTCACGCTGATGATGCGGCACCTGCGGCGCAAGAGCATGAGCCGGCCGGTGCCCCAGCCGATCGAGAACCGCATCGCGTCGATCCACGAGCGGGCCGTCAGCTCGATCGGGCCCGTCGAACGGACCATGTCCGACGCGGAAGAACTCGCAAGACGCCTGAGCGCGACGATGGAGAACAAGGCCGCCCGTCTGGAGCTCTTGATCGAGGAATCCGAACGCAAGCTCGAGGAACTGAACCGGGCGATCGCCCAGATCAGCCGGGCCACGCCCGCGTCGCCCGAGCGGGCCGCCCGCCCGCTGCGGGCGATCGATCCGAGCGTGCTCGACCGGGCACGGGTCGAGCAGGACCGGGCCGAGCGCAACGGGCATCAGCAGGGGCAACCGGCTTCGGCCGCACCCACCCGAACGGCCGAGACCACCGCCGCGCCGGCGGACCCGGTCCACCGGCGGGTCTGGGCCCTGGCGGACGACGGCATGCCCACGCTTGAGATCGCTCGCTCGCTCAACCAGCCGGTCGGGCAGGTTGAGCTGATCCTCAATCTCCGCAAGTCCGGTTGACCCGGTCTTTTCGTCTCGCCACGCACGCACGGGGGCTCACGCATGGAACCGCAAGACGCACGCGACCCGGCCGGGCCGGGGCCGGCTTTTCACCCGCTCTTCGAGACCGTCCCGCTCACGATCTCCAACGTGCTGTCACTCTCCCACCGTCTTTATACGGCCCGCTGGGGATTGATCGTGGGCGCGTTCTCGCTGGCCGTGGTGATCCAGTGGATCATCGGCGCCGTGACCGGACTGATCGATATCGCAATCTTCGGGCAGGGCCTGATCGTGTCACCGCTCAACCTGCTCGCGCAGATCCTGATCAGCACTCCGCTGCTGGTCGGCGCGCTGTACGTCGCGGTGCGGGTGTACCGCAACGAACCCGCCACGTTGGGCGATTTGTGGATCGGATTCTCTCGGTGGCTCCCCGTGGTCGCCGTCGGCCTGCTGGTCCAGCTCGCGGTCTACGGCGCGATGCTGCCGATCGGGGTCGCCGCCGGAATCCTCGCCGGCGCCGGCGGAGGCCCCGCGACGGTGGCGGTGGCGGTGATCCTCGCGATCGGGTTGCTGATCCTGGCGATCTGGCTCTCGATCCGACTCTACTTCGCGACGATGCTCTGCGCCGACCCGGCCGGCCCGAACCTGGGCGTCGTGGATTCGATCACGACGAGCTGGCGGATCACGTCCGGGCACGCGTGGACATTGTTTGTCGTCGCGGTGGCGATGGGCATCGTCGCGATGCTCAGCCTCGTGCTGCTCATCGTGCCGTTCTTTCTCTACGGCGGGCCGGTCCTCGTCTGCGGCGGCGCGGCCGCTTACGCGCTGGCGTGCCACAAGGCCGGCATCATCCCACTGGCGCCGTATGATGACTGCCCGCACTGCGGCTACTCGATGCGGGATGCCCCCACCGACATCTGTCCGGAGTGCGGCAACGTGGTGCACCGCGCCGGGTGAGTGATGTCAATCGACCCACTCGCGGTCGACGCGCATGCCCTGGGCGACCGTCGCCGCGTCGGAACCTTCGATCATCGTCGCCACGGGATAAGCGCAGTAATCGAGGCTGAAGGCGCCGGCCGGTCGGTTGTTGCCCGAGAAACCCGTGCCTCCGAAGGGCAGCTTGGAGCTGGCCCCGGCGGTGCCGCAGTTGATGTTCAGGCAGCCGGCGCGGACCTCGGTCAGGAACCGCTCCTGGGCGGCGGCGTCGGCGGTGAAGATCGAGGCCGAGAGCCCGTAGCGGGTCGCGTTGGCCTGCTCGATCGCCTCGTCGAGCGAGCCGACGACGGTAATCCGCAGCATCGGCCCGAACACCTCCTCGTCGCAGCCGCAGTCGTCCACATCGAGGGCGAAGCGCTCGACGGTCACGATCGACGGCGTGAGGTACCAGCCCGGCAGGCCGGGCACCGCGGTCGACTCCAGGATCACGCGGCCGCCGGATTCGGCGAAGCGTCGCTCGGCCGCGAACACGGCGTCGCGGGCCTGCTCGGAGATGATCGGGCCCATGAACACCGGATCGCCCGACCGGGGATCGCCGATGACCAGGCTCGAGGCGGCCTTGACCAGCGCCGGGATGACTCTGTCTGCGACGGCCTCGTGCACGATCAGTCGGCGGGTGCTGGTGCACCGCTGGCCGGTGGTGTTGAAGGCGCACCGCGTGACCTCGACGACCGCCTGGTGCAGGTCCGCGTCGGGCAGGATGATGGCCGGGTTGTTGCCGCCCAGTTCGAGCGCGACGATCCGGCCGGGACGGTCGAGGTTCGCCTCGAGGATGCGTCGCCCCACGGGCCAGGACCCCGTGAAGAGCACACCGTCGATGCCGTCGTGCGACACGAGCCGTTTGGCGACGTCGGCCGCGCCCTGAACCAGGTTCATCACGCCCTTGGGCGCGCCCTCGGCCGCGAGCGCCTCGTCGAACATCTCCGCCAGCATCTGGCCGACCGCCGGGGCTTTGTCGGACGGCTTGAACACGACGGTGTTGCCGGCCAGCAAGGCGGGCACGATGTGGCCGTTGGGGAGGTGGGCCGGGAAGTTGAAGGGGCCGACCACCGCCATCACCCCGTGGGGGCGGAAGTGGCACCGGGCGGTCTTGGCCGCGCCCATCGGGAACTCGAACGCCTCGACGCGGTGGCGGCCGCTGCGCGGGCCCTCCTCCAGCGTGATGTCGACCTTTCCCGCGATCAGGCCCGCTTCCGCGGCCGACTCCCACATCGCCTTGCCGGTCTCCTCGCAGATCAGGTCCGCGAGATCGTCCTTGCGCTGCTTGGCGATCTCCTGGAAGCGGCGCAGCACGGCGATGCGCTTCTCGACGGGTGACCGCGACCAGGCCGGCAGGGCGGCGCGGGCGGCGGCCACCGCCGCGTCGGCATCGGCCAGCGAGGGCGAGCCCGACCAGACGACCCGGTCGGGGTGGGCGGGATTGTGCGAGACCAGGTCCCGCCCCGGAATCCCCTTCCACGATCCTTCGATGAGATTGCTCGCCCCGTGCCGCAGCGGTGTCGCTGTTGTCATCGCTTCGCCTCAGACTTTTTCTTCGTGTTCTTCGTGCCGGCTTTGGCGGGCTTCTTCTGCGCGGGTTTGGCGTCGCGGACCACCCCGGCGGCCCGGCTGGATTTCTTTCGTCTCACCGTCGACTCGGGCGGGGGGCTGCCGTCCATGGGTGTGAATCCCGCGGGCACGCCGGCCTGTCCGCCGAGCGCCTCAAAGGCCTCGCGCGGCACGCGGACGCGGCCTTCGGCGTCGACGTGGTACACCGACTGCACCGCGTAGAACTCGCCGTCCTTGTCCAGAACCGAAACAATGGCCGCCCCGGACGCATCGGCCGACGGGACCGGGTCACCCAGCTCGAGCCGTCTGGTGTCGCGGACGAGCGGGATCTCGTCGGTCTTGGCGAACAGGTACGGCCCGCCGTCGAAGGGGTCGACGAAGTTGTCGTACCGGAAACCGAGTTTCTCGAGCATGCGCCGGGCGGGGGCGGTCTCCTTCCCGACCTGGCCGAACTGCATGCGGACCTCGGGGGGCAGGATCGAGAGTTGGATCTCGCCGGCGGGGAGCAGCGAGGTCATGAACTCGCGCGAGTACTGACAGAACCGGTCGGCCTCGGTGTAGCTGAGCGGGATGAACCGGCGACCGAGCGCGTTCCAGATCAGGTTCTCCCCGTCGCTGGTGATCGGGGCCATCATCTCACCCAGGACCGTCGGGCGGAAAATCTTGCGGTGCAGGCCCATGAAATGGAACCGGATGCTGCTGATGAACCGGCCGAGCTTCGCCGGATGGCCTCGGAACGACGGCTGGAGGATCAGGCCGCCGATCTCCGTCGGCCCGCTCTCGTCGAAGTGGATTTTGGCCACGGTGGAGCGGGTGCCGAACTTGAGCGACTCGGAGTACTTGTCCTGCTGCTCGAGCTTGAAGCAGACGTTCGGATTGCCCGGGCCGCCCATCTGGCTGACGATCTGGCTGGTGCCCAGGCAGCCGTGGTTCTCCGTGTCGTCGACGACGAACATGAACAACTCGGCCAGGGCGGTCTTTTCGGAGATCCCGCCCGCGCCCGAGTGCCGCTTGGGCGTGAGCTGCTTGCGGCTGACGCCCGCCGCCCGCTCGAAGCTGGCGCGGGAGTTGATAATCTTCTCGACGATGATCTCCTGGTCGGCGGGCAGGTTGATGAAGTGGACCATCTTGGCCAGCTTCAGCAGCGTGGGGGCGTCGTCCATCCTGGCGCGGCGTATCACGAACACGGGCATCTCCTCGATGAAGCCTTCAATCGCGGCGTCTCGGACCTGTTCCCGGGGGACACGCCGACCCCATCAAAGACCATTGCAACCCCGCCGGCTCAGCCCTCGCTGGCCACGCGGGCCATCGCACGCTCGATGATCGCGAAGACCCGGGGCCAGTCTTCCATCTTCATCGCGGGCAGCGGCGGGAGCATGCGTGTGTGGTACGGTCCGTGGCCGCAGTAGAACATCATCACACCCTCGTCATAGGCGATTCGGCACATCTTGGTGATCTTGGCCTTGTCGCCGCCGAATGGGGTGAACCGCATCATCCCGCCGACGCCGCCGACCAAGTCCTTGGTGAACAGAGCCTCGGGGAACCACTCGGGGTGGCGCTCCATCAGGCCCTTGACCTGGTCGCGGAACGCCGCGTGGTGCTTCGCGAACTGGCCCTGGGGGCCGTAATAGTCGCCCGAGCCGAGTATGTCCAGCAGGGTCGAGCCGACGGCGAAGTCGGTCGAGGTGCCCGTGAATGTGCCGCTGAGCAGGCCCGCCTTGGGGTTGTATTCCTCGGTGAACATCGTCGCGCAGGCCTGGGTCATCTTGCCGACGCAGAAGACATCGACGAACTCGCCGAGTTCGTACATCTCGTAGGCGAACATCCGCTCCGTGCGGCCGAAGCTCTGGATCTCGTCGTCCCACACCGCGATGTTGTTCGCCTTGCAGCACTCCATCAGAACGCGGTGGAAGTCGCGGTTGGCCACGTTGAAGCCGCCCTCGCCCTGCACCAGCTCAAAGATGAAGCAGGCGTGCATCTTCGGATAGCGGTCGATGAACTGCTGCATCCGCCACACGCAGTGATCGATGAACTTGTTCGCCCCGCCCACCTTCTCGACCGCCACGTCGTTCCAGAACGGCATGTAGTCCACCTGGGTCGTCAGCGGGATGCCCTCTCGGCCGGCGTGCGAGTCGCCGATCTGGGCCATGGTCACGCTCCGGCCCATGAAGCAGTGCTTGAACGCGAGCACGCGGCTGGCCGGGTAGTGCTTCTGGTAGCACACCTTCAGCGCGCTCTCGTTGGCCATCGCGCCCGAAGTCGTGATGAACGCGTGCTTGAGCCGCGAGTTCTTCGACGCGTGCCCGACGAGCTTCTCCCCGAACTCGTAGGCCGAGAAACCGCTCTGCAGATTGCCGTGCTTGGTGGTGTCGTCCAGGGACGCGGCGGCCTGCGCCCGGATCACGGCCGGGTTTGAGTGCCCCAGGAAGTGCACGCCGATGCCCGTGATCATGTCCCACTTGACCGAGCCGTCGGCCATCTCCACCAGGGCGCCGTTGCCCACGCCGCTCGACAGCGTGGGGTACAGCAGGCCCCGCCCCTTCACCTTGGCGGCCCGCTCGAGTAGCTCGTCGTAGGTCACCTTCAGGTCCGGATTGGCTGGGCGGACGTCCTTGATCGTCTCCGAGTGCGTCCGCACCCGGTCGACGATGGTCTCGATCGCCGCGTTGATCGCCGGGTCCTCGCGGATCTGGTCTCCGACGGTCGGGGCGTGCGTCACTTTGGTCATGGTCTGATTCGTCATCGCAGTTCTCCTCGTCAATCCGCCGCGGAACCGCCCGCCGAGAGCCGCGCGATCAGGATCGCGAGCATCTGGCAGCGTTCGACGAGGCTGGTCAGATCAATCCATTCATCCGGCGTGTGGAGGCCTCCGCCCCGCACGCCCACGGTGTCGATTGTTGGCAGGCCCGCGTCCTGCATGATGTTCCCGTCGCACACCCCGCCGGTTTTCTCGAACGGCAGGCTCTGGCCGAGGTCCTCGGCCGCCGACCGGGCACGCATCGCCAGCGCCTCCGTCCGGGGGGTCAGGGGCTTGGCCGGGCGGTTGAAGCTGCGGCGGACGACCACGCCGGGCATCGCGTCCGTCGGTGTGGCCAGGGCGTCGAGCATCGCACCGATCTCATCGGCCGCCGCGGCATCCGGGAACCGCACATTCCCCCACGCGGCCGCCGAATCCGGCACCGCGTTCGTCGCCACCCCACCCCGGACAGGCCCGATATTCAGGGTCCTTCCCCGGGCTGGCTCGGGCATCTCGGACACCGCCAGGATGCACTCGGCCAGTTTCGTCACCGCCGAGACCCCCTTGGTGAACTCCCGCCCCGCATGGGCCGCCCGTCCCTTGGTTTCGATCATGAACTGCCCGGATCCCACCCGCTCGATCGCCAGCGCCCCGCTCGGCAACGCCGGCTCGAGGGCCAGGCCGAAATCATGGTCTTTCGCGGCCGCCCGGATCGCCCGTTCGGAGTGGTAAGTCCCGGTCTCCTCGTCCCCGTTGAGCAGGAACGACCAACTGGCCGGCACGCCCACCTCCTCAAGCACTTCGAGGGCTGCCACCGCGATCACCAGCCCGCCCTTCATATCCACGCAGCCCGGCCCGACCGCGGTCTTGCCGTCCGGCGCCACGTTGAGTTCCTGGAAAGGACCCGCGGGATCGTGGACCGTGTCCATGTGCCCGGCGATCAGAACACGCCCGGAGGTCGCGCCGCCGAGCCTTGAACAGACGGATGTCATGGGCTGATACCCGGAGTCATTGGAGCCCGAGAGCCACGCCGGCTTGGGGTCGGCTTCGACGGTCCTGTGGTCGGCCCCCAGCGCCGTCAGCCGCCCGGTCAGCAGCGATCGGGTCGCCTCGATTGCTTCCTCGTTGAACCCCCCGGTCGGGAGGCCCACGTGGAGGCGGAGGTCTTCAAGGAGGGCCGATTCCCGGTCCCGGACCGCCCGCACGATGCGTTGTTCCAACTCGGAGAGTGCCACGCCTGAGTCTAGCCGCCCGTACCGCACAAACCCCGCGCACCGCGGCCCCCGGGTGGCCAACGACCGCCCGTCGGAAGAGGTCAGGGCCGGTTGACGATCCCCAGGTCAATCACCGCGCCCGACGGCGTGTACAAGTCGGCGTTCACCCCGTCGGACGCCACGCTCGTGAACACCAGGCAGGTCCGCCCCGAAGCTGCGGCGTACAGCATGTCGCCGTCGCTCGGCCCGGCCTGACGCCCCATCCGGGCCTTCTGGACCTGCATGTGGTAATGCGCGAGTCCAAGGTCGCTGAAGCGGATCATGTCACCGCTGGCCACGAACATGTCGTCGCTGAGCCGATCCCGCGCCCGCGGCCGGAACAGCACCATCCGCGGCTCGCCCGTCTCCGCGAACTCCAGCACCCCGCCGTACTCGGTCGCGGTGTCCTTGCGGTCCAGTTCGATCTGTGACCAGAGGTCGCGACGGGCGGACTCGGACGCGACCGCCTCATCGACCACAAGCAAAACGACCACGTCGCCCCACGACATCTGGTCGGCCCAGTCGCTGAGCTTCTCCAGGCGCGGGCGCTTGCCCCGCTCCGCGTCGCGCCGGACCGTAGTGCGGCCGTTCAAACGCCCCGCCAACTCGTCCAAGAGCTGGGCCCTGGACATCGCGATCCACCCGGGCCGGTTTGCCGCGGTCCAGCGGATCGCCTCCGCGTGCCGGAGCTCCAGCCCGCGCCGCTGCTCCGGGTTGAGTCCGCCGATCGCCGAGGCCGCCCGCGACCACCAACCGGAGTTGCGATCCCGCAGCTCGGGCTCCGGATGCCGGTGCAGGCGACGCAGCCACGCCAGTTCCTCGCCCGTTCTGGGCAGCACGCGCAGGTCCCGCAGTCCCGCACGCAACGTCTCAACGTCCGCGGCCGACCCCGCGTCCGCGTCGCTCGGGACGGGCTCGCCGATCAGACGCGCCCGGGCCCGACCGTCCTGATCCAGGCGGGACAGCAGCGTCCACGCGTCGTCCCGGGTGCGGTCTTCGGAGCGGAGCACCGCGCCCTCCCGGGCGCCGGACGCCGCGAGCGGCCGCAGGAACACACTGTAGATCGTCTCTTCAACCGTCTGATCGGGCCGAAGAGCCGCGATCGCCTTCCGCTCCGGCCGGTCCGCGTCCCGGACCACCGTGCTGGAACGGGCATAACTGCGGACCAGCGCCGGCAGCGTCTGCTCCCAGCCCCGAGCGGCCGCCGTTTCGGCGAGCAGGCGGGTCATCACGGGAGACCGCTCCGTAGGGAGCATCAGCCGGGCCATGGAGAGCGAATCGGCCGCTCCCTCCTGCGTGGTGTCGCTCATCAGCAGCCGGACGAGCGTCAGGCGGACGGGCTCCTCGGTCCCGTTGGACCAGGCCAGGCTCTTGAAGGCCTCTCGCGTTCGTTCCCGGGCCCGCACGCCGGCCTCGACCTCGGCCCACGCCTCCTCCGCGGCCCGGACCCGGTCCCGGGCCAGCAACTCCGGATTCCGCACGTCCAGCAGCGGATTGCCCGAGGGCGCGTACCGCGACGACGATCGGCACCCCCCCACCGCGAGCAGCGTCAGCGCCGCCAGCAGCACGACAACCGGCCTCCAAGCCCCGCGTGAGGCCGCCCGAGCGATAGGTGTTTGGTCTTCCATGACGCCCGCAGTCTAGTAGGAACATCGATCACAAGCCCGCACGGGTCCGGCCCGGTAGCCACCCCTGCCAGACGCACGAGGACCCGGAGGGGCCCCGGGGGTCGGGCCCGCCGGGCCTATTGGGGCCTTGGTGCCATCGCGGACTGCTGGACAGAATGGCGGGGGTGGGTCCGCCAAAGCGAGCGGCTCCGTCCGAGAACCGCTGCGGAACCATCGTCGGGCGACGGACTTTCCTCCCCGGATATTGAGATTCAGCACTCAGATCTACTAGAGATCTGGGACCATACCACGGTGATTCTTCAAACAACAAAACTGTTTTGATTTAGGTTCTAGCCAATCTCTGAATCAACCATACGCACATGCGGATGCTTAAACGGCGTACTAGATATTGATATACATTTTAATAGGGCACACATATAACTTTCCGGCCGGCATCTACCTCACTCTCACAGAAGCATCGCCCGGCATATCGACGATATACTGCGAGGCCAATATCTGACGAGAACGCAGAAGGCCGCTCACATCCGGAACACGCTCGTAGGAACCACGTCATTCATTCCTCATCACGCGTATCTCCACGACACAGTCCGGCGGCAGCGGGCAGCGGGCAGCGGGATGCAGATACTCGGCCCCGCCCTGTTTGAGGCCGCCCGTCGAGCCTCGGGTTGGATGCCCCTTCTCCCCCACTTCGGGGCGGGTCGTGCCCGACCGCTTAGAGGTCGCTCAGCAAACTGTTCCCCATTCCCTGGCACAGCCTTTCTCAATGTAGTGTTCGAGCTACTCTGAGACCAGTTGGTCAATTTGCTTCAGCCCAACCGGGACAAAATGTTCCCGGCAATCGTGGCGCAGCGACTGAATCAATTCCTGCAGGTTGGGTTGCGGCATCTGAATCACCTTGTGGCTGGTTACCTCGAGTATTGCCAGCGCGAGAGATCGCATCAGGAGTTGGGGAAGCGATTGCGCGGGGACCGCCTGCCGGGACACGATCCGCCCGAGGACGAGGCCGAAGTATTCTGCCGAGTCCGACTGGGCGGGGTACTCAGGCACTACGAACGGCGACGGGTTGCTTGAAGCGGGGCGGAAGGAGGACTTGGAAACCGCCTGGGAAGCGGGTTCCGAGTTCCGGACCGCGGCTCTCTCGCCGAATCTGAACTTGCACACGACAGAATCCGTTCTTGTGTACGCACAAGCGGATCCCTATCTCGCGCGATCCAAGTTTGGCGCAAGTCCGGTTGCGCTCGCTCGATTCTCGTGTCGATTCTGACAATGGTCTGCGTCGGGCCGTTCAGGAGCCTCGAATGGGCGCCGCCTACTCCCAAGATCTCCGTGACCACATCCCCGCCGTCGCCGACCGCGACATGCCCACCAAGCAGATCGCCGCCAGATCTAGGGGCACCCCTGATTAAAAAGGCCAACGAAGGCGGCCAAATCAAAGAAGTTCCACTGTCCGAAAGGTGCCGCCAAGTCAGCCGCAGGATCCTGGCTGTTATAGGCGGTCAGATAGGTCGCAAAGTCAAAGAAGTTGAGTAGACCGTCGTTGTTGAAGTCGGCGATGCAGGGAGCATCTTGAGTTGTCAGCTGCACGAGGTGATTTGAGGGGTCCCCACCCCGAGATTCTGCGTTCTGGTCCACCAGGATGATGAGATCGTCTGCCACTGTCGGGCTGTCGGCATCGAGGTCGGCAGAAAGGACGATCAGGGGGGGGGAACTCGGCTGATCCGGCGTGTCCTGCGCGGTCGCAAAGCTGATGCCGGACGAACCGGACGCGGATGTATTCCTGAGCTGCCGCACGGACCTGACGCCCTGCTCGTTGACGGACACGATGACGATATCGAGGTCAAGATCATCGTCGATATCGGCGAGCGTGACGGAGGTGGGCATTGGTTCAACCGCCGGGTCACTGGTGATCGGCAGGTTGATTGGCGGGGCGAATCCCTGGGCCAGCCCTCGGATCACCGTGAGGCTGCCGGGCGTGTCCTCGTCACCCTCGCAGAGGACCACGATGTCGCTGACCCCGTCCGCATCGATGCCGCCGACAACGACACCGCGCGGAAGAACCCCGGTCGGGATGTCGACGAATGTGGCGTTGTCAAAGTCGCCGTTGAGGATGCTGAACACACGCACCGTGTTGGTCGCCGGGCTCGTCGCGGCAACTCTGTTCAGGCCGAGACCCCGATTGAAGTTGTCGAATGGGACGAGCGTATCGATGTCGTCCACATCGATCTCGCAACTCTGCCAACTGCCGAGCACGATGTTGAAAGTCGACGCCGTCAGAAGTGACGACTGGGCCCCACGCAATCCCATCAGCAAGTCGTCGCGATCGAAACCCACGAGAAGGATCTCGCCGACATCGAGATCCGTTACCGTGAAGCCCGCCGGCACCTGAACCGGCGTGATCGGACTCGCAAAGATCGGGTTGGGCAGGCTGCTGTTGGCGTTCAGAAAGAACGTGTCGTTGATTCCGAAACTATCGCCACGATTCGCGTACGCGATCTCCGCGGTCCCGTCATAGTTGAAGTCTCCGACCGCGACCGCCACGGGCGCGTCGACGTTCGCACCCGCGTAGAGCGCAGCCGATCCGAATGAGAATCCCGAGCCGTCGACCGAACCGAACAGAACGACGACGGCGCCCTGAGGCGCGATCCCCTCGATGCTCGGCACCGCGATCACCAGGTCGGGCACGCCGTCTGGTAGCCCGCCGACACCGCCGCTGATATCCGCAACCGTTGCGTCGTTCGGCTTTCCGGGCGCATCAAAGTCATTCTGTGTTGAAAAAAGCAACTGCTCGAGGGTGATCGGAATCATGCTGACGCCGCCGGGTTGACCCGGGTCTGAATAGCTGGCGATCAAGGTGCCCTGAACGACATCTCCGTCGTCGAGTATGTCGATGACGGGCGCGAGCACGATGTCGAACCGGGGTGCGAGCGGGTCCAGCGACGCCGCCGTCAGCAGTGGAGGCAGCGGGAAGTTTGCCAACGGTAGCAGGCCGGGCGAGGCCGAAACCACGAGCCCTCCACCCAAGCGGGCGGACCCGGTGACATCAAAGCTTGTGGCGGTCGGGCCGCTGGCAAGTTCGACATCGAGGACGCCCGAACGGAGATCACCCACGCCATCAGTCAGTTCGTTGACAAACCCTCCCTGGACCACCAGACTGCTTCCCTGAACTGGGCGGAGAATCCCGCCTGACCGCACGATGGGCGCGGAAAGCTCGCCCCTTCCTTCAAGCACACTCGTTGCATCGATCGATATCTCCGATGCCGCGTTGAGCGAAACCGTCTGCTCAACGAACACCCCTTTGTTGACCACCCTGATGGTGTTCGGAGAGAGGATCGTGGCACCCAGATTCTGAAGATTGATATCGGAAATGCTCCCGTTCTGGTACCACGAGATGTTGTCGTCGCGAGAAGAGCCCGCGACGAGGTCCATATCACCGTCACCGTCGAAGTCCGCCACGGCCACGCTCCGCGCGGCGTCGGCCTTCGTCCGGATCACCCGCTTCAGAAACGTCGGCGTTCGGCCCCCGTCGTTCTCGTACCATGCGATGACATCCTCGGTGAGCGCCGCAGCGACCACGTCCTGATCGCCGTCGCGATCGAGGTCAACCGTCGCCAGCGACACGGGCCCGCCGGTCGAAGCAGAGACAACGAGCTCGGTGAACTCCGGGTCGGGAGCGCCGTTGTTCGCGAACCAGGCGATCACGTCCTCATTGGTGGATGCCGAAAGGATGTCGACGTCGCCGTCACCATCCATATCGGCCGCGTGCACTCCCTCCGGTCGGTTCTGACTCGTGGAAACCACCCGCTTGACGAAGGACGGCGGGCTGGAACCGTCGTTCTCGTACCAGGCTATCTCAAACCCGAGGACCGCCGCGGAGAGAACGTCGTTGTCTCCATCCCCATCGACGTCCGCGACAAACACCGAGGACGCCCCGTTGGCACCCGTCGTGATCACCCGTCGGGTAAAGCCCGGGAAAGCGGCGCCGTCATTCTCGTACCAGGCAACGGTGTCGTCGTCGTACGATGCCGAAAGAACATCAACGTCGCCGTCGTTGTCGAGATCGGCTGCGAACACGCTCCTGGCGCTCGATGCGCTGTTGGAGATCAGGATCCGCGTGAATGACGGACTCGCTCCTCCGCTGTTCTTGTACCACGCGATCTCATTGTCCTGCATGGAGGCCGAAAGAATGTCATCCAGGCCGTCGCCGTCCACGTCGGCGATGTAGACCGAACTTGCGCCGTCGGCCGACGTGGAGACCGTCGTCCGGACGAAGCCCGGGCTGATGCCGCCCGTGCTGCGGTACCAAACGATCGCATCGTCGAACTCCTCCGCCGAAACAAAGTCGGGGAAACCGTCCCCGTTGAGGTCACCGGTGGCGATCGACCGCAGACCGTTCGCGGCGCCGGTCACCTGCCGCTCCGTGAGGCTGGGGAGGCCACGGAGCAGGACCTCCGGGCCCGCGTCCAGCGACGCGTTCGCGCCGAGGAACACCGGGCCGGCGACCGTCACGTCCTCGCCCCTGACGGTGGCCCGAGCGCCGGGGGGCACATCGAGCGACCCGAAGAAGGTCACGGGTTCGCCTGCCGCGGAACTGATCGTCGCACCGTCCGCCATCGTCGTGGCGGTCAGCCCCGACCGCTCGATGGCGCCGCTGGAGCGCAGCTCGATCGCTTTGCCGAAGAAGTTGATGGATGTGTCGCAGCGATCCGAGAAATGCTGCTCCTCGGCGAGGATAATGTCGCCAGGCTGCGAATCGGCGAGCGCAAGAGAGATCAGCGAGTAGCTCAGGCCGGACACCAGATTGACGGCCCGGAGGTTCTCGCTCAGCAAGAGCGTGTCGTCATTCGAGGACACCGAGATGATGTCCAGATCGCCGTCCGCATCAATATCTAGGCTGTCCACTCCGAGCGCCCCGTTGGCGCCCGTCGCCACGATCCATTGCGTGAACTGCGGCGTAGGCGCGCCATTGTTCTCGAACCAGTAGATCGTGTCGTCGTTGATCGAAGACGCGAAGACGTCCACGTCGCCGTCAAGATCGAAGTCGCCTGTTGAAAGAAAAGTCGGCCCGTCCGCCGCGGTCGTCACCGTGAACTCCGTGAAAGTCGGAGCGGTTCCGCCGTTGTTGCGGAACCACGCGATCACGTCCTCGTTTGTCGAAGCGCACACGATGTCGATATCGCCGTCCGAATCGAAGTCTGCCGTTCGAACATTCTGGACCCGATTCTGCGTCGTGGAGACGATGCGTTTCGCGAATGTCGGCGGCACGGTCCCGCTGTTCTCGTACCATGCGACTTCGAATGACAGCACCGACGCCGATAGAATGTCAACGAATCCGTCGCCATTTACATCGGACACGTAGACCGACGCCGCGCCGTTGGCCGTGGTGGTGACGGTCCGCGCGGTGAACGATGGGATCAGGAGGCCATCGTTCTCAAACCACGTGATCGTGTCATCGTCGTACGACGCGGAAAGAACGTCGATATCGCCGTCGCCGTCCATATCCTCGGCGTACACAGATCTCGCCGAAGCGGCCGAGGTGGTGATCGTCCGCTTGATGAAAACGGGCACCACACCGCCGAGATTCTGGTACCAAGCGATGGTGTTGTCGTTCCGCGATGCCGAGAGCACATCCGTGAAACCGTCGCCGTTCACGTCGATCGCAAAGACCGAATCGGCGTAGTCTGCCGTGTTGGTGATGACGCGTCTCGTGAAGCTGGGTCTGGGCGCGCCGTCGCTCTGATACCACGCGATCGTGTCGTTGTTTCTTGCCGCCGTGACGAGGTCCACGGCACCGTCGCCGTTGATATCGGCCGAGTACACCGCGGAAACACCGTCTTCGAGCGTTGAAATCGTTTCATTGCCGAAGCACGCCTGCGCATGCGCAGACGCCGCCGCGAACAAGTGGAGTATCACCGGCACAGCGGCCAGCATTCGGAGTGGCGATGACATGAGGACTGCCCCCTGAGTATGCGATGGGTTGGGCCCGTTCGCGCCGGCCCGCAACAAGCAGCGGGCCCTTTCCGATATACCCGCGTCAGCGGGATCGAAATCCAATCTAGCGAAACCGCTACAGGAGTTCAACCCATTTCTGGACGGTGATCATGAAGTCCAGGCAGTTCAGGGGTTCCTGCTTGCTTCGAGGACCTCCAGGATCATCCCGCGGATCGTTGCCTTCCGATCCGCCGGCATGTCCACCGCATCCAGTTTGTTCAGTGCGTGTTCGGAGAAGGCGATCGCTGCCTCGTAGTCCTCCACGAGACGGTACGCGTCGGCTCTCCTGGCAAATGTGTTCCAGTCCTCGAGCGGCAGGACCGCATCCGCGGCCTCAAGAAACCGGACGGCGGTATGTCCGTCCCGACGATTGAGCGCGATCGTTCCAACGTTGCGATAGATCTTCGATAGGGTCTCCAGTTGATCATTGTTGATTGCCCGCTCCGTTCGCAGCGACTCGTAGATTTCAGCCGCCTCCAGATATCGATCGGACGCGTCGCTCATCATCGCTTCATCCGATTGCCAGCCCGCAAGACGTTCGATCGCCGCACCCGATTGCGCGAGGAGATCCGCGAAGTCCCCCCTGAACTGCCGGGGAGTCCCGCTCGCTTCGACACCAACCAGCATTTCGTAGGAAGTCGCGGCCTGGGAGAACTGCGAAACCGCGCCTCGGAGCATGCTGATGGCTTCCTCCGAGCCGGGATCTGCGCTCCAGAGCCGGCGAGCCCGATTCTCCATCGCCCTCGCCAGCGAGAAGACCTGGCCCGCGAGCCGCCGCTGCTTGGCCCGGTTGGTCGGATCCTCATCGGCATACCTGCTCGCGAGTTCGAGCGTGCGGCGTGCCTCATCGATCGCCCGATCCGGCTGACCAGCGCGCCGAAGTGCATCGGCGATCGCCGAGCGGACATTCAGCGCGAGCTCTTGGGCACGCCCGTCGAGTGGGTCCGCCGAAACGAGCCGCTCGGCATGCTCGCTTGCCTCTTTGTAGTGAGCCAGGGCCGCCTGCGGGTTTGCGAGGTCAAACGCCGCAGCACGTCCGGCGTTCATCAAATCGCGAACAAGTGAACGTCGTAGGACCGCATCGGTCGGCCAGCGACCCACTGCCTCTCTCCGGGCGACGATGGTCTCGCTCTGCATCGCCGACATCCGCTCGGTGTCTCCGCGTGCGCGGGCGCTCTCCGCCAAAAGTGATGTTGCGTGACACACGAGGTCGTAGTCTTCGGGGCTCTGGGGTCCCGGTCCCTGTCCAAGCCGGTCCAAGACGCTCTCGGCGAGCACGTCCGAGTCCGGAGTCTTCTGGTTGAGCAACGCCAGTTCGGCCCGGATCAACTCAGCGGACGATCGCAGCCTCGCGGCGAGCGGGGTCTCTCCGAGCGGGAGAATCGCCGTTTCCGCCTGCCGAACCATCTGTTCTGCCGCGAGCAGCGAGCCTTGAGCGGACAGGAACTGTGCCATTCCCAGCAATGACCGCGCGAGCCCTTCGGCGAAATCCGATCGCTGAGGGTTGCCGCGGACCAGAGACTCGTACATCGATCGTGCTCGAGACAGCGCGTCGCCTACCGCGTCCATCGCGTCGTTCTCGATCATCTCGATCTGGCCCACCGCCAGGTACGATGCGGCGATCTCAGCATCGAGCCAGTCCACGCCGTCCCGACCCTTTGGTATGGAGTCGAGCACCTCCAACGCCGTCTTGGCCAGCTGAGCTCGTGCCGCGGTCGCGCCCTCGAGCCGTCGGATGCTCTGCTCGTGTTGTCCGTAGACTCCCACGAGTTCCCGGATCCGATCCAGGTGCTCGCGGGCGACTCTTAGGTTTTCTTCGGCCTCGCCCCGCGCCGCAACCGCCTGTTCGCTGGCTGCCCGTTCGGCCACGAGAGCTTTGTCCCTCGCATCGATCGTACTCGCCAGTCGGATGTTGAGTTCCCGCTGCTGGTTCCAGGCGAACAGCAGCACCACCGCCGCCAGGGCGATGCCGATGGACCCCGCCGCCGCCGCGGCGACGATCGGCTTGTGCCGGTACGCGAGCTTGCGAATCTGATACAGTGAACTCGGTGGTCTGCCGATGATCGGCTGATGATTCAGATACCGCTGGATGTCGGCCGCGAACTCATGCGCGGACTGGTATCTCCGCAAGCGGTTCTTCTCCAAAGCCTTCCGAACGATCGTTTCGATGTCTCCGCGGTAAACACGCGAGATGCTCGAGAGGCTCGGGGGTTCCACCTCACGGATGACCCGGATGGCTTCTCCGATAGCGGCCCGCTCGAGGTCGTAGGGCAACGTGTCGGACAGCATCTGGAACAGAATCACGCCCAGCGAGTAGACATCGCTCCGCGCATCGATCTCGTCCGGATCTCCTCCGACTTGCTCCGGCGACATATAGGGGAGCGTGCCGATCAGTTGGCCGAACTCGGTCAGGAAGAGCGAATCACGCCGGTCCCCGCCGACGGACTTGGCCACGCCGAAGTCCAGGATCTTGGACTGGCCGTCTTCGTTGATGATGATGTTCGAGGGCTTGAGGTCACGATGGACGATTCCTCGCGAGTGCGCGTGGTGCACCGCCTCGGAAATGCGTTCCATGACCACCAATCGCTCCGGAAGGGTCGGCTCCGCTTCGTCGATCCACTTTTCGAGCGATCGCCCCTGGATGTACTCCATCGCGAACCACGGCTGCTCGGCCGAGCCCGCCTTGGCGATCCCGGCGTCGTAAATCTGCGCGATCCCCGGATGATGCAGCCTGGCAAGCACTTCGGTTTCGAACTTGAACCGGGCGTGCGCCGATTCGCTCATCATCGTCGGCCCGAGCACCTTTAGCGCGACCACCTGCTGAGGGAACTCTCGGACCGCTTTGTACACCACCCCCATCCCGCCCCGTCCGATCTCTCGCACGAGTTTGTACCCGGGGATCACCGGCTTGGTATTGGCAAGTAGTTCCTTGCGGAGCGCATCCGATGGGGGCGTGTCGTGAGCGGTGACTTCCCCCATCACCAAGATGGCTTTGATTCGCGCGACCAGAGATTCGTCACCGTCGCAAGCACCTCGAAGATACCCATCCCGGTCTTCCGGAGGCAGCTTGCGCGCCGCTTCAATGATCTCAAAGATGCTCGGCTGCTCGTCTTCTGGCACGGTGACCCCCTCTCGGCCGTTGCCACATCCGCCCGAAAGCGGGTGCTGGACCGGACCGGCCCAGACACACAAGATACACCATCGTGGCTGTGAATGGTTGCAAGACGAATCCGCCGTGACCCACGCACTCAGTATCTGTGATCACAAGAAAACCGGCGTTGACGAGGCGGCCAACGTCGTCTGAATGAGCGGGATTTCCACGCAGTTTCGCTTGGTTCGCGGCCCGACGGAGTTCGTATCGACCCGAGGGTGGCGGCTGAACTCGTCTGCTCGTGCTTCTCGCGATTGCATGCCATTCGGCGACACCATGCCCCCAGTGTGCGGTGAAGCTCGGGGGTTGGTCCTGCGACCGCTGGTTCGACAAGTGCTTCATCGATTCTTTCCATCCACGGTCCGCCGTTGTCTCGGCCAACAACCGCGTCACCGCGGACGACCGCTCCCCATCGCCAACTCGATCCGCAACCTTCTGGACCAGGGCGTCCAACCACACGAAGTCGCCATTGTCGTCCGTTCCGCCGCCGAGTTTCCCCGCGCCCGCGCTTCCATCGCCAGCTCAACCTGCCCGCCCAAGAACTCAACGACGAATCAGACGCTCCGCCAAACACAATCGCGATATCCACCATGCACCGAGCCAAGGGCCTCAAGTTCCGTGCCGTCGCAGTGGCAGCCCGCGACGACGAGGTCACCCCCCCTGCAGTCCCGCATCTCTGCTGTCGCGGACGATGCCGCTCTTGGAGGGGTGTGAGCCCAATTGCAACACTCCAGTGAACCGGAGCGTGCCATCTTCTTTTCGGAACAGAGACCGCGCAGTCGAGAACGGCTCAGTCCGGCGAGCACGGTCGCGGGTCAGCGACCGAGCCACCCAACCCGAGAACGCTCCACGGGTCTGGAGAACCCGCCCCAATTGTTAATGACACCCCGCCCCCAGTAAACCACAAGGCCCGCGTCTAACCAGACGCGGGCCTTGTGGTTTACTGGGGGCGCGGGCCGGGACGGTCGGGTGACCGCATCAACTGGTCGCGGCCTGATGCACCACAAAGCGCCCCGGGATCGCTCTCGCGGTCCCGGGCGCCGAGAACAAGGCTGGTTTACGGGCAACCGGCGTTGAAGAGGCTGATGAACGCGGCGACGTCGAAGAAGTTGAGGGTGCCGAAGGGGGCGGCGAGGTCGGCCGCGGGGTCCTGGGCGTTGAACGAGGCGATGTAGGCCGAGACGTCGAAGAAGTTCAGTTCGCCGAAGGGGTCGGCGAGATCGGCGGCCGAGCAGGGTGCGTTCCCGGCCTGGTTGAAGTAGAGCGTGACGGTGTCGGAGTCGCGGTTGGACACCGCGATGTCCGTCCCGCCGTTGCCGTCGATGTCGCCGGTGGCGATCTCGCCCGGGCGGGTGCCCGCGGCCATCGCCACGCCCTGGTTGAACGCCCCCGCGCCGGTGTTCTCCAGCACGCTGACGGTGTTGGAGTCCTGGTTGGAGGTGACCAGGTCGTTGTCGCCGTCACCGTCGAGGTCGGCGGCCGCGATCTGGCCGACGTCCAGGCCGTTGACGAGGAAGTCCGTGCGTCCGCCGAGGCCGGCGCCGGTGTTGAGCCAGACGGCGGCGGCGTTGAAGAAGTCGTCGCTGGTGGCCGCGGCCAGGTCGGCGAGTCCGTCGCCGTTGAAGTCGGCCGCCACGACGCCCTCGGGGCGGGTGATCGGGTTGACCGGCAGGGTCTGGATCACGGCGTAGCCGGCCGCTCCGGAGTGGATCAGCACGTTGCGGTCGTCGTGGGCGCTGCTGGCGATGTCGGCGACGCCGTCGGCGTTGAAGTCGGCGATGGCGACGGCCCGGGGCTCGGTGCCCGCGGCGGCGGTCGATGCCGTCAGCACGCCGGCGCCGTTGTTCATCAGGATCGTGATCGAGTTGGCGTCGCGGTTGGCCAGGGCGTAGTCGTCCCTGCCGTCGCCGTTGAGGTCGCCCGCGGTCAGGCCGCGGGGCTCGGCGCCGGTCGCGGCCGACGACCCGGCGGTGAATGTGCCGGCGGTGTTGAGGTAGACACGGACGGTGTTGATGTTGTTGAGCACGACAACCAGGTCCGTATCGCCGTCGCCGTCGACGTCGGAGGCCACGAGCGAGTCGGGCCCGGTGCCCGCGCCGGTCAGCACGTTGACCGGTGCGCCGAAGGTGCCGCCGCTGTTGAAGAAGATCGAGATCTTGTCGAGGTTGTCGGTCGCGACGGCCATGTCGGTGGCGCCGTCGCCGTCAAAGTCGGCCAGCGCGACACCGGCGGGGCGCTGGGGCGCGGCCACCGAGGCGGGCGGGTCGAAGGTCGGGGCCGCCATGGCGGAGCCCGCGGCGAGGGTCAGGATGAGCGAGATCGGGCGAGTCATGAGATTCTCCTTTGCTGCGTGTGTGTGTTCCGAACAGTGATTCCGGGCCGACGAGCGGACGGGTCAGGAACTCGCGTCGGCCGGAAGGGGGTAAGGCAACCGCCGTGCCAATCACCGAATCCACGCTGGCGCGGCCTGGGGGGCGACGTGCGGGTCG
>TARA_R110000782_G_scaffold111720_11_pt1 | contig 24229 bp, 29 predicted proteins | sample TARA_R110000782 | Tara Oceans TARA_R110000782 (sample SAMEA4397859) | marine metagenome | biome: Polar Biome; feature: [SRF] surface water layer (ENVO:00010504); material: water (ENVO:00002006), including particulate matter (ENVO:01000060) such as... | depth 5 m | reverse complement strand
CGGCGGATGGAGCCTGGACGGTTCTTGAAGGCATAGGCCTCGATACTGAGAAAGCAATGTCGGATGCAAAGATGCCGGATGTAGCCCACCTGCCCGCGGATGGCTAGGGTGCTAAAACTCCGCCTGAGCCACGATGGCAACAAAGCCTGTCCGAAAGCTATGACCCAAATACTGATCGGGATCGGATTGATAAGTTCGTCTCGTATTGGGTGAGACCGCGTCCTGAATACAGACTCAAGCCTCTTCGGAATGACTGATTTTCAGATCCGATCAATGGAGATCAGCGCTTTGTAAAACTGACCGTCTCATAGGTCTCTGTTGAATTCTGCCGCTTTTGGTATCTCTCATAGATAACGACCTGCTTATTGGCGGGCGCGACATACCAGGTGTAACGGTTCCAATCGTCCTCGCAGGTCACCTTGAAGGTATCAAAACTGCCTAGCTTGGTCGTAACACGTGCTTCACCGGGAACGGAACATTTTCGCACGGTCTCCCAGCTCTGGCCTTTCACATTTGTCCCCTTGCGACTGTAGCTCCATTGGTTACGCACTTTCAGCGGGAAGATAGGCGTATCTTCTAGTCGTTTAATCTCATGGCTGCCATCCGGTGAGGAACAGCCTTTCCAGCTTTTCCATGCCGCAAATGGCTGATCCTTCGCCCGGACCCAGGTACAGCCCTCCTGATCTTGCCAAGTGTAGGTAGTCTCATCTGCGGCAATTACCTCTGATTTCCACTCCTTGCCATCGTCACCAACAGAGACAAAGGTGGATCCCACCGTCCAATAGTCCGGTCTCTCCATGGGCGGAAGTGGTTTTGATACCGTTGCTTCTTTCACTGCGGTCGTCTGGCAGGCGGTGAGGGAGAATAGGAGGATCACAGGGACAGCGAATATTTTGGGGATGAAGGTTGGCATATCGGTTCTTTCCATCTCAAGGACACAACAAAGACATTCATAGTCTAGCTCTTGTGTTCAACCGGACGATCGGGGAAAGTGCACCTTAACCGAAACGATTGAACAGTATGGAACACTCCGGTTATCGCGAAGCGCCTTTCAAACCGTCTGATTTCCATATATTTTCCGCAAATTTCCGCTCTTCCGCGCCAACTACTTCTGTATAAATTGCGGTCGTCTTGATCGAGGAATGGCCGAGCCATTTGGAGACAATTGTCAAGGGAACGCCAGCCAGCATGGCGTAAACCGCAAAGCCGTGGCGCAATCCTTTTGGCGAGGCTTGAGGGCCTGAAATACCAGCCGCCTTCATAATCTCTTTAATCCGCGTCCAGCCCGTTGTCCGCGACCAGGACCAAAGGCGTTGTCCATCAGATTTTTGCCCACTTATGTTCTTCAGATCTTTGAGGAGAGAAGGGGGAAGAGGGACGGCTCTATAGACATATCGCTGGCGTTTCTTGAGGGTATGGATCACGACCACGCCAGCATCATGATCGATTTGGTTTGCGGTTAAAGAAAGGATCTCTGATAGCCGTGCGCCTGTATAAGCAAGCACCAGGCAGAAGATACGCACCTCGGAAGAGGGGAGTGTATCTATAACCTCTAAAAGCCTAGCACGCTCTTGCTGCCCAATATATTTTCTCCGCCCTTCGCGGTCATAAAGGAACGAAATACTATCCCGCCGCCCGCTATAGTGTAAACTATTCATTGACAATCAATTACTATTTTGAACACTATGTTCCATAATGTTCAAGTCATTGATATTGTAACGTTTTATTAAATTTCTACCGCATGCAACTTTGCATGTTAAGTAGTACTCTAGCATTCTTGTTTTCTTTAAAGCAGTGTACATTACTGCGATTCTAAGCCCTCGGTAGAAATAATGGTCGATGATGTAAGAAACGATACTTTTGAACTTCCTGATCAGGTTCATATAAACCAACTTCGGGAAGCATTGTGGTCCGGGGTTTCGTATGGACGAGCCGCTGTGATGGTAGGTTCTGGATTTAGCCGAAATGCTCAAGCTGTGGGTCCCGGAGTACCGGTATTCCCGCTTTGGTCTGAGATCATGACACATATTGTCGAACATTTAGTCCCGGAAGGTAGTCAAGATAGACAAAGAATTTTGGAGACATGTCAAACGTCGAGCGGTGCCCTACGAATTGCTCAAGAATATGAAGCCCTGCATGGGCGAGGTAAATTAAACAGTCTTTTAAAAGATTGTGTACCGGATAAATATTTTAGACCTGACTCTCTTCACCGACTTCTGCTTCAACTACCTTGGTCAGATGTTTTTACAACTAACTGGGACACGCTCCTCGATAGAACTGCAGATGCGCTACATGAGATACGATATGATAAAGTTCTTTGTATCGAAGATATTCCCCTTACCATGAGACCTCGGTTAGTAAAGTTGCACGGGAGTTTTCCTTCCAATCGACCATTTATTTTTACTGAAGATGACTTTAGAACTTATCCTAAGAACTGTGCGGCATTCGTTAATCTCGTTCAACAGTCAATGATGGAAAATCTTTTGTGTCTCATTGGGTTTTCAGGAGACGATCCCAATTTTTTAGCTTGGTCAGGATGGGTTCGAGATAACTTGGGAAGCGAAAGACCCAATATTTATTTGTGCGGGCTTCTAAACTTACGTCAAGGGCAAAGAAAATTACTTGAAGAACGCAAAGTCACCCCAATCGATCTTTCTCCACTATTTTCTGGAAATCACACTGTCCCCGAAGCACAACGCCATAAACTATCCACAGAATGGCTATTAAACAACTTGATGAATGGACGACCTCCAAATGAGTTAGATTGGCCAAACGATAGTTCTAATGAAAATAGGGAAATTGCAGCTCTTCCCCCTATCCCCCCTTACACAGGACCAAGACCAATAGTTGAGGAAATGTGGCCGCCAAAATGAGTGATTCTAAAGACTTAAATGCCCTTGCTAAGGAACTATCGGTATGGCGCCACAATCGACTAATTTACCCTGGGTGGCTAATCGCACCATATCAAACTCGTGATATAATTTGGCGTAATACGAAACGATGGCTTCAAATTGTAGTAGAAGCTCAGGACGCTTGGTCCCCAACCGAACTGTTGTTATTACACCATGAAATCATTTGGCGGCTCAGACTTTGCCTCCAAAATGTACCCATTGAAATACAAGACAGAATTCAACAGACCCTTAAAGATATAGAACCGGATTTATTTAGTGGTATGTCCAAATCTAGACCAGTTTTTGAAGAGCTGGACATCGAAAAAACTTTGATTGAGGTTTCAGAGATGAAAGAAGCTTGGTTATTTTGCGCATTTCAAGTATTGCGTAATGCGCGAATTAGCCAATCAAAGCGAGACTTCGAAAACTGGGCCCTAAAAATTCAGTCACTCAATACCATCGACAACGACATCGTTCCAGCAATCACTTACGAGCAATGCCTGTTCTCTTTAGCGGAGGCAAATCACGAGCAAACCCGTCTACATCTTGAAAGCTGGCCGGAAAATTCCAAAGATCCGTATTGGTTGGCTCGTAAAGCTTCTGTTCATGCCGAGCTAGGTAATTTATCAATTGCCAAAAATCTAACGGAAAAAGCGCTTGATTCATTGAAGAGGATGCAAAAGCAATCACCCAAAGTTTTTTGGACGCTTTCGCGAGAAGGTTGGTGCCTTAGACTTCTTTGGCAGATAAATATTGCAGAAAACTTTGAGTATGGAGGATTTAAAAACGAGAGAGAAAGAGAGTTGGAGGCCTATCGTTGCTCTCCGAGCATTGAATTAAACAATCTTATCCAGAAAATCGGAGATCGCTCCCTCCCATCCAAACCAACTGTTGTTACAGCAGGAAAACCGGAATTCGACTACGGAAGCCGTTCCAAGACGATAGGCTATAGTGCAACGACTTCATATGAACGATTAGCACCTGCTTTGAATTTTTTAAATGCAGTGGAAATTTCAGGCGCACTTATACAAGCTGAGAATGTTACTTTTGAAAAAGAGGAATTTTTCCAATCTCTTCAATGGATACAGGATGATTTTCCTCAACTATGGGCAAGTCTGATATTCCGCTTCAACGGTGTTGGAATTGGAAAGAAAGCAATAACCCGCACTACATTATCGAAGTTATCGTTAGAGCAAACAGAGCAGCTTTTCAAAACAGCAACTCAGTACGTTGAACAATTTTTCGAGGATGGCGAGAGCGAAAATATCAAGATACAAGATAGGCGATTTTTTTCTATAATTAATATGTGTGATTTCACTGCGCGAATTTCCTTAAGGCTTGGGACTGAGCAAAGGAAATGGCTGTTTGCAGTCGCGCTAAAACTCGCAAATTTTGCGGCAATGAAAGACCATCCTTCAGGGCAGGAACTAGTATCTGACCTTCTAAGGCGTTCAATTCCTTATTTTGACGCGGACGATATTCGTCCACTGCTATTTGACATGGCGAATTTTCCACTTTCGGGTGATTTTTCTACCAGATTTAATTATGTTCGCTGGCCAGAACCATATCTGTTTGCTTCAAGGAGTTTAAACAATGCAGATTGGCTTCCAATAAAAGGATTAAAAAACGCTATAAACCAACTCATTAAAAAAGCAGAATCACACAGCATTGAATTAAGAACTAATTCAATACTACGTTTGACGTATATGAATGAGCTGCGGTTATTAAATGAGGCAGAAAATAAAAAATTTGCAGATGCGGTTTGGCGGCAGCAGGACGATTTCAATCTGCCTACATTGGCCTCTAATGTTTATAAATCAATTGTGTTGTCACTGCCGGAAACAGAGAAAGATCAAGCATCTACGGGCCTATTAAACTTGTTGGAAAAAGCATTTGTTGAAAATCGTTTTGAGGAAACACAAACCGAAATTGATGGTGAATTAAAAAAAAGATTGTCTTTGTCGGGAAAAGATCCCGACCTACTATTACAATTGCTGATCAATTTAAAGTGGTATTGTGAGAAAAGGAAAATCAATAACCCTCCTTTCTTTAAACCAGAATTAACAAAAAGATATCTTAATTCAATACTACGTTGGTGGAATAATGAATGTGATAGATTTAGGCGTTGGTTAGTTCGAGACATGTATCAGTCTGATAATTTATTTGAGAGAACCGATTTGGTCTTTGACGTTCTTGCAAATTGCATTCTTGTGTATGGCAATATTAACAATCGCGAAAAAAAATCTATTTCAAAAATGCTAACGGAAATGGAGGAGTTAGGTATTCCAATGGCAAAGGCTATCCCTGTGATGGCGGCAATAGAGCCGGAAGAGCAAACCGAATTTCTTGATAAACTCCATTTTGGCCTTCTGAGTGATATTGCAGATAATGCCAGAAGATATTGCTATGCTTGTTATACTTGGGAATCTAATGCGAAACAATTAAAATTGGATCGCCTTTCTGGTGACGTTTATTCAACATTGTTGAACATTGTTGGTGGGGTTATTCAGCCAATAGCGTATGAATTGATGGGGGTGATGACTAACTTAGTAAGGGAAAACTATTATCCCAAAAATGATAAAGAACAGAAAAAATTAATATCCGCAATAGAACGTGCTTCAAAAATTTTAGCGTACGATAGGGAAGATGAATCGATCTGTTCTCGACCCATCAATACAGATGAGTTGCCTCATTTACGCAGAAATTTCACTCGGCTAATTCAAGTTCTTATTGAGAAAGAATATAATACTAATCGCAATATCCAGGATTGGATTGAAGCCGCCCGAAATGACCCGTTTGTTGATGTCCGAAGTCAGTTTGACGAAATTTTTGATTAATGAGCGAAACTAGCTTTACTGATTATCAGCAGTTTTTTTGTGCTAATTAGAATAAAAAGAACCCCGCCTAAGCGGGGTTTGGTTGGGAGGAGGCGGTCAGTGATGGCGTCTATGACATTGACCGTGACGGCATTACCAAGGCAGCGATAACGCTCTGCATCGCGGATACCTTCCGTCCATCTGTCGGGGAAGCCTTGCAGCCGCTCGCATTCCATCGGGGTGAAGCGGCGGACCCTTGGTATCAGTCCATCGGTTTTACCTTCCAGAACATATGTGCCAGCCGTGACCCATTTGTGATACATGGTTGTGAGGGTATTGGCGTGATGCCTCGGGTGGCCATCACCTTCCTGATAGCGCGGGGCGAGAGGAAATACTTCGGGTCTGGCTGTGCCTCCAAGATGTCCGATAATGAATATCCGTTCCCGGTTTTGCGGAACACCATAATCCTTGCTGTTAAGCACTTGCCATTGGAGGTCATACCCCAGCTCATCAAGCGCTGAGATGATGGCTTTGAACGTCGCCCCCTGTTGATGACCGAGAAGCCCCTTGACGTTTTCAAGCAGGAAAAGCTGAGGCCGCTTAGCGTCAAGCAATCGGAGGACATCAAAGAAGAGGGCACCACGGGGATCGGCAAACCCCTGTTGTTTTCCAGCGATTGAAAAAGCCTGGCAAGGGAAGCCCCCAACCAACAGGTCGAAATCCGGTAGATCTGCAGGGTTGACTGCGGTGATGTCTCCGAAGTTCCGATGCTCCGGGAAATGCCGCTCAAAGACGGTGACGGCGTGTGTGTCGATTTCGGAAAATCCAACACATTCCGCGCGATTTCCGATGCCAAGCTCGAAGCCGCCGATACCTGAGAAGAGTGAGAAATATCTGTACATGTCATTGTGTCCTCCATGGGTTAAAGAGGGCACCCAAGCTAACCACGTAACGGCGCCTGTCACCGTGCAGGATATGACTGTAATCCACCCTGTGAGCCACAGCGCGCGGTATGTTCACATATCAAATTTGTGAGAGGTTCCCGTATGTTCCGCATTTTATTCTGACGCGTGGCATTGCAGGGCTCATTCAGATGCAAAATAAACGGCCATGGACATCCGGAGCCTGTGTTGATTCTCTTTTCTTGCCCGTAATCGGATTATTTTGCTATCCTCAACGCGCCCTGGGTTTTGTCAACCTGGAGTATCGCGGTACTCCCTTTTATAGGAGAGATCGCGATGAGGATCATCGATTGGAAGGTACTCAAGACCATGCAGCCCTATTCACGTCAGCATATCCTGCGGCTGGAACAGGCCGGGAAGTGGCCCAGGAGGGTCAGACTCGGCAATAACCGGATCGGCTGGGTATATGACGAGATTGTGTCGCATCTTGAGGATCTGGCATCCAGAAGATAGCCTGACGACACTCCCGTAACGGGAGAAGGGGGACGGTGGCCATCGTCCCCCTTATTTTCGCAGATTGGGGATACAATATGGGGATAGGCATGTGCCTCTGTATCCCCAACGCCGTATCCCCAACCGCTGCTGAACCTGCTGGAACATAACAGCATATTTCCCTGTTCTCTGAGTTCTCAGCTTCTTAAGAAAACAATCCAAATTGTTTCCCCATTCCTGAAATGACGGAACACCGTCCTCTCTTCAGAGTGCAATCTTCAGTCAGCTAGATAGATAGTTTTTATAATTCTCTTTTAAGTAGTTGACTCCACCAGTATTTATATTTTCTAATTCAATTACAGATTTCAAATTTGAGGGTTTATACACAAAAAGGGGGTTAATCATGAGACTTAAACTGACACGGTCACAACGCACGACAGGCATGGTGAATAAGAAAGTAATGTTTATCCTGAACGCAGAGGTTTCTTATTCGTCAGTTGAGCAGGCAAGCATCAAAAAATATAACCTTGGCAACCAAATCATCTATAACAGCGAAGCCGCCCGCCGCCATGCTGCGAACGCCGCATCCGGAGGTCTCATCAAAGGACTCACCTCTGCGGCTCTATCCCATATGTCGCTCAGCATCACCATTGATAGCCTCGCCCGTGGCCATGAGGTGGAATGCAAGGATCTCGATGAATTGTTGGAAGCGGAGGAAGCCATTCGCGGATCTTGCGAGAACCTCAAAAAATATCTTGAAGTTGCGGAATGCTTCGATGGCCGTGAAGAGGTAGTTGAATACTGAGCCATGGCAGGCAAGTCCTTCGAAGACGAGATCGCCTATGCCTTCTTCACCATGGTGGGCCTGGCGCTCGTCCTGCTGATCATCTTCTCGCTGTTCTGGCTCGCCATTCCAGTCGGCTTCTTTCTCCTATGCTACGCCGTCTACCGGATGTACCAGAACTCGGACAAAGTGCAGGAGCGAAAAGCCAGGGACCTCACCCATCGGCTCTATAAGGAGACGAAAGCGCTCAGACCAACCCTGCCAGATGCCGAAGCATTCGCGACCTCCGTTTACCGGGCGCTTCCTGATATACCGGAAGAATCCCTGGAGGATGCGCTGATAAAAGCCGCTCTTCAAATCCATGAAGGTGAGGGTTTTGACCGAGCTGGTCCGATACCGCCGCCCACCGTCTGCAATAGTCTCGAAGGCGCACAGTATCGCGATTACCTAGCGGAGTACAGCGCCCGTGCCGTCGTGCCCGATCTGGCGGAACGAGCCACAAATGCCGTTGCTGCAAGCTTTAACGCCTTCCTGCGCCGCTGTCCTCCACTCCCTGAGGGTGAGGGGGCAAGCTTTTCCATTCAGTTCGAAGACTTTATCGAAGGACTGGAAGCGCCCCTCACGGAGGCGCTGATCCTTCCGTTCTTTGACGACGATGTGATCACTGCCGGATTGTTCAAGGATTTAAGGTTCCGGCTTAATGAGAATCTTTGCGAGCTTTCGGGCCTTGCGCCACTTCCGGATAACTTTGAATCCCCGGATCTGATTATGCCGGATGAGTATGAGGGCGAGGATTTACCTTATGCCTATCTTAAAGATACTCCTCTCCTTAACATCTTCCGGCAAAGCCATGTGCCCTTTTCCATTCCAGACAAAGCCCGCTTTGAGCATGGTTGGATCCTCGCCCCGCAAGGAACCGGCAAAACACAGTTGATCCAGTTCCTGGTCTCCGAAGACTTGAAGCGTGTAGCCAAAGATGAAGCCAGTATCGTCATCATGGATAGCCAGGGTGACTTGATCAAGGAGGTGAGCCGCCTCAAGGAATTTGCGAAAGGCGAAGCGCTGCATGACAAGCTGGTGCTGCTAGAGCCTGACCCCGACTATCCTCTCGCGCTCAATATCTTCGATATGGGCAAAGAGCGGATGAACGGCTATTCGAGCCGGGACAAGGAGCAACTCAGCAATAATAGCCTCGATTTGCTTACCTATGTGTTTGAGGCGTTACTGGGCGAGGGCGGTATGATGACGCCTAAGCAATCCACCCTCTATCGCTATGCCATCCGCCTGCTGATGGAGATGCCCGGGGCCACCCTTGCAAGCTTTGGCGCATTGCTGCAGGTTCAAAAGCCCGAAGGGTTGATCCCCTATCAGCCCTATATTGAAAAACTCAATGCGCCTGCGCGGGATTTCTTTGAAACCCAATATTGCGATAAGCAGTTTAACGAGACAAAAGCGCAGGTCGCCTGGCGATTGGCCGCCATGATGGAGAATACGGTATTCGAGCGTATGTTCTCCCACAAGGAGACAAAGCTTGATCTCTTCACCGAGCTCAACTCCTCAAAGGTTATCCTGATCATTACCGATAAGACCCTGCTCGGGGAGGAGCGCACGGCCCTTCTTGGCCGCTTCTTTATCGCCATGCTCCTGAATGCCGCCCAGGAACGAGCCGTCCTTGATCGCGGGAGCCGCTTGCCCGTCTTCTGCTATATCGATGAAGCCCAGGACTATATCGCAAGTGATACCCGCATCACCCGTATCCTCGATCAGGCGCGCAAGATGAATATCTCGATGATGCTGAGCCATCAACGGACCAAACAGATCAGGGAGCCTAATGTGCTCGATGCGCTTGCAACCACTTCGGTGAAGTTCGCAAGTACGGATAATGTCCATGATGCCGGTCTGCTCGCCAGATCCATGCATTGCGCGCCCGACTTCATTGCCGGGCAGCCACCGCAGCATTTTGCCCTTCATATCAGGCGGCAAACCGAGAGGGCCGTTTCCGTGAAAGTTCCCTTCCTCGTCCTGGAGAAAAGCCCGCATATGAGTACAACGGAACGGCAGGAGGTAACCGACATCATGAGGCGCAAATATGCGCATCGGTATGAGCATACGAACTTTAAATTGGTCGATCAGGACATCCCTGTCAGGGTGCATCCCGATAGCCCGGAGGAAGCCCTTGACGGTGGAAAGACGAGCAGCGCAGAAAACATGCCCGACCCGCAAGGCAGCACAACGGATCCCGGTGAATGGTGAATTAGCTAAAAAGTGATGAGGGAACACCCTGGTGCAGGGAGTATGAGCGTGCCTCAACGGAACATTTAGCACCCGTCGACAGCAGCGAAAAATACGCCTATCCAGGAGGGATGAGCGCAACAGAACAAAGACGATATCCCAAAGATGGCCTCGGGCGACGCCTCCGGGGACGGAGGACCCCGAGCGGCAAGCGGATCGTCCTGACGATGCGGGATGTCGAAATCCTCACAATCCTGAAGCGCTATCGCTTTCTCCGCTCAACGACAATATGGCAATTGCTCCCCGAGGAGCTTCGGGGGCGTTCCTTCAAGCGCTTCCAGGATAGATTGACGGACCTGTTCCATGAGACCCATACGCAGCATGCAGGGGCCTATCTCGACTGGCCCAGTCAGCAGCGTCAGAGTTTCGATGCCCGCTATAGCCCGTCCATCTATGCGCTTTCTGATGTTGGAAAAACCGCGCTCGATGAACTGGGGATTGAGGTCGATGCTGTCACGAACTTAAGGGTGCCGGGCAATAGGGGCAACGCCAAGGACTTTGCACATATGCTGATGATCTGCGATACCCTGGCCTCGATTGAGATCGGGACAAAGAGGGCCTCCAATATCCGCTTTATCCCCTGGCCCGAGATTTTAAGGAAGGCACCATTAGCCGGATGCGAGCGTGGTGTAATCTCTCTACCAGTCACCATCAGTAATCGCTTTAGCGATAGGCAAAAGCTGAAAATGCAAAGCTTCAACCTGGAACCCGATGGCCTCTTCGGATTGGAGTATAAGCAACCAACGGGCCGGAAGCTCTACCGCTTCTTCGCGCTCGAAGCGGAAAGGCGCAACAAGGTACGCACGACCTCCCTCAAAGGCTCCAGCTATTTAAAAAAGATCCTTGCCTACCGCTATATTCTGGAGAGCGAGATTTACAAGACGGAGCTTGGCTTACCCAACCTGCTGATCCTCACGGTGACGCCCAACAACGCCCGAATACGAACGATGAAGGAGGCGGTTACCTCCATTTACGGACCCAAAGGCTCCGCGAATTTTCTCTTCCATAGCATTCCCGTTCATGGGGAGATATCTATGCAGCCCGACAGCTTCCCGGATTTATTTGCCGAACCTTGGGAACGGGCAGGATACGCACCATTTTACGTTAACCTGATATAGTTTGTTCGATTAATGAGCAGGAAATATTGGTCACTAGCATTTTCTTATTAAGATTGATTCACATGAATCAATCGTTATAGTTGCAATGGTCTGTAGTTTTCTTTGTCCTTTGGTATTGCGCCACATGAAGGAGAGGAGACTGATATGAAATTCGTTGTTCTTGCCTGTATTAAGCAATACAAATTGCTGCTTTGGATTTTGTTGCGTTAGAACTGATCAGTTGAGTTAGGACAATATTTAGAGTCTTACTGTGGAAAAAGTGGGCTTATTGCAACGGACCATTTCGAAAATAATTACCTTCTATCTGAAAATAGTGTTCTGTAAATCAAATAAATTGCATGGGGCGACATATTTTTATGCTTTAGGGTAATAACATAGTCGCTTACAAATGACCAATTCTTCAGCTTTGAATGAAGTGCTTGACCAGTTTTAATAGCATCCCAAGTATGGATGCTTTTACTATCTTGTTGGTGTGATCTAATTTCGCGCACTTCGTATCCGAAACAAATTTTTATTCCAGCATGAAATGCTAATAGCTCGTTAGAGTATGCAAAAAATCTATTCACATTTAAGGGCAATACATTGTGTCCTGCTTTTTCAACTATATCACTAATGGGAGATGCTCGGCGTATCCAAAATGTTAAAAATGCAAGCTGTTTAAGATGATTAGGCTTTTTGTAAAATTCCTCGCCTGTAAAACGATCTATTTGCGAATGTCCTCTTTTTGCCGTTCGATTAACATCTCCGATCCAAAAATCATGTGCGGTTAAGAGCTTGTCTGCGGAAACTTTCACATCACAACCATATTCCGAAGACATCTGTTTTGCAAAATCAGATATGCATATAACAAATTCACGAGGCTTGTCCGAATAGTAATCGAGGAAATTTGCTTGAGTTAAAGAAAATTGAGTCATCTAAAATAAATTTATTTGGTGCAAAAAATTCTGGGTTATTCAACCCAGAATTTTGGTGATAGCAAATTGTCAGCTATCTCTTGTTCCGCCGGAGTGAGCTCATCATCGTCAGAAAATTGCAAAAGGCCAGTATTGCCAGGCTCCTCGGGTTTTCGATCATCTGCGCTCATTTTAATCCGAGTACGATATGCATCATCAATGACAAGTGTATTGTCTCCATCATAGTTACCAAAATCAGTCATTTTAGTACTCCTTAGGCTTTATTTTATACAACTTCCTATATTATATTACTATATTTTTACAATCATTTCGAGTGCTGCCTTCTTACTGCCTAATTTTATCAATCCATTGACAACCTTTTCACACGTATTCTTTGTCGTCGGAGCTTCATCCAAAACATTTTGCACTGATCGATATGCACATCCGGCTGATCCAGCAAGCTGTGCTTTCGATGCCGACAATTCAGCGCGCAGCTTATCAGCACCGGGCACGATAAATTTTTTGCGCGACGACTTTCCAACCATCTTTAATCCCAAAAATTCTCAAAAATACTAACAAGTCATTACAATTTAATTAATTGTTGAAGATATTGCACAAAAATACAACTTTTGCAATCATATCTAATATTTTCGATTTGCACTGAATTTCTATGCTTATGGGTGCAAGTATGAGGATATTGTTTTTAGAGCCTTATAGACGGAAGACGCGACACATTAGTGCGGAGAATTACTATGGATACGGGTAGGAAATCCCCAAATATAGGGATACAGGTGAAGCACTCCTGTCCAATATAAAAACCTAATTGTCTTTTAAACAAGACATGAAATGATCCGGGAATGAATAGAAAGATAAAGCTAAAGATAGCGCTGAAAGATATTGTTCCGGCAATCTGGAGACAGGTGATTGTTTCGCACGAACTGACGTTACGCGAGTTACATGCTGTCCTTCAGGGAGCCATGGGATGGTCGGATTGCCATCTTCATTCCTTTTTGATTGATGGTAGAGAATATCACTTGCCAGATAGTGAAGAAGAAATCTGCGAGACGGACAGTTTGGATGAGCGTAATTATACAATTGGTGACGTTTTAAAGGGTATTTCCCGATTTTCGTATTATTACGATTTTGGTGATAAATGGTGTCACGAAATTGATGTTGAGGAATCATGTACTGATTTGGAGTTGTGTATGAAGACCCCAGTATGTGTAGCCGGGGAAAGAGCCTGCCCACCAGAAGATTGCGGCGGAGTGAGTGGATATTGGGAGTATGTGGACGCGATTACGAATCCAGAACATCCTAGGCATGATGAAATGATGGTTTGGTCAGGTCCGTATGACCCTTCATGTTTTAGTCCGTCTCAAGCAACTCATATGATAACGGCAATCCGTACTATTTATCAAATTCAAGGATAAATATTGGTTGCCTGATAGCTGTCAAAAAAACACCCCGCTATTTGCGGGGTGCGTATTATGGATGGAATATCCTAATACTCATGCGCCAGCATGACTGTCAGTACTCGGCATGTCTTGCTGGGATCAGCCGGATCCTCCGAGTGATAGCGTAGGCTGGGATCGTAGTAATCGATCTTCCAGATGATTTTCCGCCCATCAATTTTCTGGATGGCGCAATCATGTTCACCATGGGGGTCGTTGTCTCCATTAAACGCATCAAACGATGCGACTGCCGCCAGTATTTGGGCGACCGTCTGTGATCCGAGCATGTTTATACCGCTCGTCATCATGATACGTCCTCCTTGACCTTTGCATCGAAGCAGGTCGTTAAGGCGCTGTATTTCACTTTTGGATTTTTCATCCGTCATTTTGTGCTCCTCTGTGCGAAGCTGAGTTCGAGCCCAATGCTCAAACCCAGCAGTCGCCAGAGAAGGCGGGGCGGGGCTTCTGAGTGCGTCAATCGGCCTTTAACGCAGTGAGAAGAAGGGCCAATGCTTCAAACATCGGCATCCAATAGGGCTCTGCCTCCCACAGTCGCCGATCTCCGGGCACCAATTTTGTTATTGACGGGTCCTGCAACAGCTCAGCTGCCAACCGGGCAATGACGGCTTTTGTTGCTGTTTCAGAAACGTTAAACTGCGCATAGACATCTTCTTTTGCAATCGCCCGGACGGCGATGCCATATCCGCTTGCGAGACCGATAACTGCCTCAATTGTCGTGCGAGTCTTTTCGCGGCGATAATACGTCGAGTTTAAATCTTCAAGCAGGAGGACTTCCGGCCGGTTCCAGGCAATAAGCCTGGCGAGTTCCTTGATGTGCTGGTCTTGTCCATATTCGCGTGACAGCACACTCCGCTGAAGGACGAAAAGCGGAGGTGTTTCCGCGATTATGTAACCAGTGCCACGCGATGTCGGCACCAGAGAAAGGATACGAATGTTTCTCTTCATAAATCGAAATCGTGAGTTCACATTAATGTTGTGCAGAATTCCCTTAGCCGCGCCTGCATATTCGCAAGTGCGGCGACTTTATAATGATCGGCAGGCAGCGCGTTTTTTCTAATTTCTTCGTGCAATGCTTCAATCTCTTGCAGAAGGTCCGTCAGCACCTTTTCCGAAACCTGCGGGAAGAGTTCACCAACGCTTGCATCAAAGAGCATTTCAAGCGCCAGCGCCGCTTCGAGGTGCGGCACGCGCTGAAAGTTCTCGTATCGGGAAATACTTACCGGCGCATCGAAGCCCAGCAGTCGCGCTACTTCAGCCTGCGTAAGGCCGCTTCGATGGCGGTATGCCTTGAGGTAACTGGGTCCCGATAACATAGAAAATTGATATGAACATACGGTACAGAACTACGAAAATTGTCTGCCAAGTCATAGCGTACTAAATCAGGAATAGGATCGTAGGAGGGGAAACTTACCGCATACGGTATAACTTTATCACTCAACCATTACACTTTGCTGAAAACCATGTGCAGTATCATAATTCCCCATCGCCTGAAGGGCTAATGCCAATGCTTCAAAATACACCGTATTCTTAGGTTCCGTCTCCCAAACCTTCGGCTTTTTCGGCACCCAGGCCGCAAGCTCTGGAAAGCGCTTGCCGAGCGCATCGGCTTCTTCATATTTGTTCGCATATGCCGATGATCTAGGGACCTTCACATCAAGGAGATCCATCTTTGTCGTAATTTCGGAAACGCTAGCAATCAAGGCTCTGGTTTTTCTGCCCTTGGAGGATCGTTTTCGGATGTCTTCAGTCACAACGACATCGGGATGAAGCGTCGTAATCCAATTGTCCGCATATGCACTTGCCAGCTCTACACTCGTTGCAGCCTTTTTTGAAAGCTGCCAGTCCCTGAGCTCTCCATCAACGAGAAATACATACCCAATTCGCCCGGTCGCCGCCGCCACGGCAAGCACCCTTACCTTAGCTGCCATAGTCCTCATCAAGTTCACTGCTAAGACGATGCGCAAGGGCGCGAAGTGTGTTTTCCCGATTAAACTGTCCAAGCCATCGGGCTGGGGCCTCTGGCATCGTATGGAGGCGCTTTCGAAGGTTACGGCGAGCGTCATCATAAATATCGCTGAAAAGGCTCTCAAAACTCCTTCCATACATCACCGAAAGGCGGCAGATGTGATGGATGGACGGCACCGCCTTGCCGCTTTCAAGCAATGATATCCTGGAGGGATGAACACCAAGCAAATGCGCACAATCCGCCTGACTTAATCCGGCCTTCCTGCGGGCCACTTTTAATTCGAGTGCGAAGTCGTTGATCATATTTTTTGGAATTATTGAGTAAGACGATCAGCGTATCGCGTCTTTCCTTCGCACCGTAGGGGGCCTGATATACCAATCCGGCATGCTCTTCTCATACACTATCCCCAGCATAGAATGCCCTTCCAATATGACACCGCCACTGTGATCTCTCATATAGCTACAAACGGAAGGGTAAAACCCTTCCGAAGGCCAAAAGACCACAGTGGTGGAGATTAATCACGTTGGGGTAGCTATGGGGAAGGTTATCAGAATACGTCATCTTGAAACAAGAAGGCCGTACATGCGATGAGCACATATGATATCTTCCACGATGTGCCTATGCAAAATATACTAATCGCTGTCGCAGAAAGGGACGCACCTGGCACCGTCAGTATTGCAAATTAGAGTGATTTGTAGTATATTGTATACATATGAAAAAAGAGATAGTTATTGACGAAATGACGGACAGCACAGTCTTATCAGTGAGGATAGATAGCGACGTTAAAAAGCGCTTCGCAAAGCTTGCGAGCAGCCTGAAGCGCAGCCAGTCTTTTCTTGCGGCTGAAGCAATTGAAGAGTTCCTAGCCGTTCAGGAATGGCAGATTGCCGGGATCGAAGCAGCACTTGCATCGGCGGATGCTGGCAAGCATATCGCCCATGATGAAGTTCGCGATTGGATATCTTCTCTTGGCACCGAGGATGAGCGTCCGTTACCGACATCCGTATGAAGCTCACCTGGACACCAGAAGCCGTTAGTGACCTTCACGATATCTATCAATACATAGCGGAACGTAATCCGAGCGCTGCCAAGCAAACACTTGAGCGGATCCATGAAATTTTGGAAATCCGCCTTACCCAGGCCCCCAATCTCGGGCGCGAGGGACGTGTAATGGGGACGAGAGAATTTATCATCCCCGGAACGCCCTTTGTCGTTCCCTATCGGGTAAAATCAGGCACGATAGAGATACTGCGCGTCTACCACTCCAGACGACGTTTTCCTTCTTCTTTTTAATTGTTGTTACCCTAGCGACATACGATAAAGGCACATAGTGCCCTCTTTGACGTACACTGGTGACCGATATACTCCGCCCATGGAACGGAAATCACGTCGTCTTATAGAGCATCTGGAACACTGTCAGCGTATGTATGAAGAACTGGAGCGGGCAGGGACTGCACCGTGGAGTAATAATACTGAGCAACAAGAAAAAGCCGACACTGACGCCTTTGCTAAAAAGCCTAATCGGGGTATTATTGAGAGCGTAGACGACTATGATGCGGCCTAAAACATATACGGGATAGCTCGACTACAAAAAACACCCCGTCGTAAACGGGGCATTATATGGGTAAAATATGCGGGCAACCTCTCCTCTACCCCGCGATATATTTCGTATCTGTCAAGTGCCGCACCCTTGACACCATACAACCGAATGATAGACGAAAAGTATAGCATACTTTCCCGTTTGTTTCATTCATCCGCACAGCCAATTACCAATGGTGAAGACTTCTCTAAGTGGCATGTCAGGGGTCCTATACGGTCACCCTCGAGCGCCATACACTAGGTGTTCCTCAAGAGGAACATCCAGGTGGGAGAAAGCCTTCGGAGGAGCCTAACCTACATCATCTATGCACACATTTATTGACGACTTTGCCCTCTATTTCAGGCGGCAGGGCAAATCACCTGAGACGATCAAAGCGTACCAGAAAAAATTGCGGCAGTTCTGCCGGGAGCGGCACATCACCGAGATCTCAGAGATCAACCGCGAGAGTATTAATAGTTGGATATCATGCCTCCGGGACCGCAAACTCACTGACGGCACGATTGCCCTCCACCTCTGGGCGATCAAGGCATTTCTAACCTGGCTTAAAAAGGAACAGAGGCTCGAGTGCTATACCTTCGATATCTTCATTCCTAAGCCGAAGGAGCCTGACTATGTTGAATTCCTGGAGCCGGATGAGCTTGAACTCATCTTCTCCCTTATCGACACCGAGACCTTAGACGGCATGCGGCTCCGCACCTATATCGAAGTAATGATCAATACTGGCATGCGGCCTTCCGAAACCCTCAACCTCAAGATCACGGACATTGTGGGTAGCGAAATCAGTATTGTTGGGAAAGGAAACAAGCGTCGTCGGGTGTATTTTAATGACCGGGCGCGTCACTGGATCAAGGCGTATTGTGATATGCGGAGGGACAACTGCCCGGCGCTTTTTGTGACGAACCCGAAATACTCGCCACGGATACCACATGCCATTACGCTTGACCGGATGGAGGAACAATTTCGAGCTGTGTTTCGTTTAACCGGGTTGCGGAAACGGGTCACGCTCCACACTTTGCGTCATACCTATGCGACAACGCTGCTTGCAAATGGATGCCCCACCGATTACGTGGCGCGGCTCCTCGGGCACTCAAAGGTCGAAACAACGCGCCGGCATTATCTCTCAATTCAGCATAAGCACGCCAGGAAAGCGCATTTCCGCTTTCTTTCCTACGATGCTGATGCGCCAATGAACTATGAAAAGCAAAGCGGGCAGGGGGCTCCTCAGCCCCATGCTCCATCCACACATACCGACCCCTACAATCCAAACCCCCGTTACCTAGAATGAACGGATGCAACGGCATCACGACAATCACATTACCTACCTCGGCCGGACTAACGCCCGGAATTCAAACCGGCTCTTTGGTATCAGAAGCCATGATCGGCTCTCTTCGATGTATATCATCGGGAAGACCGGCACCGGCAAAACGACACTCCTAGAAAATATTGCGCTTCAGGATATCAAGAATGGAAATGGGCTCACGCTCATTGATTATCACGGGGATCTCGTGGAGAGGATCGTTACGCACATCCCGGAACATCGGTGTGGGGATGTTGACTACTTCAACGTCACGAAGGATACGCCCTATGGATACAATCCCCTAAAGCCCGTTCCGGCACAATACCGAGCGCTTGCAGCTTCAGGGCTTCTTGAAATCTTTCGCATGCACTGGGGCGAGCGCGCCTGGGGACAGCGCATGGAGCATATTCTGCGCCAGGCAATTCTGGCGCTTCTGGAACAACCAAGAGAAATGACCCTGCCTGATATTCTCCGGCTTCTTCGGGAGGAGGAGTTTCGAAAGGATGTTGCAGCGAAGGTTGGGCATACGGCAGTACAAGATTTTTGGCTGCATGAATATCCAAAATACAGCTCCAGCTACCGAGCCGATGCGATTTCCCCCGTGCAATCGAAGATATCTGCCTTCCTTGCAAATCCGAAGCTCTATACCATCCTGACCAAACCACAAAAGCCGCTGTCGTTTCGTAAAATCATGGACGGCGGTAGAATTCTTCTGGTCAACCTCTCGGTCGGCCAACTTGGTGCGGATAGCGCGGGGCTGTTAGGCGGGCTCCTCACCACCTCAATTGGCCTTGCAGCTTTGAGCCGTGCGGATATTCCAGAAGAGGAGCGGCGTCCCCACGCCCTTATCGCAGATGAGTTCCAGCATATGACGTCAAAATCGCTCATCAATCTGTTTCCGCAATTGCGCAAATACAAGCTCTCGATGATCGTTGCGCATCAGTACATTCATCAAATTAGTGAGGATATTCGTCATGCAATTTTGGGGAATGTGGGTACAATCATCTCGTTCCGCGTTGGAGCACATGACGCGCGAGTTCTCGCCAAAGAATTTGAGCCCACGTTTACCGCTCAGGATCTCACAAAGCTTCCGAATTATAGCATCTATCTGAAGCTTATGATCGACGGTGCGCCGTCCAAACCATATAGTGCTGATACGCTATTGTCCCTCAATAGAAAATATCTGCTCAGTTAATCACTCGTATAAGAACTGAAATCCACAATAGCAAAAAACGTAGAATACTAAACTGTTACGAAAACTCGTTAAACTAGAAAGATTGAAAGAATTTCAAGCCGAATCGACTTGCAGGAAATGCCATTGATAATTGCAATCAAACTCTATCCATGACATAATTAATCAGGCTACAACAACGTATAGGAGAAGCATGATGATCAAACGATCATTAGGGAAAGGGCCAAGAGATTCATCTGGACTAGCTAAATGTCCGGAAGTTCTTGAGCTCGAGAACGGGGACTTCGCGTTTATTGGCATAAGAGCAACATCTACATTAAAACCGTATTTCTCTGAAGGAATCTCATGTGGTCCTGACGAAGAGGTTGTTGTGCTACCTAGGGAAGTAATAATTTCTGCTATCAAAAAAGTTTAGATAGAAAAATCGCAACTAAGATTAATCCTTTTAGTAATTAATGGATATTCCTTATCTAGGTTGAAGAATTGTTACTTGATTAGTAGACTACTGAAAGTATTTTTTCATCATTACATGATTGAGAGTGACGGTAATTTTAGTGGCACATTTTCATTTCGTTGTAGTATGTGGTCCTCTTGAGGAAATCATAATTTCATCAACAAGGGGCAGAGAAACTATGACAACCAACAACTAAGAAGCGAAACAACTAGTTATGTCTCTAAATTTTTTGCCTCGAATCGAAGAGATTGTACGCAAAGCACAGTATTTTGATAGTTCCGAAGCATTTATTTCAAAATTTGAACCTGCATGGAGCAGTGTAAGAACGCGTATACTAAAATTGGAAACTTTGGATTTTTATGATGAAGGCGACAACCAAAGCCTCAAAGCTTTCCTGGACGGAGACATTGAAAAATCAAAAAAATTAATATCCCAAGAAAAACAAGGCGATGCGCCAATATATCAAGACCTAAAAAAACGCTGGGTCGAAATAATAAGATGTAGGCCGATAGCTGCTCCGCCAAATGAATACTTAAAATGGGAAATAGAAAACTACAAAGAAAATATTAAATTGGGAGAGCGAATATTTATTGCAAATATGATAGCTGTGACAGAAATTTTCGAAAGATATGCAACGAGAGATTTTATGGTTTTTGATACTAGATTTGGCTACATCTATGATTATGACAAGAATGGAAGACTGTTAGGTGGATGGTATGTCGAAGATGTTCAAGAATTGTATCAAATGAGCGCATTATTTAGCTTTATTCAGTCAAATTGTGTGCGCTTTGAGAGTGTATACTCAAATGGCGACTAATTTTGAATGGTTTACCTTTCTTCAGTCTGCCGGAATTATCGCTAGTTTTCTTTTTACTGCATATACTGTATGGCAAAATCGAAAAGACAAAAGAGTTTCAAATTATCTGGATCTTACAGCACATCACAGAGACATATGGAAGTTAGTTTTTGAAAATAAAGAATTATTAGAAGTGCTTGATACTCGATTAGCTAATAAAGCTACTTCAACTACATTTGAGCAAAGAAAGTTTCTTACGTTTCTATTTTTACACCTAAGCTGCGCATATGAGCTGCAAAAGATATCATCCGTGATAAAGGTTGAAGGGCTTAGATCCGATATTAAGGACTTTTTTATATCGCCATATGTTCGCGATCATTGGGAGGAAAACAAAAGATTTTATAATGACGATTTTGTGTCATTCGTGGACAAAAATATTTAAAAAAGATGCACAGATTCTTTCTAAGAATTACGTGATTATAGCATAATCTAAGGATATATTTGTGCCGCTGGTAAGTGAACTTTTAGTTTGAAGTTAGAAAATGATCCCACTTCTCCATCAGCTTTTCCCGTTTCTCAAACCGATCTGAGCGCTGATAAGCCCGCACGATACTTGAATCTACCTGATGCCCCAAGGCAGCCTCCTTTACGTCAAAGTCCGTATCAGTTTGTTCTTCCACCCATGTTCGGAATGTTGCCCTGAAACCATGAGGACGGGCGTTATAGCCTTCACGCTCCATAAAACGGGACATAGTGGCATCAGACATTGGTTTTCCAGTAACAGATGGAAACAGCAATTTTTGATCGTCACTTTGCTTTGCTTGCTTGATGACGGCCAAGGCTTCCTTTGTTAAGGGTATACGGAGAGCCTTACCGGTTTTCGTTCGTTCTGGCGGTAGCGACCAGGCGTCGCTCTCTATCTCATCAAACGTCGCGAACCGTACTTCGCTTGTCCGCGCCGCTGTGAGCATCAGGAAGCGAAGTGCATAACAGGACTGGAAGTCTTTGCTTTTAAGCCATTTATAGAACTGTGGGGCTTCTTCGTAGGGCAGGGACGGGATATGAGAGGGTTTATGGCGCTGCTTCCCTAAGAGGGCCTGTGCTTTCATCACCGCCTGCAAGTCTACGTCCAGTCCTAATGCAGCCGCATGCTTCAACGTAAGGTTCATACGGCTTAAGGCTTTTCGGGCGGCGACTGGCTTGTCATGCCAGATAGGCTCCAAGTGCTTTTTCAGGATATGCTGGTCGATGGACTCGATGGGCTTCTTGCCAAGTTTGGGAAGGATATGCACCGACAAGGGAGAAAGCCATCGGCCTGCTTTGCCATCATCTTTCAGTTCTGCTTGCCTGGCGTCAAAGCAACTCATGACGGCTTCCTTGACGGTTACCTTTTCATCCGGCTGCCGTACCCTTTGTCGTTCTTCGATAGGATCGATTCCATCCCGCAACTGTTTCCGGGCAATAGAGGCTTGCTCGCGCGCTTCAGCAATCGAAACATCGGGCCAAGCTCCCAGCCCCATTTCCCGGCGCTTTCCTGATATCGATAACCGCAGTATCCATTTACCGAAACCTTTGGATCGCTTTATCAACCATAAGCCTTGCCCATCGGCATATTTTCCGGCAGAAAGGTTCTTGGCTTTCATTTGGTTTAGTGTTTTATAGATCATCAGCCCACCCTTTTCAGCCCCCCTTTTGGCCCACCCTTTGGCCAGAAAAGCGGCGAAAAACTATGTTACACGATGATCGAATGGATATCCATATTATTGATTTAAAACATGTATTTAGTTACAGTATGATCAACTATGATTTTTCCAGTCGGTGCAGGGTGCGGGCACCATCGACATGAAAATTATTCCGGTTCGGGAGGGGCCGCCCATGATTTTCAGCCTTGAGCATATCGACAATCCCTATCCTCACTATGCCGCCCAGCGGGAGAAGCACGGCATTTACTTCGATGAGGAGATGAAGGCCTGGATCGTCCTGGAACATGATCTTATCGTGGCGGCCTTCAAGGATGCGCGGCTGTCCTCCGACCGGGTCACTAAGTTTCGCGGCAAGTTTTCCGATGAAAAGCTGAAACCGCTGTTCAACACGCTGTCGCTGCTGATGCTGCAGCGGGACGAGCCCGATCATACGCGGCTGCGCAATCTTGTGCATTACGCCTTCAAGCGGGCGGCGGTGGATAATTACGATGACAACATCCGGCGGCTGGCGAGGGAGCTTCTGGCCCCGGCCATTCAATCGGGTGAGATGGACCTCGTCGCCGACTATGCGGTGCCGCTTCCCATTCTGGTGATTTCCGAGATTGTCGGCATCCCCGCGGAGGACCGCAAGCAGGTCAAGGCCTGGTGCGACGCCTTTTCCATCGTGGCGCTTAATTTCTACGCCAATATCTCCGATGAGGACCTTGAAGCAGGCGCCGTGGCGGTTCAGGAATTTACCGATTATCTCAAGGAAAAAGTCGAGAAGCTCCACCGGGAGCCGGAAGACAACCTGCTCTCCGCGCTGGTCCATGCGGAGGAGGATGGCGACAAGCTCAGCCTCGACGAACTGGTGGCCAATACATTGCTGCTGCTGAATGCCGGAAATGAAACCACCTCCTGCCTGCTGACCAACGGCACGCTGGCGCTGCTTCGCAATCCCGATGAGTTGGCGCGGCTCCGGGAAAACCCCGATCTGATCCGGACGGCAGTGGAGGAATTGCTCCGCTTCGACAGCCCGCCCCAGTTCATCGGCCGCATGGCGGCGGAAGAGGTTGAACTTGGCGGGGCGACCATAGGTGAGGGGGATCTGGTGCTGCTCGTCCTCGGGGCGGCGGGGCGGGATCCGAAAACCTATGAGGCGCCGGACGAGCTGCATATAGACCGCCATCCGAACCATCATGTGAGCTTCGGCAGCGGCCATCATATCTGTGCCGGTATCCAGCTTGCCCGGCTGGAAGGGCGGATCGCGTTCGAGATGTTGCTGGAAACCTTCGCGGACATGGAGCTTGCAACCGACGACATAAAATTCGGCCATAATGTCAATCTTCGATCTCCGGCCGCGCTGCCGCTCAAAGTCACGCCCGCCCGATAAAGATTTTTGCAATTTTCCGGCAAAGCCATAATATACCATAATGGTTTACCGCAACGACAGCTGAAGGACGGCCAGGTGAAGACATTTCGCAAACTGACGCTCGCCCTTGCTCTCTCCGCCCTGACCCTTGGCGGGGCCGCTGCCCAGACAGATAACAGGGGCGCCCGCGCCGAGGCGGCGATCCTCGCG
>TARA_R110000782_G_scaffold19140_5_pt1 | contig 24275 bp, 22 predicted proteins | sample TARA_R110000782 | Tara Oceans TARA_R110000782 (sample SAMEA4397859) | marine metagenome | biome: Polar Biome; feature: [SRF] surface water layer (ENVO:00010504); material: water (ENVO:00002006), including particulate matter (ENVO:01000060) such as... | depth 5 m | reverse complement strand
CGGCTCGTACATCGACCGCCCCGCCACCGACGCCGCCTTCGCCCGCATGCACCGACGCGACGTCGTCGGCGACCGCGTCCACCTCGCGCTCGCGTGCCTGGGCCTGTTCCTGCTCGCCGGCCCCGTCACCGTCACCGAACTCGCCTTCGCCCCGCTGCTGGTGTTCTTCTTTGTCCGCGCGGTCAACACCGGCCCGCTCTGGATCCACGCCTTCGGCCAGCCCGCCGTCCTGACCGGCCTCGCCCTCGCGGCCTGGTTGGGCATCACGCTCGCCTGGTCCCCCGACCGCGCCCAGGGCCTCGACGAGATCGCCCGCCTGCGCTGGTTCCTGCTCGTCGGGCTGATCTACCCGGCCATCGAGCGACGCCACGCGCTGACCACCGCGCTCGCCCTGGGCCTGATCGTCGCCGGCCTGGCCCAGCTTGCGTCCGGGTTCGACGCGCTGCACCCGCCGTTCGCCTCCAGCCACCCCAGCCGCATCACCGGCTGGTGGGACCCGGTCGTGGCCGGGTCGGTGCAGGTGGGTGCCATTGGCTTGTTCCTGCCCGCCGCGCTGCGCGGCGCGGGACGCGACCGGTGGATCGGCACGATCGGGCTGACCGTCGCCGTCGCGGGCCTGCTCGCCAGCGGCACCCGCGGCGCCTGGCTGTCCGGCGGGCTGCTGCTGCTCATCGCCGTTCCCCTGATCCTGCGCGGCGCGGAGACTCGGGCGAAGCGGACGGCCGGGGCCGTCGTGCTCGTCGGCGTGGTGGCCGTGGTGCTGGTCGGCTGGTCGCAGCGGGCCGGGCTGGCGCTGCGGGTGGATCAGGCCCGCACCGAACTGGCCGCCGCCGGCGGGGGCGACCTGGACTCACCCACCGGCGCCCGCATCGCCGTCATGAACCTGGCCGCCGAGTCCGGCACGGCCCGCCCGTGGGGCCTGGGCGCGGGCGGCATCCGCACCGCCGCCGCCGCCCGGTTCGGCGAGGGCCACGCCGCCGCCCACCTCGAGCACGCCCACTCCAGCCCCCTGCACCTCTTCGGCGTGGGCGGCCCGGTCGCACTGTTCTTGGGAGGCCTTTTCGCGTGGGCCGTCCTGCGAGCCGGCGTCCGCGAGACGCCCGCCGATCCGAATCGGGCCCTGGAAGCCGGCCTGCCCCTGGCGTTCGCGGGCCTGCTGCTGGCCGGCCTGTTCGACGCCGTCCACATCAACACCCACACCGCGGCCCTGCTCGGCGCACTCGCAGCCCTCTGCCCGGCGTACCGGCCCACGCCGTCCGAACGCGCCGGGCACGACAAGCCGCAGACTGTCAGCCCAAATAAGGACCTATTTATCCGTTGAATGGTCTACACTCCCCCAGCGCCCGCCGGACCCACCTCCGGGGGTGACCCGAGGAGGACCAGAGCAATGCTCCCGAGGCTGATTCAGGGCGGGATGGGCGCGGGCGTTTCCGGCTGGGCTCTGGCCAGAGAGGTCGCGCGGCTCGGCCAACTGGGCGTGGTCTCGGGGACGGCCTTGGACACGATCCTCGTCCGGCGTCTGGGCGAGGGCGATCCGGACGGGCACATGCGCCGCGCGATGGCCGCGTTCCCGGTCCCGCAGGTCGCGGCCACGATCCTTAGGAAGTACTTCCGCCCCGAAGGCCGACCCGCCAAGCCGGGCGAGCCCAGGTTCAAGCTGGTGCCCCTGGCCCGCGCCCGGATGACCGACGAGCGTGCGTGGCTGCTGGTGATGGCCAGCTTCGTCGAGGTGTACCTCGCCAAAGTGGGCCACGACGGCGCGGTGGGGATCAACTTCCTGCACAAGATCCAGCTCCCGGTGCTGCCGGGCCTGTACGGTGCGATGCTGGCCGGCGCGGACGCGGTGCTGATGGGCGCCGGCATCCCGGCGGAAATCCCCGGCGTGCTCGACCGGCTGGCGCAGCACGAGGCCGTGCGCGTGCCGCTCGATGTGCTCGGGGCCGGGGATGAGAAGTTCGAACTTTCGTTCGATCCGGCGTCGTTGTGGGCCGGGTCCGGTTGCACGCCGCCGGAGATCGCACGCCCGGCGTTTCTGGCGATCGTTTCGTCGGCCACGCTCGCGCGGGCGCTGCTGAAGAAAGCACCGGGTGGCATCGCCGGGTTCGTGGTCGAGGCGCCGGTCGCGGGCGGGCACAACGCGCCGCCGCGGGGGGCGCAGCAGCTCACGAGCCGGGGCGAGCCTCTGTACGGGCAGCGGGACGAGGTGGACCCGGCGGACATGCTCGCGCTGGGCGTGCCGTTCTGGCTGGCCGGCGGGTTCGCGTCGCGGGAGCGGTTCGAAGCGGCGGTGGGTGCGGGCGCCCGGGGCATCCAGGTCGGGACGGTCTTCGCGTTCTGCGAGGAGTCCGGGCTCGATCCGGGGCTGCGCCGGCGGTTCCTCGAAGCGGCGATGGACGGGAGAACGGAGATCTTCACGGACCCGGACGCGTCGCCGACGAGTTTCCCGTTCAAGGTCGCGGCGTTGGACGGGACGCTGTCGGAGGCGGGGCGGTACGCGGAGCGGGGGCGGCTGTGCGATCTCGGGTACCTGCGTCGGGCCTATCGCAAGGACGACGGGTCGCTGGGGTACCGGTGCCCGGCCGAGCCGGTGGACGACTATGTCAAGAAGGGCGGGAAGGCCGAGGACACCGTTGGACGCAAGTGCCTGTGCAACGGGCTGATGTCCAACATCGGGCTGGGCCAGACGAGGGCGGACGGGTATACCGAGCCGGCGTTGCTGACGGCGGGGAACGATCTGGCGTGCATCACGCCGTTCGTGACTCAGGATCGGCCGTGGTACCACGCACGGGACGTGGTCGGGGCGTTGGTTCCGGCGGGCGCGGGCGGCGCGGTGTGAAGGTCAGTGGTTGATGGTCTTGGGGCCTTCTTTGCCCGCGACGCGGGTCATCTGGCCGTCACCGGTGCGCTCGTACTTGGTAAAGCCGAGCCGGTCGAGGTTGTCGTTGGAGAGCTGGCTCTTGGACTTCATGTCGGTCCACTTGCCGGCGATGTTGGGGGCCTGCGGCACGCGATGGACGGGCCGCCCCTCGTGCTCGGTCAGGGCGTCCTCGGACATCGGCTGGACGATCTCGAAGCTCTCGCCCGTGCCCTCGCCCTGGTCGTCGAGATATTCGTAGACATAGATCGGCATGGGAGATTCTATCGGTCCGCCCGGCGCGGGAGTTCGGCCGAACCGGCCGGCGGGGGCCGGATTCCGGCTCACGCCGCCCCGGATCGGGGTGGCCCGGGCCCACTCAGGGGCAGCCGGCGACGAAGCGATCGATGAACCGGCTGACGTCGAAGAAGTTGAACTGAAGGTACGGCGGCGAGAAGTCGGCCCGCGGGTCCCCGGCGTTGTAGTAGGCCAGGAAGGCGCTGATGTCCGCGAAGTTGAGCACGCGGCCCGCCGGATCGTGGAGATCGGCGAGGCAGTCGGTGACCGGCGGGTCGTAGGTGTAGAACACGCCCTCGTCCCGGGCGGAGGCGACCACCACCGTCCCGTCCGAACCCACGTCGGCGTCGATCCCGAAGTACTCGATGGGCGCGCCGTCGCTGGGGAAGAGCTTGGCAAGCTGCGCGCCGGTGCCCGCGTCGAACAGGTAGGCCGAGCCCGACCGGTCGCCCTGGTCGGTGTCGCTCTCGGCGCCCACGACGATCGTGCCGCCCCCGATCCCCACCGAGTAGCCGAACAACGCGCCCGGCTTGGGGTCCATCGCCCCCAGCGTGCGGAGGATCTGGCCGGATGCGGCATCGAACACCACGGCCAGGCCCGCGTCGCCGTATCCGCCGGTGTTGGCCCGCCACGCCCCGCCGACGACCGTCCCGGCGTCGATGTCCACCGACAGACCGAGCTGCCCGCCGCCCATCGAGACCGGGGGCAGGAGCTTGCGGACGAACTGGCCCGCGGTGTCGAAGACGTAGATCGCACCGGCGTTGGTGTAAACCTCGTCGTCGCCGTACGCCCCGACCGCGATGAAACCGGCGTCCGTCGCCACCGAGAGCCCGAAGCCGGACGACGACGCGTCGCCCGCCGTCTGCGGCGTGACCTTGTTCATCTGCTGGCCGGTCGTCGCGTCAAAGAGGTAGACCGATCCGGACCCGTCCCGGGACGCGCCGACGATGATCCGCCCGTTGGCGATCGCGACCGACCGGCCGAACCAGTCGCCCGCCGAACCGTCGTCGGGGAGCAGTTTGAACAGTTGCTGCCCGTCAGAGGCGTCGAACACGTACGCCGAGCCGGAGTCGGTGCCGTTGTCGTCGTCCCGGTAGGCCCCCACCACGACGAGACCGTGACCGACGCAGACCGCGCCGCCGAAGAAGTCGACCGCGCCCGGATCCGACGGCGTCAGGCCGAACAGGCGGTCTCCGGTCGCCGCGTCGTACACCCCCGCAGCGCCGGAAAAGAGGCCCACCACGTCGCTGAGAGAGCCGGCCACGATCAGGCCCCCGTCCGAGTGGACCGCGCGCACCGAGCCGGAGGGGTCGACGGAGACCGCCTCGCGCTCGAGCGCGACCTGGGCGGGCGCGGTCGCCGCGCCGGCGGCCATGATGGTGACGGCAACGGCGACGACGCGGCCGTGAATGGTGCGGATCATGGCTTGTTCTCCTGGGGTGTTCTGCCACGGTACCGGAGAACCCCAGCGGGATCAACCCCAAACCGAGAAACCATCCGATCTCAGCCGAACACCTGCCCCGACTCGGTGTCCTGCATCTTCCAGCCATGGGTGCGGCACATGCGGCTGAGGACCGGCCACGCGAAGTCCTGGTCGTTGACCACGATCATCGCCTGATTCAGCTCGTCCTGGCTAGAGGCGTACTCGACGGTGAAGCCGGGGCCGTGGAGCACGGCGGTGCCCAAGGCCTTGCGTTCGGAGCCGTCCGGCGCGACGTTGAACAGGGCGAGCTGGGCGATGAGGTCCTTGGGGCGTCCGAGGGGCACCGATCCGGCGGCGGGGTCTTCCGGATCCCGCGGCTTCATCAGGACCAGGATGCGCTTCTTGCGTTTGGACATCGGGCAGGAAGGGTAGGGATGGCGGCCCCCCGTCGCCGGCACCCCACCGAGCCCCGCGGACGGGGCCTTGGCGCGCGCCGGGGGGCCGCCCGACATCCTAGGAGCAACCCCCCGGTGGGGTGGCGGGTAGCATGGGTCGGGATGGGGGGCCATCCCCGCGGATTTGTTGGAAACCGGGGCGACCCCGGGCCGGCGAATCCGAATAGAGATGGTCTGGGAAGGCTTGATTGAGGGGGCATCATCCCCCCACAGGAGGCAGCGGCATGGACCCGATCCGGGACGTCATCGCGCGGGCTGGCAAGCGGATGCTGATGGCGGGATGGATCCGCCACGCGGTGGTGCTGCTGACCTGCGGCATCGTGCTGGCCGTGCTGGCCCGCGGCGTGCAGAAGGTCGTCCCGGTGGTCACCATCGACTGGGGCCTGGCCCTGCCGCTGATCGCGGCCGTGGCGGTGCTGGCCGCGCTGGTCGTCGCGTGGGTGCGCCGGCCCGCGGAGATCGACGTGGCGCGCACCGTGGACGAGCGGGCGGGCCTGCGCGAGACGCTGTCGACGGCGCTGTGCGTCGAGCAGGACGGCAGCGCGTGGTCGAGGGCGGTGGTCGACGACGCCGGGCACAAGGCCAGGCGGGTGGTGGTCAAGGACGCGGTGCCGATCGAAGCGCCCGGCAACTCGTGGTGGCCCGTGGCGGCCTGCGCGGCGTTGCTCGCGGTGTGGTGGCTGCCCGCGCACGACCTGACCGGACTACTGGCCAAGAAGGAAGCGGCGCAGGCCGAGCGGCAGCAGGTGCAAGAGGTCGCGGCCCAGGTCGAGGACGCGCAGAAGCGCATCGACGAGATCCTGGCCAAGGCGGGCGTGGAGATCGAGAAGGGCGACGAGGCGGAGGAAGACCTGTTCAACCCGCGCGAGATCGAGCAGATCAGCGCCGAGGAGATGCAGCGGGCCGCGATCAAGAAGCTGACCGAGCTGTCGGACAAGCTCGAGGAGAAGCGCAGCGGCGAGGAGGGCATGACCTTCGACGCCATCCAGGACGCGATGAAGCGGCTCGAGCAGCCCGAGCCCGGGCCGGCGACGGAGATGAGCCGCGCGATGGCGCGGGGCGACTTCGCCGAGGCCAAGAAGCAGCTCGAGAAGCTGGCCGAGCAGATCAAGAGCGGCGACATGAGCGAGCAGGACAAGGAGCAGCTCGCCAAGCAGGCCGAGCAGATGGCCGAGGCCCTGGCGAAGATGGCCGAGAACCGCCAGAACCTCGAGGAGCAGCTGCAGGCGTCGGGCATGAGCGAGCAGCAGGCCAAGCAGCTCGCCGCGGACCCCAACGCGATGGAGAAGGCCCTGCAGGAGCAGGGCATGGACCAGCAGCAGATCGACCAGCTCAAACAACAGGCGCAGGCGCAGCAGAACGCCAACGACGCCGCGGCGGCGATGTCGCAGGCGATGGGCCAGATGGCGCAGGGCATGCAGGCGGGCAGCGAGTCGCAGACGGGCGAGGGCCTGGACTCGATGCAGGGCCAGCTGACCAACATGGAGCAGATGCAGGCCGAGATGGCCTCGCTCGAGCAAGCGATGGGCGAGTGCCAGAGCCAGATGGCCGGCCTGTGCGAGAACCCCGGTTCGGGCACGGGCCAGATGGCCGGCTCCGGCGCCCAGTGGGGCCCGAACGGGCAGTTCAGCCAGGGCCAGTCGATGGGCGAGGGCCGGGGCTCGGGCAACCCGGGCCAGGGCCTGGGCAGCGGGCCGGACGAGCAGGCCGCGGACTTCATGCTCAAGCGCGAGAAGGCGAACGTGAACACCACGGGCGAGGGCCCGGTGATCGCGTCGACGCTGGTGTACGGCTCGCAGATCCGCGGCGAATCCACGGCGGCGTTCTCCGAGGTCGTCAAGGACGCCGAGGCGCAGGCCGCCGAGGCGATCGAGACCAAGCGGGTGCCGCGCGAGCACGAGGCGGCCGTCAAGGCCTACTTCGGGCGCCTGAAGAAGGCGTCGCAGCCCGAATCGGCCCCGGCGCCGAGCGGCTCCGATGCGCCGGCCGCCCAGGGCAGCGACGCGGGGAACTGACATGATTCGGACGGTGCGTGCGTTGGTGTGCCTGCTGGCGGCGGGCGTGGGGCTGTCGGGCTGTTCGGACCCGGATGCGCCGAGCGTGGTGCTCTACACCAGCACCGACGACGCGTTTGCGCGGGCCGTGGTCGAGGCGTTCGAGGCCGAGACCGGCGTCCGCGTCGAGCTGGTCGGCGACACCGAAGCGACCAAGACCACGGGGCTGGTCACGCGCCTGCAGGCCGAGGCGGGCAGCCCGCGCTGCGACGTGTGGTGGTCCTCCGAACCGCTGGGGACGATCCTGCTGGCCGAGTCGGGCGTGCTCGAACCGGGCGGGATGGAGGGCACGGTGCCGGCCGACTGGCCGGACGAGCTGGTCGGCGACGGGTGGGACTGGGTGGGATTTGCCGAACGCGGGCGGGTGTTCGTGTACGCGACCGATCGTGTGGAAGAGCCGCCGACGACGCTGGCGGAACTGACCGGACCGGCGTGGAGGGGGCGCGTGGGCATGGCGCGGCCGCAGTTCGGCACGACGCGGGGTCACATGGCGTTGCTGCACGCGCGGTGGGGCGAGGCGCGGTTCTCTGACTGGCTCGGGGCGATGCGTGAGAACGGCGTGCGGTTGTACGACGGAAACGCGCGCGTGGTCCGCGCGGTGTACGAGGGCGAGATCGACGCGGGGCTGACCGACACCGACGACGTGTGGGTGGCCATCGCGAACGGTTGGCCGGTGGGCATGACTTGGGATGCGGCTCCGGATGGGGCGGACGGGCGGTGGCCGAGTCCGGGGCCGACGACCATTCCCAACACGGTTGGCATCATCCGCGGCGGGCCGAACCCCGAGCACGCCCGGACACTCGCGGCGTTCCTGGTGTCCGAGCGGGTCGAGGGTCTTCTGGCCGCCAGCGACAGCCGCAACATCCCCGTGCACGCCGATGCACGGGCGGCGTTCTCGGAACTGCGCCCCCCGGAAGGCGGGGATCGGCCGGACTACCGCGACGCGCACGCGGCGGTGCCCGCGGCGATGGACGCCTGCCAGCGGGTGCTGATAAGTCCGTGAGCGGGCGGCTCACGGGCCGGAATCACCGCACAATCCCACCCGACCGGACGGCAAATTCGCCCGGTCGGCTTGTCGGGCGTGCCGGGGCGGGCGGGCGTCGCCGATCACCGGTCCGTGGACGCGAACACGCCAGATCGGGAGGGGGCGGGCCGGGGCGGCCGGGGCGCATCGCGTCCCTCGCCGCGGATCGACTGGGCGTTCCGCCCGAACTCGCGGGTGGCGCTGTTCGTGGCCGTGCTGCTCTCCCAGGCGGCGGTGCTGCTGGGCGGCGAGCTGCTGGCCGACTACTGGCTGCGGACCGAGAGCCAGATCGCGCAGGTGTGGGCCGACCGGCTGCTGATCTTCCGGCTGTCGGTGGCGCTGGGCGTGTTCATGCTGACGGCGGTGATCCTGTTCCTGGCGTCGCGCCGGTACCACGACACGGTCGAGCGCGCCAACACGGAACTGCAGCGCGAGGTCGCCTGTCAGGTCCGCGAGGGCCTGGCCAAAAGGAACGCGCTGATCTTCGGCCTGGCCAAGCTGGCCGACTACCGCGACACCGACACGGGGGCGCACCTGGAACGGATCGGGCTCTACGCCCGGCTGCTGGCCAAGCGGCTGCGCCCGTCGCACGCGTGCATCGACGAGTCCTGGATCGAACGCCTGGCGCTGGCCAGCTCGCTGCACGACATCGGCAAGGTGGGCATCCCGGACCGCATCCTGCTCAAGCCCGGGCGCCTGAACGATGAAGAACGGGCGGAGATGGAAAAGCACACGCTGATCGGCGCCGACACGCTGATCGCGATCCGCCAGAAGCTCGGCCCGGACGCGTTCATCGACATGGGCGTGGAGATCGCGCTGCAGCACCACGAGAAGTGGGACGGCACGGGGTACCCCTTCGGCCTGGCGGGCGACGACATCTCGCTGGCCGCGCGGATCGTGGCGATGGCGGACTTCTACGACGCGGTGACCAGCAAGCGGGTGTACAAGGACGCGATGTCCCACGAGGCCACGCACGACCTGATCGTCTCGCTGCGGGGCACGCACTTCGACCCCCAAATCGTCGACGCGTTCCTGGACTGCTCCAAGCGGTTCGACACGATCCGGCGCCGGGCGTGCGCGGAGCTTTCCCAGGGCGCCCCGAACTCGGAGCAGCTGGCGGTCATGGCCCGGGCGTTCATGGACGAGAACGCGCCGCTCCGCCTGGCGGCGTGAGCGGGCCCGGTCGCGGGGCGGGCGCCGGTTTTCGGCGAACATCGCGGGGGCCGGCGACCGTACAATCCACCCATGAACGCCACGGCCAGCACCCAGCTCTGCGAGCGGATCGCGGCAGAGGTTGACGACCTCGCCCGCATCCGTCGGGACATCCACGCCCACCCCGAGGTCCGCTTCGAGGAGCACCGGACCAGCAAACTCGTCCAGGACGAACTCACCCGCCTCGGGATCGCCTTCGTCGCCGGGCTCGGCGGGGAGACCCCCCGCGAGGGAACCGGCGTGCTGGCGCACCTGCCGGCCACCGTCGACAACCCGGGGCCGTGCATCGGGCTGCGGGCCGATATGGACGCCCTGCCGATCACCGAGCGGACGGGCAAGCCGTACGCGTCGACCACGCCCGGCACGATGCACGCCTGCGGGCACGACGGGCACACGACCATCCTGCTCGGGGCAGCGCGGATCCTCGCGGCCACCGAGCACCGGCCCAACCCGGTGACCTTCGTCTTCCAGCCGGCCGAGGAGGGCGGCGGGGGCGGGGAGCTGATGTGCCGCGACGGGTGCCTGACCGGCGGCCCCAACGGGGACCTCGGGCCGGCGGTGGGCCGCATGTACGGGCTGCACGGCTGGCCGGGCCTGCCCTTCGGGGTGATCGGCACGCGCCCCGGGCCGCTGCTGGCGGCGACGGACGAGATCGAGGTGACCGTCACCGGCGTGCAGGCGCACGCGGCCTACCCGCACATGGGGGCGGACCCGATCGTGGCGGCCAGCCACATCGTGGCGGCGGCCCAATCGATCGCCAGCCGCTCGGTGTCGCCGGTGGACTCGGTGGTGGTGACCTTCGGCACCTTCCACGCGGGGACGGCGACGAATGTCATCCCCGAGGCGGCCACGCTGACCGGGACGATCCGCACGCTGCGGGCCGAGACGCGGGACTTGGCCAAGCGGCGGCTGAAGGAGGTCGTTGAGTCGACCGCCCGGGCGATGGGCTGCGAGGGCGTGCTGCGGATCGAGGAGGGCTACCCGGTGACGCACAACGACCCCGACGAGGCGGCCCGGGTGCTGGAAGTGGCTAGAAATGCAAGACTTGCGCGGGGGGCGGTGGAAACGTCCGAGCCCTCGATGGGGGGCGAGGACTTCGCGTATTACGCCCAGCGGGTGCCTTCGTGCTTCTATCTCTTGGGTCTGCTGCCCGAGGGAGCCGATGCAATGGCGCAGCTGCACCAGCCGGAGTTCGATTTCCCCGACGGGGCGATCGGGACGGGGGTGGAGATGATGTGCCGCCTGGCGCTGAGCTAACATGGGATCAATCCCCGGCGGGCCCCCCAGAAAGGGCTGCAGCGGGGGCGTCCGGGAACCGATGGGAGTGGGTATGAAGCTTCGCAAGACGATCCTGATGGGGCTGGCCGCCGTCGCCGCCGTGGGTGTTCTCTCCGGTTGCCGCGTGGAGCGGACGGAGGGCCAGCGTCACCAGGCGCGGGCGATCGACACGGTGCTGCGTGCGGAGAGCGCCCGCCTCAACGCGGCGGACATGAGCGAGCAGACGCTCGAGGACTACGCCCGCCTGAACGGGATGTACCAGGAGCTGCTGCACGCGGCCGTGCGGTCCGGCGAGGCCGAGCCGCTGACGGTGCAGGAGGCCGAGGACAAGCTCCGCGAAATCGCCTCCGAGGCGCGGCTGCTGCCGGCGTACCAGAACTGGTCGCCCGAGGCGCAGAAGAACTTCGAGGAACAGTTCTGGCGCTTCCGCCTGAAGAAGTGGCAGCAGTGGCGCGGCCCCGGCTACATCTACGAGTGAGCCGCCACAACATCCGATCGAACCCAACCGGCCGCACGGCCGGTTTTTCATGCGCCCCATCCCAGCCGAGCCGCGTGAGCGGCCGGTCGTTGCGGCGAGTTGACCGGGCCCGTCTCTTGCGTGGCGGGTCGTTCGGCGTCGCCGGGCGCTCACGCGGCACGACCGCGACGAAGGGGATTCGCAGGGGGGTGATTTCGGAAGATCTGCTTATCGGTCTGTAAAAACCCCAGTCGCGGGGGGATTGGCTTGCGGTTACCGGTCCTGCCGGGGTATTCTGGTGGCCATGGTTCTTTCCTCCCGGCCGGCCATCCTGGCTTGCGTGCTGTCTGTCGCGTGCGGGGCTGCGGTTGCGGCGCCCTCGATCGAAGACTTTGAGCGTTCGTGGCAGGCCGCGCGGGGGTACGAGATCCCGCGGGGCACGTCCGTGGTGTGGAGCGAGACGACGCACGCCCGGATGACGTCGGAGGAGATCGACGCGGCGATCGCGCGGCTGGGCGCCGAGCCGCGGGAGACCGAGCGGGCCGAGTTGGAGGGCCAGCGCTGGCTGGCCAACACCGGGCCGAGCGTGTCGACCTACCGGCTGTGGTACCTGAGCGACCGGCAGTTCCGCATCAACGAGGACATCCCCAACGCCGAATGGTCGCCCGAGATCGACGCGGTGGTGAACGGGGACGAGGGCTGGGTGTACGCGAGCGACGGGTCGGTGTCGGTGATGAACTTCGACCGCCCGCCGCCCGGGCGCAACCCGCGGATCCACGTGCAGAAGATCCGTGGTGTGGTGCAGGAGCTGCTGGCGTCGGGGATGGGTTTCGGCTCGCCGAAGCTCGAGGTGCGCAGTTTCGAGATCACCGACGACGAGTGGCGTGCGATGCTGTCGCTGCCCGAGACGGAGGTGCGATTCAGGCTGACGGGGTTCTATCGCGCCGAGAATGCACAGTTCGTGGTGCGCACGGGGCTGTTCGCCGCGCCCGGTCATCCGGAGACCGACGGGCAGTCGCTCGAGTATTCACAGCACACCTACGACCCGGCGCTCGAGCGTGTGGTCGCAGGCCGGTTCGTGCACAGGGACGCCGGCGGGCGGATCGTCCGCACGTCGGACCTGACATCGATCGCGTCGTTCGATCCGCAGACGTTCGGGCGGATCGCCGCGGTGCCCTCGCCGGACCGGGAAGACCCGACGCGCGACGGGCGGCGGATCAAACGGATCGACGACTACCGGCCGGCCACCGCGGTGTCCACCACGCTCAACCCGGAGACGGGGGCGGTGGTCTCGACCGAGCCGCTGGCGACCGCCGTCAACCGACGCGGCTCGAACTTGTGGCGCTGGGCGGGGTGGGTGATCCTGCCGGTGCTGGTCGGCGCGTTCGTGATTGTTCGGATGAAGAGATCGGTTTGAGATTCACGGTGTTCATAGAAGAGAGGAAACCAGAGATGAAACTAATCCGCAGAACGGTCCGGATCGCGGCGCCCCTGCTGGGCGTGGCCGCCACGCTGGCGATCGCGCAGTCGGCGCCGGCGCCCACGTGCATCGTCGATTACCAGCTCCCGGACGGGGCGTGCTCGAAGTGGGTCGATCAGACGGACCCAGACGTGTGCCCCGACGAGGTGCTCAACTCGCAAGAGTGCAAGGAGACCGCCTTCGGTCCGGTGGGCAGCTCCCAGCGCGGGGCGTACAGCTCCGATTGCGAGATGCGCGTCTGGTCGCTGGACTTCGTGATGAACATCTGCCGGCCGACGATGGTTCCCCCGCGGACCTACCGCTGCTATCGGGCGGCCGGCGCACCCTGCCAGGGCGGCTGCCAGAACGGCTGCTGATCCGGGGCGATGCAGGCGGAGATCGCACAAACCGAGCCCGCCCCGCACGCGCGGAACCTCGTGCGGGGTTTTCTTGTCGTCCTGCGCTGGCTGGTGGCCGGGCTGTTCCTGTACGCGGCCGTCTCGAAGTTCGCCGACCTCGAGCGGTTCCGCGACTCGCTGGACACCTGGCTGCTGATCCCCGCGGCGGTGCGTCCGGGGATGGCGGTGCTGATCCCGACGCTGGAGCTGTCGGCCGCGTTGCTGTTCTTCGGGTGGCCGCGCCTGCTTCACTACATGGCGTTCGGCGTGATGCTGGCGGGGTTCACGGGGTTCTACGCGATCCACCTGGTGGCGTACGAGCCTCCGGATTGCGAGTGCTTCCTGAAGCTTGAGGCGTTCGCGCAGTGGAAGGGCGCGGTCACCGGCGTGATCCCGCGGAACCTGCTGCTGCTGGCGGTCTGGGCGGTGGGCTGCGTGCCGATCGGTTTCCGGCGACCGTCGGACGCGCGGGGTGGCTCCGGGGCCGGGGCGGGGGTTGGTCATGAACCCACGGCGTGATTGGCGAGCGTTCACGCTCATCGAGACGCTGCTGTCCGTGGCGATCATCGCGGTGCTGATCGGCATGCTCGCGCCGTCGCTGGGCGGGGTGCGCGAGCGGGCGCGGGAGCTTTCGACGATCGCCACCATCGGTCAGCACGGGAAGGTCTTCGGCGTGTACGCGACGGACGCGGGCGGGGCCTACCCGGCGTTCGTGCCGCCGACGGCGTCGGGGACGACGTTCATCATCCGGGGGGGTGCGTACACGATCAACGGCTATTTCGGGCAGGTGTACGCGTGGCAGTTCGGGCTGGCCGAGTCGCACTACGCCGGCGAGTTCACGGGTCGGCTGTTCCAGCGCCCCGGGCGCGAGCCGGCGTTGGTCACCGACTACCGGTACTCGGCGGCGTTCATGGCGGACCCGGCGTTCTGGAGCTACCAGGGGCGGGTGGGCCCATCGCAGTGGCGCGGGCAGCGGGACCACGCGGTGCGGTTCCCCAGTTCCAAGTCGCTGCTCGTGGACGAGCGGATCATGGACGGCTTCGGCCTCGACGGCCCCGGCGCGATGGCGCTGGCCGACGGGTCGGCCCGCGCGGTCGGACGCGACGCCCTCGCCGAGCCGTTCCCGCCCGGCGAGGGTGAATGGCCCGGAACCTGGAGCTCGGGGCGGCCCGGCGTGCACACCGTGGACGGCGTGTTCGGGCGCGACCTGCGCTGAGCCGGGGACGACGGAGCGGGGGCCCATCCGGGGGCGGGCGGGGGTCGAATACGATCCGTTGTGCCCGATGACCCGGACCCCATCCAGACCGACGCCGAGGGCTTCCAGCCCGCGGACGCGCCCCCGGGGTGGGGGACGGAGACCCGCGACGAGCGTCTCGCACGGCTGCTGAAGTCGGCCCGGGGGCTGCCGCCGGCGCCGGGCGTGTACCTGATGAAGGACCACAAGGGGGTGGTGCTGTACGTCGGCAAGGCATCGAACCTGCCGGACCGGGTGGCGAGTTACTTCGTGCCGTCGGCGGACCTGGGGCCCAAGAAGGGGCGGATGCTCGACGCCGTCCACTCGTTCGATTTTCTGGTCTGCGGCAGCGAGTGGGAGGCACTGCTGACCGAGAACCGGCTGATCAAGGACATCCGCCCCAAGCACAACGAACGCCTGACGGACGACAAGAGCTTCCCCTACCTCGTCATCACGCGCAACGAGGACTTCCCGCGGGTGTTCGTGACGCGGAACCCGTCGGGCGTGGACGCGGACGGGCAGCAGGCGCCGGAGATGCGCAACGCGCGGGTGCTCGGGCCCTTCGCGAACGCGGGGGCGTTGCGGGAGGCGGTGCAGACTTTGCAACGCGTGTTCAAGTATCGCACCTGCAAGCTGGACATCGTGGCGGGCGACCCGAAGAACCGGTACTTCCGCCCGTGCCTGCTGCACGCGATCGGGCAGTGCACCGCGCCGTGCAACGAGTCGGTCTCGGTGACGGTGTACGGGCAGGACATCGAGCGGTTCGTCAAGTTTCTCGGGACGAAGCGCTCGGTGATGCTGCGGGAGATGCGGGCGGAGATGGAGGCCGCGTCGGCCGAACTCGCCTTCGAGCGGGCGGCGGCGCTGCGGGACCAGATCATCGCGATCGAAAAGCTCTCGGACCGGGGCAGCACGTCGGACAACTGGCAGCCGGAGACCGAGATCGGCTACATCGACCCCGAGAAGGGCACGGCCGCGCTGCAGAAGGCGCTGGGCATGGACCGGGCGATCCGCTGCATCGAGGGGTTCGACATCGCCCACCTGCAGGGCGGGGAGACCGTGGGCAGCAAGGTCTGTTTCATCGACGGCAAGCCGTTCAAGGACGAGTACCGGCGCTACCGCATCAAGAGCTTTACGAACCTGCCGGGCGGGCGGGCCAACGACGACTACACGGCGTTGGCCGAGGTGGTTTCTCGCCGCTACCGCGAGGCGGGGGCGGGGCATGAGTTGTACCCGGATGTGATCCTGATCGACGGCGGGCTGGGGCAGTTGCACGCGGCGTTGGCGGCGTTCGAGACGCTGGACGTGCAGCCGCCGATGGTGATCTCGATCGCGAAGAAAGAAGAACTGGTGTACATGCAGCGGGAGAAGGAGCCGATCCGCCTGAGCCGCAACAACGCGGGGCTGCGCCTGCTGCAGCAGGTGCGGGACGAGGCGCACCGGTTTGCGCAGCACTATCACCATATTCTCAGGCGGAAGAAGACGCTGGGGGAGTGATCGCTTTACTCAATGCGTTCCGACTGATCGATTGGGATGAGTCGCTCGAACTCCCGTGAACTCAGCCGCTCAAAGGTACCATCCCAGTACAGCACGGCCGTACTGGAGGCGTTCTCCGATGGATCCTCAAAGAACGCGGGTATCTTTTCCCATTCGGATGTGGGCAACCGTCGGGCAGGGCGAAGAAAATACACCGGGCCGAATTTGTCAAGGCTGTATGATGCTGGGATGGTCTCCAAAAGAGTTCGCCATGCTTCACCGATCGGCCAGTTTCCGGGTTGGTCGCGCTCATATTCCCATGCGATGAAAAGGAGTTCCCTCATGATCTGTTGGCGTTTCAGCCGCTCAACCTCATCCGGGGACGGTCCGAAATGGGCGGTCAGCATGAACCACACAGCCAAAGCGATGGTGATGGCCAGACTCCCGATCACGGTGGCCACGAACCAACTTTGCCGATGAAGTCTCATGTTCCGTTATTCGGTCCGCTGATCGAGCCGGTTCCTACCGCCGCCACAGGAGGTACACCACCTACGCGTACTCGTCCGCGTCCACGCTGACCGGGATGAAGACGGTGCGGTCCCACGGCTCCTCGGTCGTGCGACGGCGGCCGTCGGAATCGGTGTACGGGCGCACGTGGAAGCCGTCTTCGTGGACACCCTGCTGGCGGGTTACGCGCCGGTTGCCCAGGTGGTGGGCGGACCACACCGCGAAAGTCAGCCTCGATCGAACGGACGAAGGAGGCCAGCGAGCCGTCGCCGGGCAGCCAGGTGCCATAGGTGGTCCAGGTGAGGAAGTAGTCTGAAGACACATCGGTAAGGTACTGAGAAAGCGTTGCACAAGCCATCCCCTCCCTTCCGGTCGGGGCTAGTTGTCCGTACGAGAGGTCGTTTAGATGGAGTAGATCGGTCGAGTGGAACCCGCGGGGACGCATACGGGTCGCTCCGAAGTAGCCCCGACCGGAAGGGAGGGGATGGCTTGTGGGCTGATCGATGCGCAAACCAGACATCGCGCCTTCTACTGCCACTCTTCCACGTACTGAATCGCCCGACGGAGTGATTCCTGTGTATGGAGATGACGGGTGCTCCCGTGGCGGGTCCAGACCTTTCGATCGCATTCGACCAGGCCGTGTTCCCGGAGAGCCCTCGTAGACCATGCCTTCATTCCGGTCATCACACGCTCCGGCGGCTGATCGGTCTTGAGAACCAGATGGACGTGATTCGAGCGAACATTGAGCGCGAGTACGGTCCATTGACGGTGCGCGGCGTGCTCCTTGATGGCCGCGTCAACGAGGACGCGGGCTTGATCGGTGAGTACAAATGGGTCCGATGCAAGTCGATTCGACGATGTAGTCCGGAGGTGATCCTTGCGACGGCTCAAGCCCGGGCCTTCGACGCGGTCATCGATGAAGGAACCGCGAATGTCGCCGGGGAGCCAGGTGCCGTAGGTGGTCCAGGTGAGGAAGTAGTCTGATGGCACCCTGGTAGGGTAATGAGAAAGAGACCCACAAGCCATCCCCTCCCTTCCGGTCGGGGCTATCTGGGAGCGTGGTTCCTCACCGCTTCCGCAAGTAGTACACCACCCAGGCGTACTGGTCCGCCTCGACGACCACCGGCACGAACACGGTCCGGTCCCACGGCTCGTAGTCGCGCCGGTAGAGCCCCGAAGCGTCATGGTACCCGCGGGACGACCAGCCGTGTTCGGTGACGGACTCGTGATGAACGACCTCCTTGGTGCCCAGGTAGTGCGCGGACCACACCGCGTAGTCGGCGCCGATCGAGCGGGCGAACTGTTCCAGCGAGCCGTCGGCCGGGCTGAGGTGGTCGGTGGAGCGGAAGACGCTGCGGCCGAGGACGGTGATCTCGTCCGGCGGTTCGGAGATCTGCAGGCCGCTGAGAAGGGCGGCCTGCTCGGCTTCGAGTTGCTCGGGCGTCCACTCGTCCGGGTGGGTCGCCGACGCGGCCCGTTCGGCCTCGATGGATCGCAAGGCGGCGTCGACCCGTTCCCAGGGGACTTCGCGGACGGTGACCGACTCGGTGGGCGCGTAGGCACCGGCGGCGACGCCGCGGTAGTGGTCCTTCCACGCGGTGGAGCAGGCGGGCAGGGCCGCCAGCGGGGCGAGGACGAGCAGGCGGGCGAGGACGGCGATCGGGCGGGGTGTCATGGCGAACCCTAGACCCACGCCAGGAAGGCCCCGCTGACACCCGATTTCGCGTGATCAACGCTGCAGGGTGTGGCCCCGGGCGGCGAGTTCGGCGGCGAGCGTCTGGACGTCGATGCGTTCGATCCGACCGTCGTCGTAGCCGACGATGACCATACCGTCGTAGGTCGTGTGGTCGGGGTCTTCGTAGAACATGATGCGGCGTCCGTCGAAGGCGTAATCGTCGCCGGGCACGAAGACGTACTCGACGGCGTCGCCGTCGGAGAGGGGCGAATCGAAGATGGGGTCGTCGGGCGTGCCGACGAGGTAGTCCGACAGGGTCGCCTGCCAGCCGTCCGCGGGGGGCAGTTCTCCGATGTCATTGTAATAGTTGAGCGTGCCCGTTTGGATCTGGCGGAGTTGAGCTTCAGACATCACGGTCACCGCGGCCTGGCGGGCCTTACCGATCGCGGGGAGCACAATCGCGATCGAAAGGCAACTGCCGAGGATGCCCACCGCGCCGAGCACGGTGCCGGCGATGGCGAAGCCGCGTCCGGTCTTGGCATCGTTCGGGCCGGTCTTGGTGATGCCGATGATGCCCATGATCAGGGCGGCCAGGCCCAGCGGGCCGATGCACAGCCCGATGATGCCCAGGATCATCGACCAGAGGGCCAGCTGGGAGAGCGTCCGCTCCGGCGGGCGTTCGAAGGGCGGCGGGCTCATCGGGGAAGGCGTGGCGGGGTGCTGGCTCATCGGCGGATCTCCTGCTCGTGAGGCGGAGCATACCACGGCCGGGGCGGGTGTGAGGGGTTCGCCCGGAGAAGTCGCCGGCTCAGGCCGGCTTGCGGGTCACGCAGACCTCGATGTACTCGGCGCGGACGCCGTGGTGCAGGTCGTCGATCTGGACGATCGTGGTGGGCAGGCCGCAGGCGGCGTGGATGTGCTCGGCGATGTCGTAGCCCCAGTGCATGGTGACCAGCGAGCCCTTTTCGTCGATTGGGTTGCCGTGATACTCGGGCTCTTCGTGGTGGATCACTTCGCCGTCGTCGCCGAGGCTGGCCCACACCTGGCTGGGCCGATGCTTGTTGACCAGCGGCGTGGTGAAGATGTGGGCGCCGCCGGGCCTGAGGGTGCGGGCGACCTCGCGGAACGCGGCGGCCGGGTCGAACACGTGCTCGAAAACGTCCTGTGAGATCACCAGGTCGAACGATTCGTCGGGGAAGGTCTGCTGCTCGAGGTCCTCGCAGGTCCAGGGTGTGCCGGGGATGAGTTTGCCGTGGGGCACGCCGGGGCGGTAGTGCGTGCCCGTGTAGTGCTTGGCCTCCTGGATCAGACGCAGGCTGGCGCCGCGCCCGCCGGGGCTGGACTCGTGGATGCGCAGGCCCGACCACTCGGGGTACCAGCGGTCGATGGTGAGCATCAGGGCCCGCTCGCGGGGGATGCACTGGCAGTGCTCGCAGAGCAGGTGGTCGCGGAACCAGTCGTACTTGGCGCGGAAGCGGGTGTCCTTCTGGCAGCAGGGGCAGAAGCCGGCGCATTCGAAGACGAGCCCGGCGTCGGTGTCAATCGGGCTCGCGGCGGCCTGTGTCATGGCGGGGCTCGCTTTCGGGCGGTCGGGCAGGACGAGGCGACGGAGCAGCCCGCCCGCCTTACGGATCCGTCGGATGGAGTCAGTTCGCAACAATGTTCACCAGGCGGCCCGGCACGACGACGACCTTGCGGACGGTCTTGCCGGTGAGGAGTTCGGCGATGCGGGGGTCGGCCATGGCGGCGGCCTCGATCGCCTTGGCATCCGCGTCGGCCGGGACGACGACCTTGGACCGCACCTTGCCGAGCACCTGCACGGGGATCTCGACCTCGTCGTCCACCAGCATGGCGGGGTCGAAGGCCGGCCAGGGGGCCAGGGCGACGGAGCCGCAGTCGTGCGAGGTATCGTGCTTTCCGAGTCGGTGCCAGAGTTCCTCGCCCAGGTGGGGCGTGAAGGGCGCGATCGTGCGCACGAAGCGCGACATCTGGTCGGCGGTCATCGTCTCGGCCTCATTGACGAACTCGAACACCGCCGCGATGGCGGTGTTGAAGCCGAGCTTCTCGATGTCCGACCCGACCTTGGCGATCATGCGGTGCAGGCGCTTCTCGGTGCCCGCGTCTGCAACCTCCGCCAGGCGCAGGTGCTCGCCGGACTCGTCGATGCACAGGCGCCAGATCTTCTGGAGCAGGCGGTGCAGACCGACGGTGTCGCGGGTGTTCCAGGGCTTGCTCGCCTCGAGCGGGCCCATGTACATCTCGTAGAGGCGGAAGGTGTCGGCGCCGTAGTCGGCGATGACGTCGTCGGGGTTGACGACGTTCTTGAGGCTCTTGGACATCTTGGCGGTGATCTGCACGACCGGCTCGCCGGTGGCGATCTCGAAGTACGCGGGCTTGTCGTCCGTGCCGCGGTTCTCGACCTCGTCGGTGGGCACGAGCGAGCGGTCCTTGCGCTGGAAGGCGTGGCTGGTGATCAGGCCCTGGTGGAAGAGCTTCTGGAACGGCTCGGGCGTGGAGACCTCGCCGAGGTCGAAGAGGACCTTGTGCCAGAAGCGGGCGTAGAGCAGGTGGAGCACGGCGTGCTCGTTGCCGCCGATGTACAGGTCCACGCCGGAGCCTTCGCCCTCGCCCATCCAGTACTTCTCGGCGGCCGGGGACACGAACCGCTCGCTGTTCTTCGGATCGCAGTAGCGCAGGAAGTACCAGCAGCTGCCCGCCCAGCCGGGCATGGTGTTGGTCTCGCGCCGGACCGGGGCGTCGGGCGGCAGGCCGACCACGCCCGCTTCGCCAGCGGTGGTCTTGACCCACTCGGTCGCCTTGCCGAGCAGCGGCAGCGGCTCGTCGGACTCGACGGGCTGGTAGTCGGCCAGCGGGGGCAGGCGGACGGGCAGCGCGTCCTCCGACACCGGGTGGTGCTGGCCGCGTTCGTCGAAGACGATGGGGAACGGCTCGCCCCAGTAGCGCTGGCGGCTGAAGAGCCAGTCACGCAGGCGGTAGTTGACGCGCCGGGCGCCCTGGTGCTGCTCGCCGAGCCACGCGATGATCTTCTGCTTGGCCTCGGGGATGGACAGCCCGTTGAGGAACTCCGAGTTGATTGCGGGGCCGTCGCCGGTGTAGGCCTGGCCCTCCCAGCCCTCCGGCGGCTGCACGGTGCGGACGATGGGCAGCCCGAACGCGGTGGCGAAGTCCCAGTCGCGCTGGTCCTGCGCCGGCACGGCCATGATGGCCCCCGTGCCGTAGCCCATCAGCACGTAGTCGCTGGTCCACACCGGGATCGGCTCGCCCGTCGCCGGGTTGATGACCGAGATGCCGGTGAACACGCCGGTCTTGTCCTTGGCCTCCTGGCGTTCGACGTCGGAGCGGTTGCGAGAGCGGCTCACGTACTCGGCCAGTCTGGCGGTGTCCGTGCCGGGGTGCGGGAACTCGAGGGTCATCTCGACGAGCGGGTGCTCGGGCGCGACGACCATGTAGGTGGCGCCGAAGATCGTGTCCGGGCGCGTCGTAAACACGCGCAGGGCCTCGCCCGTGCGCGTGCCGGCGGCATCGAGCAGCGGGAAGTCGATCTCGGCGCCCTCGGAGCGCCCGATCCACTCGGCCTGCTGGGTCTTGGTCGAGTTGGGCCAGTCCAGCGGGCCGAGGTCGTCGAGCAGACGCTCGGCGTAGGCGGTGATGCGGAACATCCACTGGCGGAGCGGCTTGCGGAAGACCGGGAAGCCGCCGCGTTCGGACTTGCCGTCGATGACCTCCTCGTTGGCCAGCGCGGTGCCGAGCTTGGGGCACCAGTTGACCGTCTGCTGGCTGAGGTAGGCCAGGCGGTAGGAGTCGATGACGGCCAGGCGGGTCTCGGTGTCGAGCGTGGCCCACTTGCCCGCGTCGGTGCCGCGGGGCAGGTCGCCCGCGCCCATGTACTCGGCGGCGTCGGGGTTGAGGCGGACGGGGCGCTCGCCCCGCTCGAACTCGGCGATGAGCTCGTCGATCGGGCGGGCGCGCCCTCGCCCGTGGTCGGCCTGCGGATCGAACCAGGCGTTGTAGATCTTCAGGAAGATCCACTGCGTCCAGGTGTAGTAGTCCGTGTCGATCGTGCCGAACTCGCGGGACCAGTCGTAGCAGAAGCCGAAGCGCTTGAGCTGACGCCGGAAGTTGTCGATCGCGGTGCGGGTGGTGATCTCCGGGTGCACGCCGGTGGCGATGGCGTACTGCTCGGCGGGCAGGCCGAAGGCGTCCCAGCCCATGGGGTGCAGGACATTGAAGCCCTTCATCCGCTTGTAGCGGCAGATGATGTCGGTGGCGGTGTAGCCCTCGGGGTGGCCCACGTGCAGGCCCGCGCCGGAGGGGTAGGGGAACATGTCCAGGCAGTAGTACTTCGGCCTGGAGGCGTCGAAGCCGGGCTCGCCGGGGTTGGGCTGGCGATAGACCTCGTGCTCGTCCCACCAGCGTTGCCAGCGGGTCTCGATGGTGTCGGCCAGGGCCGCGTCGTAGCGGACTTGGGTGCCGTCCTGGGGTGTGCCTGCCGTGGTCATCGCTGGTGTCGCTCCGCGTGGGCCGCCGGCCCGAAGATATCCGAATCCGCATCACCGATCCGCGTCCGCCGGACGCAAACGAAAACGGGCCCCGCGTCGCGGAGCCCGGAACCAACCCGGATCGGGGGGTGGGAGGGGATCGCGCGCGGGATCAGCGTGGGGCAAGCCCGAGCCGATGCCGCGAGATGGACCCTCCCAGGAGAATCATGGCCCAAGTGTAGTCCGCGGGGTTCGGGCCGCGGCTCAATCCGCGAACCGGACGGCCCGCCCGGTCAGCACCACCCGGTGGACGGGGCGGGTGGCGTAGGCGGCCCCGCCGGGCCGCTGCAGGTTGTTGTCCTCGGTGCCCAGGCTTCCCATGCTCGGCTCGATGGCCCCGCCGTCGAGATCCATGACCACCGCCTCGTCCACGATGACCGCGTCGGCCCCGACCGCCGCGCCCTGGCGGCGCAGGGCCCGCTCGGCCGCGGCGCGGGCCTCGTTGATCCGCGGCTCGAACCGGGCGTCGGCCATGGCCCGCACCCGCCCCACCACCGTGTAGGGCCTTTCCGGCTCCCCGCTGAGCACGGCGACACCCTCCGCGTCGGCGTCGGAGATGACCTCCACGCCCGGAGCTGGGCGGACCGTGCCCGTGCCGCTCTCGCACCCGGCGAGGGCGAGCAGGCACGCGGCGAAGAGGGCGGCGGTTCGGGTGGGGCTCATGGGGCGGGCTCCGGGATGGCGTCGGGCGGGGGATTGAAGACCAGATCTCCCCGGCCGGTCTCGTCCAAGGGGGTGCCGTTGTCGGAATCACGATCCGGGCCGAACGAGTACAGAAGGTACCCGCCGGCGGGCGTGGGCGCACCCGGGTCGAGCACGCGGTAGCCGAAGTGTTCGCCGAAGCCGAAGGGATCGACGGGCTGGTGGATGAACTGGTCGGGCACGAGCCGGGCGAGGGTGTCGGGGTAGGCCCCGCGCCGGAGGCGGTGACGCTCGAGGGAGAGCATCATCTGCAGTCCCACCCGCTCGGCGCGGGCGGCCCGGCGGGCGTCGAGGGCGGCGTCGATGTCGGGCAGGACCGACGCCGTGCGGGGGTATCGTCCCGACGCCATGGCGTCGAGCATCGCGCGGGTCCGTTCGGCCGCGGCGGCACGCCCGCGGTTCGAACCGTCGAGGTCGTAGAACAGACGCTCAAGCCGACGCAGGTCCGCGGCCGGGAGGTCGGCGTCCAGGGCGGCGCGGAGGGCACGCTCGCGTTCGAGCCGGGCGGCCAGCTCGGCGCCGAACGGGCCGCCCTCGATGCACAGGCCGATCAGGTCGCCCAGCCGGTTCTCGACCGCGTCGGCGGGCCCGCCATGGAGCGAGAACAGGCCTTGGCTGGCGGCGTCCCGCACGGCGCGGTCGGTGATGGCGCCCAGGCGGCAGCGCAGGACGGAGCCCGCGAAGCCGTCGTGCACACCCACGCCCTGCTCGATGCGGTGGGCCAGGCGGGCCCAGCCCACGGCGTTGTCCGCGTCGCCGGAGTCCGCGGCCCGGTCGATTCCGTCGGCGATGGCCCCGAAGACCCGCGTCCAATCGGGCTCGGCGTCGAGCGTGGTGTCGGTGCCCGGCGGCGTGACGCGCGCCGGCCAGTCGATGGCGGTCAGTCGGGTGCGGAGCTGTTCGGGGGCCAGGGGGGGATCGGTGTCCGTCAGTGCGGTGGCTTCGGCCACGGCGGCGGTCCATTCGCTCCAGCCGGTGCCGGGCTCGAGGCCGATGCCGGCGGCGGCCTCCTGCCAGCGGGCGGACCAGCCGGGCTCGGTGGTCGGGTAGGCCGGTGTTTCCGGACGCAGCGCGGCGAAGAGGCCGAGGGCCATGCACGCGCCGGCGCCCGCCAGGAGCCAGCGGCGTCGGTTCACGGCACGGCCTCGGCGGGGTTGCTCGGCTGCTCGTCCGCTTGGTCGGCCGGCTGTTCGTTGGGCTGGTCGTCGGGG
>TARA_R110000782_G_scaffold1387_1_pt1 | contig 24318 bp, 29 predicted proteins | sample TARA_R110000782 | Tara Oceans TARA_R110000782 (sample SAMEA4397859) | marine metagenome | biome: Polar Biome; feature: [SRF] surface water layer (ENVO:00010504); material: water (ENVO:00002006), including particulate matter (ENVO:01000060) such as... | depth 5 m | reverse complement strand
TTGAAGGTAAAGGAGATGCTGAAGGAAAAGAAATTACTGAAGAAGAATCTACTGAAGAAGAACTAGAAGAAGATAGGTCTGAAGAAATAGAAGATGAAATTAACGATCTAGGAGAAGTTGAAGAGCTTCAAGAAGACAAAGCTGAAGAAATTGAAAAAGAAATCAATGATTTAGGAGAAGTTGAAAACGTTGAAACTGATTTAGAACTTGAAGGTAAAGGAGATGCTGAAGGAAAAGAAATTACTGAAGAAGCTAAACTAGATTCTTTAGATATTTACAAGAATGAAATTACTGAAAAGTTACAAGCTTTAATTAATAAAGCAACAAAAGCTAAAACAGAAAATCCAGCATTCTTTAAATTTGTATCTGAATCAACTCAATCAGAATTTAATGTATTAGAAACTGAAGATAAAACTAAAGTATTATCTGCAATAGAGGGAAGAGGATATTTAACTGAAGGACAAATCTTAGGATTATGGAAGAATTCATTACTAACAGCAAAGGTTGCAAATGAGCCTGCTGTTATTTCAATGATGCCTGCTGAATACAAAGATACTTTTGCTAAATTATCTGAAGCAAAAAAGAACTCAATCCTAGCACAGTCTAAAATGCACAAGCTAGAGTCTGCATACCAAGTTGCAAACTTTTGGCAAACAAGAGATTTAAGAGAAGTATCTCAAGTTATGGAAAAAGTAACAATGGTTAAAGAATCTGCAGAGGTTAAACCAACTATTGGATATGATATGACAGAAATCGCTGCTCAAATAGCTGCAAAGTTTAATAAATAAGATAAATATTAAAAACGGGTAAAATGAAAAAATCATTTATTTTTATCTTTTGCCCAAAATAATATAGATATATAATAATATCAAAAGAATATCGATTATTAGTTAAGAAGCAAAAGACTAAAAAACAATCGAAATAATAAATAACAATACCATTAAAAAAATATAAAATATAAAAATGGCAAATTTAATTAACGAATCTGAAATCAGATCAACATGGGCTCCAATTATCGAGTCTGCGACAGGAATCAACGATGCTAACAAATTAGCATGGATGTCAACTTACTGTCATAATCACAAATTATATGAAGATGCAAACATTATGCGTTTAGATCCTGCTATGAACTTAACAGGTATGGGTGCGGCTGCATTTCCAGTTATCGGTGGAGCAAATGGATCAGGAGATAAAGCACCTTCTTTATTACCTTTAGCAATGCAAGTTGCTGCACAAACAATTGGTTTAGATTTAGTACCAGTTGTACCTATGGCTGGACCAATGGGATTATTATCTTACTTAGACTTCACATACGAAGGAGGTAGATTAGATAACTCAGTAACTCCTACATATGTTAAAACATCTTCAGCTAAAGCTGGTAACGATGTATTAGTTGGAACTTCTAGAATTGATGGTTTAAACATCATTAAAGTTGTAGATGCATTATCTGTAGTTGTAGGTTCGGAAGAAGCTTCAATAGCTGATAGATATACTACTCCTGTTTTAGTTAAAGCATTAGAAGATCACATTAAAGGATTCGCTGCATCTAACGAAGCTGGCGCACCTTACTCTAGAGAAGCTGGTGAAAGAACTGCTGATAAGGTAATGGGTCTTTCTTTATTCTCTAAATCAATTGCTGCTGAAACTTTCCAAGTTGCTGCTGCAGTTACAAGAGAGCAAGTACAAGATTTAAAACAATTCGGTGTAGATGCTGTTGCTCAAGTTGAGTCAGTATTAACTAACGAATTAACTCAATCTATTAACCAACACATCTTAGGTTCTGTAAGAACTTTAGGAACAACTAACGTAACTGCTACATTTGGTACAGCTACTGATTTTGATATCGCTTTAGCTAATGCTTCTGCATTATCAGGTGGTGAGACTGTTGCATCAGAACACAGAAAAGTATTAACTCAGGTTTTAGCCGCTGCTAACTTAATTGCTAACAGAGGAAGAAGAGGAGCTGGTAACTTTGCAGTTGTTGGAGCACAAGTAGCTACTATTTTACAATCAATCTCTGGATTTGTTGCAAACCCAATGGCAAACACTATTTCTCAATCGGCTGGAGCAATCTACCCATTAGGATCTGTTGCTGGAATTAATGTATATACTGACCCAACTCAAGACTGGGGATCTTACAAAATATCTGTAGGAAGAAAAGGAGACGGAAACGGACCTGGATTAGTATTCATGCCTTATTTAATGGCTGAATCAGTACAAACTATTGCTGAAGGAACTATGGCACCGAAAATTGCTGTAAAATCTAGATTTGCATTAGTTGAAGCTGGATTCCATGCTGAAACTCAGTATGTTACTTTTAGCATTACTAACGGAGCTGGATCTTGGACTAACTTAATCAACTTAGCTTAATCACTAAGTTAACTAACGTTAACCAAATATATTTAATAAAAGGGAATTTCGAAAGATCTTCCCTTTTTTTATGCAATTTTTACAGTGATATATAAATTATATAAAAAACTAATAATATAAACTAAGATGGATAAATTTGAAAAATGGTTTAGTAAAGTTAATGAAGAATTAGCAGTAAGCCCGACAATTAATACAGAAGTAGCAGATGTTGCAGTGACTGATGTAGATGCTGATAGAAGTAATATGATAGGTGATATTGATACTATTATGACTTCTTTAGAAACACTAGCAAGTGAACTTACAGAAGAATTAGCTATTGAGTTAGAAGATTTAAATGAAGCAGGTAAATCAATTACCGATAAAGCTGGAGATTTTATAAAATCATGGATAACTGGAATGAAGGCTACAAAGGCTCAAGGGAAAGTTAATAAAATTAAAATGAATGCTTCTGATTTACGATTTGCAGCAGATAATGCTAAGGATAGTAAATCAGCTAATCTTAATAAAAAAGCTACGGCTGCAAAGGAACAAGCAAAAGACCTACAAGCATTAGTAGATAAAAAGTTCGCAGCATCAGGCTCTTACGTTGCTAATAAATTACAGGCTTCTAAAATCGCAGGTCAAATTGAAATCATCAAAAGAACCACAGGTATGGAAGATGATCCAAAGAAAAAGAAAGCATTAAAAGATAAAATGGTTGAATTAGCTGTCAAGTATAAAGAAGAAGTTGCTGCCACGAAGGAGCTAGAAGATGATAACAAAGAGGTAATTGCAGCTAATAAAAAGAATAAGAAAGCAAACGGAGATACTATTGAGGATGATGAACAGGACACGCTTGTTGATAAAGATAATAGAACAGACGCGGAAAAGCAAGCTGACGCAGCAAAAGAAGAAGAAACAAGAAAGGCAACTCTAAAAAACGCAGATGGTGCCGATGATGCAACCAAAGCAGATAGAGAAAAGAAAAACTCTAAAGACAGGTTGATGGACAGATATAAAGTTCTTTTAAAGAAAGCGCAGGATGATGACGATGAAGCTAAAGCAAAGGACATACAATCTAAGATTGATGCAATATCTCAAAGAGAATCATGGCAATTAGATGGGACTGAATTAGGTAGAATATTTGAAATGGAACTTATTAGATATGAAAATTCATTTGCATTAAATGAATCTAGACATAATGTAGACTCAATTAAAGATAGATTTAATACTCTTTTAAATTCTTAAGATTTAGAATTTTTACGAGCAATTTTTAGAAACTCCTTTTGTTGATTCAATAGGAGTTTTTTTACGTACTTTTGAAAGAGGACTGATGATTTAACTATCCTACCATCAATAAACTCACCGTTAATAGTATCGTGATATTCTTCATGTACAAAGTTTTCAGGTTTAAAGTTATTTATATTAGCTCTAATATCTCTACCACTCAATGCACATTTCCAATCAATGGTATCGTAACTTTCTTTTAAGTCTTCAAGCTTAACAAAATCCTCAGTAGACCAATCATAGTAAAACTTATCAAAGCGATCGACGTGTCGATGTCTACATAATTCAAAAATAATATGTAAGAATTGATCGTCTTGTGCCCTATCTTTTATAATAGGATGTTCTAATAATAATCTACGTTGCTGTTTAGATATTGAATCGTATCTAACTCCATATCTATTTTTAGGATAAGGTCCTCCAGTTCTAACTATATTAGGGTATTTTTTATTGTATGCCATATAGACTATTTATCTTTGAAACATACACCAATAAATATGTATAATTATTATAAATAAAAAACAAAAATGATACACGCATTATTTACAGAAAAATACAGACCAAAAGATCTTACTGATTTAATTCTTCCAGAAAGAGTAATGAATAAGTTTAAGGATGGTTTAACCCAGAATATGTTGTTTGCAGGATCACCTGGTACTGGTAAGACATCAACTGCCAAGGCGATTGTACAACAATGGGATCTTCCATATCTATACATAAATGCATCGACAGATACATCAGTGGATGTTATTCGTACAAGGATTACAGATTTCTGTTCAACGATGTCAATATTAGATGATCGTAATAAATTTAAAGTAGTTATATTAGATGAGGTCGATGGTGTATCTGATCAATTCTTTAAAGCACTTCGTGCAACCATGGAAACATTTGCAAGTAATTCAAGATTTATTGCAACCTGTAATTACATTAATAAATTACCAGATCCTATTCTTTCAAGATTCGAAGTAATAAACTTTGATTTTGATAAAGCAGAAGAAAACGAACTAACAAAGAAATATATTCGTAGAGTATATGATATTTGTGGAAAAGAAGAAATGGTAATTGAAAAACCAGCTTTGGTTGAATTCGTACGTAGGAACTTTCCAGATTTAAGATCTACATTAAACAAGTTACAAGGATTTAAAACACAAGGAACAAAGCACATCGGAGTTGAGGATGTAAAGAAATTTAATTCAGTGTATAAAGACGTTTTCGAATTAATATTTAATGAAACAGATCCAGTTAAAAACTATCAGTATTTGGTTGGTGAATATTCAAATAGAGTAGATGATGTTTTACAAACATTAGGAGAAGAGTTCATACAATACATACAATCAGAAAAGCCAAGTGCGGCTAGATTTATTCCACAGATTGCAGTTACTGTAGCAAAACATCAAGCTCAGCGTAATTTAGTAATAGATCAAGTTATAACCCTTTTAAGCTGCGTATATTCGCTACAAGAAATAGTTAGACAATAATTTTTTTATGTCGCAAAAAAGGTTTATATTTACATATATAAAATAAAACAATACAACATGAAATTAGGTAAACACACATTATTAATAGACGGTAATTACTTCCTACATAGTAGATTATTCGTTCTTCCAAACAAGAAAGGTGTACAATTATTAGGAACAGAGGATAGTCAAAAAGGATTAATGCGTAAATTATGTATTGATTTTGCTTCAGAGTTGCGTAAGATGTCAAAATTTGTTGATCAAATAGTAGTTACTGTAGATTCTAAATCATGGCGTAAAGATCTATTTCCGGAAGCTCAATACAAAGGCACAAGAGTACAGGATGATTCTGTAAATTGGAAGGCTGTATTTAGTGTATATTCTGAATGGCAACAAATACTTGCTAAACAAGGTGTAATAATTCATCAAATTAACGGTGCAGAGGCAGATGATGTTATATTCGGATGGTCAACTCAATTAAATAATGAAGGTAGAAATTGTATAGTATGGTCAGGAGATAGAGATCTTATACAACTTGTTAACTACAATAACGCAACAGATGCATATTCTTTATGGTATTACAGTTCTAGAAGAGTGTTAATTGGATTTGAAGGTTTCGAAGATGTGCTAGCTAAAAAAGCCACTGATACAATGTCAAATGATGATTTGTTATTCAACATGTCTTCAGATGCAGCAGCACAGGATCAGGCCAAAGAAAATCTAACTGAATGGATACGTACTAATCGTGTAACTACTCAAGAAATAAATTGTGACGATTTTATCTTTACAAAAATAATACAAGGAGATAAGTCAGATAATATTAGAAGTGTTGTCACATGGACTAAAACAGCAGCCAGTGGTAAAATAATGAATTATTCTATTACGGAAAAGAATGCTAATAAAATATTAGATAAGTTTAAAGAAACTGAAGGTGATTTTACAATAGATAAATTCTTTAATAAAGATTGTGTTTCTTTAATAGTAGATATTATACATACAACTATAGGTAAGTCAACATTAGAAGACATTCGCGCTAGGTTTAATCAAAATTTAGATCTAATGCTCTTGCACTTTAACACAATACCAGATCCTATTCAAAAGCAAATTTACAAAGCAATAGAAACAGATCTTACGGTAATGCCAGTTGTTAAAAAACTTACAAAGATGGAAGTTATATTAGAAGGAACTGATTGGCTACAGAAGAAAGGAACAGCTGCGCCTGGTGGATATAATCCATTTGCAGGATTAAAAACACCTGAAACAAAGGGACATGCAGGCGGTACAATAACTAAAGAGTTATTTTAAATATATGCTAGACGAAACAAAATTATTCGATTTCGTGAAGATCATGTTCACGAAGCAAAAGGACTATAGTAACATAAAGAACTTTAATAAGAAGCGACATCACTTTATGATTAATAGATTCTTTGCTATTAAATTTCCGGCAAATGCTCAACTGTTTAATGTTAATGGAATTAATCCAATTGCAGTTATTGATAGCTGGGCTTTAGTTGCATCTAGGTTTAGAGCAGTTCCACGCTGGGTTTATACAAAGACAAAAAAATCTGCAAAAGCAAAGGTAAATAAATCTAAATATATACCAAGCGATGAGGTTATTAAATTCTTTATTGATAAGAATGAAATAGGAATGAGAGAGTTTAAGGAACTTGAGAAATTCGCACTTGATGAGTTACACACCACACTGAAGGCGATTGAAAAATCGATACAAGTGTATTAATTATTTTTAAAATGAATACTAGTAATTTTCCTACAGTAGTAGATGTTACATTGCATAGATATAACCACTTAGATAACAGATTATGGGTTAAAATCAAAAACGACTTGGATTATATAGAAGTTGATGAAGATTCTGTAATTGTTGATATTGATCAATTAAGACAACTTATAGAAGTTAATTATGCTCCTATGATTAATAAGATTAAATCAGTCGGTGCAGATTTTTTACATAAAAAGGTAAATTCGCCATATTTCATATATAGGATGCTTGATGATCTTACTAATTTAAAGTATCTTAAGATAACTAAAAGCTATGATAAAGAATTTACAAGAATTCTAGAAATAGACGGTGATAAACTTCTTAAATTTGATTTTAAAGTATTATCAATGACAATTAGATTACATGATTGGTTTTACACTAAGGAATTAAGGGTACTTAATCCTATATTAGAAGAATTAGAAATATTAGAAGAGGGCGTTCCTTATAAGAGAATAAAACTATTAGATTTATTAGATTTATTAGATATATGGGTAAATAAGGAAATGGATCAAGATATAGATGAAGATACTAAAATAGATCCAATACCACTAGTTACTGAACTAATGGATCTAATAGACCCTAAAATAGAAAGAGATAACCCACTTCTATTAATAGTTACAGATTATTGATATATTTAATTGAATATATAGATTAAATTAAAGATTTAATCATGAAAATATTTAATAATTTTGGAAAGAGAGAAGCACTAATATACATTATAGTTGCTCTTTGGATTGTAATGGGCATTTTTGCTGTGGTCAAAGCCTCTAACCTATCAGATCTTGCAGTATACTTCGGATCATTAACTGCATACGCTGCAACATACGTATGGGCAGAGTCTAAAAGACCTAGTACTAAAACTGGTGTATTCAAGGCAGGCCCTAGATCTAGAAGAGAAATAATGATATATGTTGTAGTTCTATTATGGGCTATTGCAGGATTCGTTTCAATGTACTTTTCTAGAGATTTAAATGATTTATCAATATACTTCGTTTCATTAACAGGATTTGTAGCATCATGGATTGCTGGTGAAAAATTCAAACCGGAGGATGTTGTTATTAAAGATCTTAAACGAGATGATGAAAATATAGAAAATATAGAAGAATAATGGTTACAGGATATACAGCAACAGAATATGGTGATTTTTTAATAACATCACTTATAGATCCATACTACAACACAACAAAGGTAATTAGTTGGGAAATTATAGCAGGGGTTCAGAATTTCCAAACAGTTGGAACAGTTTCAACAGCGATTGGAACTACTAGGTTAAGTGGAAATTTAACTAATTTTAATTTTTTTACACCAGGTGACAAATTAATACTAGGAAATACTGAATACACGATAGACACTATAATCTCTCCAATTGAATTAGATTTTACAGAGAATGTAAATTTTACAACAACAGATCTAGAATATTATAAACCAACAGATTCTTCAAATTATTTTGATTATGAATATCGATGGTCAACAGATAATGCACAATTTTCTGAATTAAGACAACTTAATAATAGTTTAGGATATCCTAACTTATTAGGATTAAACTTTGATCCATTAAAACCATTATGGTTGAATGCGAGGGCTGAGGTTGCTGCGTTATCATCAGGATCAACTATTTCACTTATATCAATAACATACACATTAGAAACAGAAGCAGGTGTTATCGAAAGCTGTCCTCAGTTTTGTATAGGATGTACTGATCCGTTTGCAATGAACGGATGTGCTAATATTGAAGTCTGTGTAGAAGATAACTTATTTAACCCATATGACTTAAATAAGTCAGTCCATATATACAAGCAAGTTATGGATATGACTAGTAATATATTTGGACATAAGGTTCAATATTTTAGAACTGAATCAGATAAGAGAACTGAAGACGTTCATCTAATGGAATACTCTTTGAATAATGTTGTAGATAAACAAGACGTCAAGGTATTAGTTCCAGATAATGAATTTCCAGATGAGTCGATGACTTATGATGTTTTTGGAATGGAATTTGCAGAATTTGAAATTCATATTACAGCCGGTGCATTTGAAGCAGCGTTTGGTGCAGGTAAAAAGCCACGTAACAAGGATTATATGTTTATTCCAATTATTAATAAAATGTATGAAATTAGTTCATCGTCATTAGCTGATGAGTTTAATCACACCTCGTCATATTGGAGAGTAATGTTAGTGAAATATCAGAATAGATCTTCGGTGATCAAGAACCAGTTCGAGGTGGACACTGACAGTCTAGTAACCGGTGTTGAAGAAGTATTCGGAGAACGTCAAAAGGAAGAACAACAAAAAGATACAAACCCTCAACAATTTCAAACAGTGTCAACATCATATAGGGACGGTATTAGAGGTTTTGTAAATCGAAATATAAAAATAGAAGACTTCGATTTAAAGAATAGATGGACTGTTGTTAGTAAAAACTATTATGATTTAACAGATGTTACATCATCAGCTGCTGCTGTAGAATATTCAGTACAGTCAAAGCTAAAGTCTAATGACAATTTAGCAGTTTCGATGTGGTTTTGTCCACAATTCGATAATACTGATTTAAAAGAATACATATTGTTTGGTGATTTAGCGGCAAATGGCGATGGATTTAAGATATACGTAAGTGCATCTAGGTTTAGAATCAATGCAGGTGGAAATGATTATATATTTGATCATGTTGAATTATTACAAAAAGGAGAATGGTACGGACTAGTTTTAAATATAAATAATAAATTTTTACAGGTCTCTTTGTCATTATATAGATTAGATTCTACAAATAATAATGGAACAATACAAGGTAACAGGCCTCAAGATAGTGACAATAGTTTAATAAAGGAATATTCATTAGTTAATAATGTTAATTCTCCATTAATATGGGACGCTGGTTCTAATTATCACCTAAGAGGTAGTAATACGAAAATAACAAACGTTAGAGTATTTACTAGTGTAATAGAACTAGAACAACACAGTAATATATTAAACCAATACGTAGTAAGAGATAATCAATTATCAATAATTATAGATAATGCAATTCCAAGTTTAGGATATCAACGCTTTAAGAACGCTAGATAGAAATTGGGATAAATAATCTATAATAAAACACACACATATGTCAGAAGATAAAAAGAGTATTAATTCACAAGCAGAGGATATTAGAAAAGAGCTTGATGCTTTGATTGGAAATAATGATGAAATACAAGATGTTATCGAAACAGATCCAGAATTACCGTCAAAGAGAAATACCCCAACACTACCATCATATGGGGAACTAAAAATAAGTTCATCAAATAAAGCAAAGAAAACTATTACGTCGCTAATGAAATTTTATCTAGATAAAGATATTATTGAAAAGGATGAATATATTCAAGCCAAGAAAAAGATTGATGAAATGACAATGGGTTCTCTTATTTATCAGCTACAGGCTGGTGAAAGAGCATTGACAACACTATTGGAAGCAATTGAAGACGGTGATGTAGCACCAAGAATGTTTGAAGTTCTTGCGACTTTACAAAAATCAATGCTAGATATTATTAAATCCCAAACAATGTACTTAATGGCAGCTGAGGAAGGTGCTAAAAGAATTGCAAGAGATATTGAAATCTATAAGAAAAGAGATGATGTTAGAGAAATTGAAGCATCAACACCATCTGGTAGAAATTCCAACGATAATGTACAAAGAGGAACAAAGGATCTTATGAGAATGATACAGGATGGAATTCAGGATGTTGATATTGAAGATGGTGAAATAACAGAAGAATAAGCATGAGTGATATGGATAATAGATGGGTACCTAAGGGTGAATCCTCTGAAGATGCTAGTAAACTAATATGGTCAACTAAAAGTATTAATGAGTTATTATTAGCACTAGATCAAGGATATCGTCCTTCAGTTTCTATGCCTTTTTATGAAGGAAAACAATTTTTAAGAAGAGGTAATATTGTATTTGAATATACAAATTTAGAAATTTCAGAATTAGCTAAATGTGCTAAGGATATTGTTTATTTTGCAGATAACTATGCCGTTGTGATGACTGATAATGGAGTTCAACAGGTTGTTCTTAGGGATTATCAAAAACAAATGCTAAGGGATTTTCAGAATAATAGATTCAATATAGTACTTGCTTCTCGCCAAATGGGTAAAACAGTAACTGCCAGTATTTTTAATGCATGGTATTTAGCATTTAACTATGATAAAACTACATTATTGCTAGCCAATAAATCAGAATCAACAAAAGAAATTATAGATAAAGCAAAGGTTGTATTAGAAAACTTACCATTCTTCATGAAGCCTGGTATTATCAAGTATGATGTTATGAATGTTCGTGCAGATAATGGATGTCGTTTAGTTGGGCAATCAACTACTGCAAAATCCGGTATTGGTTTTACTATTCATAATTTATATCTTGATGAATTTGCACACATACATCCATCGATAGTAGATTCATTTTATGAAAACGTATATCCAACACTATCAGCTTCAAATGTATCAAGAATTAATATTACGTCAACCCCAAACGGTTTTAATAAGTTCTACGAAATTTATGCAGATGCTGAACAACAAAAAAACGAATATAAAGCAACAAGAATCGATTGGTGGCAACACCCTGATAGAGGGGATGAATGGTATCAAAGAGAATTAGGTAACTTAGGTTCTGAAGATGCATTCAATAGACAGTATGGAAATGAATTTACAAGTTCTTCCAGTTTATTATTAAGTCCGGGAACTTTAAAGGTTATGCGACAGGGTGCTAAGAAATTAGAATGGTATGACTTTGAAGAATTTGATAATATTCAAATAGATACTAAAGGATTCTTAGGGTTTTCACCAGACTTTGATCCAGAAGAAGCTGCCAATAGTCAAAAATACTTTATGTTTTCTGTAGATATTGCAGAAGGAAATGGAGGAGACTATTCAGTTATTAATATGTTTGAGGTAGAACCTATGTCAGATCAGTCTATTATAAATTTTGTAAACCCAGGAGCAATGTACGACTTTTTTAGTTTAAATCAAGTTGGAGTGTTTAGGAGTAACGAACATCCTATTGAAGATTTTGCTAAGATACTATATACATTAGCCCTAGATATATTTAATGGAGAAAATACAAAACTAATTATAGAGTATAATACATACGGAAGTATTTTATTACAATACCTACAAACTGTATTTCCAGGTCGTAATGATTTTGAGGATGAAATGGTTTTAAGATTTAAACATAGACATGATTCAAAAACTTTAAAACCAGGAATAAGATTAAAGAGTGACAATAAATCAGTTTTTTGTCAAAACTTTAAAAAACAAGTAGAAAATGGTAAAATAAAAGTAAATGATGTGGTTACTGTTCATGAGGCAAGTTTATTTGGAGTATTACGAAACGGAAGTTACGGAGCTCAGATGGGACATGATGATATAATAATGACAGCGGTTACAGCAACTGAGTTTTTTACAACAACAGACTACGCAGATTACGTAGAAGAGTTACTAGACATAGTAGATCCTGAAAAAGTTAAACTAATGGAAACTACCTTATATAAAGACAGTGATGTACAAGATGGTTCACTACAATTTGATATTTATGATTTACTTTAAACTAAATAGTAAATACCACCAAACAAATACAGATATATAATAAAAGTAAAAAAAATAAAAATTAATAAACACTATGGCACTAAGTCCGCAATTATTACAATTTAAATCAAGTGGAGTTTATCGTTTAGAATTTGATAAGTCAATTACATCAAATATTAACGTTGAAACACTTAGATTAATCGTAGGTCACTCAAGAAAAGGACCTTATAATACACCAGTATTAATTTCTACAGTTGAAGAATTTACAAACGTATTCGGATCAGTTGATAGAAAATTAGAGAAAAAAGGAATGTTTTTTCATAGATCAGCTATGGAAGCTCTTTCTAGAGGACCAATTTTAGCTTTAAATAGTTCTTCTTTTGATTCAACTGATAAAGGTTCTTACCAAAGACCTATAACTAATGGAAAGATATCTGCTTTATCTTCTTCTGTTGGTGTAAAAGACTACACAGACTTTTTTGATATGGATAAATTCATGACTCCTTCAGATTCAAGAGTTCTTACTTCATTAGAGGCTGCTGCTGAAGAGTCAAATCAAGCATTAAATTTAGTTAACATTAAACAAACACCTATTACTGTTTTTGTAAGAAAAGCACAAGCTGTTACAGAATTTGAAATTTCTGCAAGAGAATGGTATGGTGAAGGTAATGTACCAGAATTCATGAATGATTTTGATTATGTTTCAGATTTTATGGTTGATATTTTTGTATTCAAAGGAAACTTTGATGCGACTGCAGCATCTACTGATCCAGTTTATGGAGCTTATTTTGATGCAGATGGTTTAAAGAAAGATAAATTAGCTGAATTTGCTAACTTAAGACAAGTTACTTTAGAAGCACAATATACAGGATCTTTAATCCCAGGATTTAAAGATTTAGAAGGAAGAAACTTATACATTGAAACTATCATCAATAACGAATCAAGAAGAACTGGTTTATTTTGTGCTATTAATGAAGATGCAGTTTCTAACGACGCTGGAACAAAACTTGATTTAGTTGGACATGAATATGCAACTGGAGTAGATTATGAATTATTATCTTACGTTATCAAAAATGGAGTTAATAATAGAGTAATTACAGAAGATTTCACAGGTAAACTTGGACCACTTACTTTAACAGGAGGTACTCCAACAACAGCTGCAGTCATTAATGTATTAACAGTAGATTCTGCAGGTGAAGTATTAACTTATGAAATTGTAAATGCTGGAGCAGGTTATACTGTATCAGATGTTTTAACAATTCCTGGAGGAACTACACCATCTACCCTAACACTAGACGCAACAGCATTAACGTTAACAGCAGCATTAGTAGCTGGAACAGGATATGTTATTGATTTAGGAGATGGAATCTATTCACCAATAGGTACTGCGTTTACCGTAGATTATCTTGATGAAGAGAATACACCAGATTCAATTGTAATAAAAGCAGGAGATTTTGTTCCTGCATTAGCAGCTAACAGATTAGCAAGAGTTAAAAGAGTAGGAAAAGCAGGATCAGTATATACAGTATATTGTGATGTTGAAGTTGCAGCCGCATGGTCAAATACTTATGTTAAATCATTTGAATCAGCTACATTAGTGTATAAGCCTTTAGTTTTATCTGGAGCAACACTTTCTGATAAATCTATTCAAGCTTGTTTAACTGGATTAACTGGAGGAAATGGTTTACACGCCGCTTTAGTTGATAAAGATTTAATCGACTTTAGATACGTTGTTGATACATTCGCTTCATTCGATGTAAATGGAATTCAAAACAAAGAACAACTAGCATCTTTAGCTAAGGCAAGACAAAACGCTTCAGCTATCTTAAATGCTCCAACTGTTGCAGATTTTAAATCTTCAACTAACCCATCATTTACTGATGCAAATGGAATATTTAAAGTTGCATATATCGCAACTGGAGGAAACTTAGATAAAAACCCAACATCTTTATATTCTTTACCAGGAATTAATGGAGGAGCAAATTATGCATTCTATTACGGACCAGGTTTATTAGTATCGGATAATGGTAAAGATTTAATCGTTCCACCAGCAGCATACATATCTAATAACTTTATCGATAAATATACTAGCGCTTCACCTTGGTCAATCGTTGCAGGTCCAAGAAGAGGAGTTGTAGGAGGAAACGGAGTTAAAGGAACAGAATATTCATTTGATAAATCGGATAGAGACGTATTAGAGCCTTTCGGAATTAACCCAGTTGTTTTTCAAAGAGGAGTTGGTTTAACAATTTTAGGAAATAAAACGGCACAGCAATCTGTAAAATCGGCGCTTTCATCTGCTCACGTAAGAGAAGCATTAATTTATATACAGGAAGGTATCGCAGCTATTCTAAAGGATTATGTATTTGAATTCAACAATACACAAACAAGATTAGAAATTAAAACTTTAGCAGATTCATTTATGGAATCAGTTAAAGCAGACGGTGGAGTTTACGCATTTAAAAACACAATGGATCAAACAAATAATACTGATGATGTTATAGACAACAACATCGGAGTTATAGATACATACGTAGAACCAGTTAAAGGTTTAGAGATTGTAGTTCACAGAACAACTATCTTAAACACTGGGGAAATTGAAACAGGAAACTTTAACTAAGATATATAAAAAAACAAAATAATATAAAATGGCTTTACCACATTATTCAAACGATCAAACAAGTAGAAGCGGTAGACAATTCGAACCAGTTCAAGCGAACTTATTTGAAGTAACTGTCTTACCTCCAGCAGGAGTATCGGATGCACCTTTAATGCTACAACATATTAATTCAATCGCAGGATTAGAATTATATAAAGAAGTTGCAGCAGTTGAGCAGAAATATAAGTTTTCTACGCGTTCTTTCGCTGGAATGCCAGATTCTACATCAACAGATGTTACTATTAACTTTTCATTAAACTTAAACGATGCTAATCAAGCATACTTATATAAGACAATGAGACAATGGTACAACAACCAATATGATCCTCAAACAGGAGCTATGGGTCTTAAGAAAGACTATGTTGGAACTATAGTTGTAGTACAATTCAACAGAGCAGGGGATATTTACAGAACAGTTACTTTAGAAGACTGTTTTATTACTTCTGGTTTAGCATTCACTACAGAACTAAACTATGAAACTACTGAAGCACAATCTCTAGAAGTAACTTGGAGATGTGATACTTTTAAAGAAGTTTTAGCATAATCCAATTCATTAAATAGGGGATTCAATACAGTTTCCCCTATTATTTTGAAACAAAAACATAATATATTGATATAATAATAACAGATATAAATGGATAAATTGACGAAAAAGTTACAGGTTCTTCTTTCTGAAGGTGAAGTAACTTCTATTAATAGATTAATTTTAAATGATGCAATTGAAGGAGGAGAAAGACCAGTATCGGTTTCAGCATTTATTAGAGACATAATTAGAAATGAAATTGAGTTAAAGAAAGATTCAATAGAAGCTTGGGATAAAAATAATATTAAAAAACTTAAAAAGAAGTAATATGAGCGAAAGCAAAAACAATAATTTGGATAAACAATATGAAAATATAGTTAAAAACCAAGAAAACAATACCTCTAATGAAGCTGAAGATTTAGGATCTATTAATATGGATAGATTTAAACAATCAACAGGTAGGGATGCTGATGTTGTTTTAGGATATCATAATATTGCAATAGGTAATTTACCTTCAGGTGGTATGTTTTTACCTAAAGGAACTGATTTAAGCATCAGATCAGCAAAGGTTGCAGAAATTAGACATTTCTCATCAATAGACGAAACAAACATGTTAGACATTGATGAAAAATTAAATACAATATTAGACGCATGTACTAGGGTTACTAATTCTAAAAGCAGAATGTCTTATAAGGATTTAACAGAAGAAGATAGATTCTATATAATTCTAGCAATTAGAGATCTTACATTTCCAGAACCAGAAACTAACCTATCAGTGGAGCATACTGATAAGAAAGGAATTAAGCATAATATAGAGATTAGCAAAGATAATTTTACATATTTTAACGTACCTGAAAACTTACAAAAATATTATAATTCAGAAGAATTAACTTTTTTAATTGAAACTAAATCCTTTGGAGTATTACCAATGAGACCACCGTCGATAGGTATCATGCAGAGGATGACAAAGTATATTAAAGATAAACAAGAAAAAGGTGAAAAGGTAGATCAGTCAGTATTACAGATCATGCCGTATCTAGTAAGCGAATGGAAAGGATTTGAAGATAAGGATATCTTTAAATTCGAAGTTGAAATGAATGGTTGGACAAATAAGAAGTACAGCTTAATATATAAATTAGCAGAACAAATGAAGGTTGGTATTAAACCTGATATGAAAGTTCAACTAGGGGATGACTGGGAGGACGTCCCAATTGGGTTTCGCGACGGCATCAAGTCTCTTTTCATTGTTCAAGATATCGCTGGAGAACTTCTTTAAAACGAAGTTTTACGTTTATAAAGAATTACACATACAGCCATCAGAGCTTGAAAATATGGAATATTATGAATTCCACTATTTGATAAAAGATCTAATGGAAGATATGAAAGCTAAGAACGATCAAAACTCTGGAGAGCAAGATCAAGCAAATGGAATGATGAGCAATATGAAGGTTCCGAACATGAAGGTTCCGAACATGAAAATGCCAAAACTTTAAAAATATATAAATCAGAAATAACGGGAATAGCTTCCGTTATTTTTGTAATATATAGTATGATATAAAAACAATTCTTAATGCATTCATGAAGATATTATTAACACCGTTACAGAGAATTGGTAATCTAGTAGTAGACACTAATGTTAAATTAACAGAAATTCAAGTAACATTAACTACAAATCTAAGATTAGCCGTATTACAAGGCTTGGAGATTAGAAAGCAAACAAAGTTATTGACCGATATTAAAGGTCTATTATCTTCACAGAATAAATTCTCACCTAAAAAAGATAAGAAAAAGTCACGAGGCGGTTTCAAAATGCCAAGCATGAAAGATGGCGCAGGTACTGCAGTAGCTATTGTAGCAATGGCTGCAGGTGTTCTTGCTGCTGTTGGTTTATTTTCATTAATGCCAACATTAGGAGCTGGTCAGATAATATCAGCACTAGCAGTTGCTGGTTTATTTCTTATACTAACACCCATATTTATTAAAATAACAGAAACTCTAGCAAAGGGTCCTAAGTCTATGATGGGCAAGGTATCAGGTGGTGGAATAAAAGATACTTTAAAAACAGTAGGAGGTACTGGGCTTGCTATGTTAGGTATGGCAGCAACATTAGCACTATCGTCAGTTATCATGCAATTAATAATTCCAATTTCACCAGCATCCTTTTTTACAGCACTTTTAATTGGTATTGCATTTATACCATTATCAATTGCATTTGGTAAAATAATAATGGCTTTAAGTAAGGCTGGTGTTAAAATGGATAAATCAGGTATAGCTAAAATAGCAATGGCAGGTATTGCAATGGTTGCTATTGGATTTGGTATTGCAATGGTAGCTAAGGTATTTGCAGCGGCAATGCCTACTACGTTTGAAGCGCCTCCTCTAGAATGGACATTAAGGGCTGGACTTGCTATTTTAATATTTGCAGGAACTTTTGCTATGATAGCTAGAGTAGTTGATAAAGTTGGAGCAGACGGTATCCTTTTGACAGGAGTTGCCATGGCAATGATAGGTGCTGGTATTTTAGGAGTTGCTTCAATATTTCAAAACCTAGCGTCTGTTAAAGCATTTGAGGCTCCTCCTTTAGATTGGTCATTAAAAACAGGTCTTGCTCTTTTAATATTCGCAGGAGCTTTTGCAGCACTTGCGTTAGTAGCAGATAAGGTCGGAGTAGATGGTATATTTTTAGCTACACTTGCAATGGGAGCAGTTGGAATGGGAATTGTTGGAATAGCGTATATATTTCAACACTTAAAGGAGGTTACAGATTATGTAGTTCCACCTATTAAGTGGATAATAAAGGCTGGATTATCAGTACTTATATTTTCAGTTGGATTTGCAGCACTCGCGCTAGTAGCAGATAAGGTCGGAATAAAGGGTATGCTTCTAGGTGCAGCGGCAGTTCCATTAGTTGCTATAGGTATATTAGCAGCTGCTTGGATATTTCAGTATCTTCCAGATAAATTTATAGCACCTGAATTAGACTGGGCAATTAATGCAGGTCTTTCTATAGCAATATTCGCAATACCAATGGTCTTAATTGGTTTAGCAGCAGTACCATCAGCAGGTCTTGCTCTATTATTAGGAGCAGCTGGTATGATACTAGCAGCAGGTACTATTTGGGTAGTGGCACATATATTTTCTAATTTACCTAAAGGGTTTGCATCCGGCGCAAAAGAAGTATCAACTGCTTTATTTGCACCTATCGACGCTCTTACTATGTCTCTTTCTCTTATGAAAAGTAAGATAGGAATTGAAAATATGATACCATTAGGTAAAGGATTAATCGCAATTGCAGCAGGTTGGCTTGCACTGTCTGCTGCAATGGCTGGAAAGGCAATAGGTGGTGTAATCGAAGGAATTGCATCAGGTGCCGGAAAGGTTATGGATATTTTAACAGGAGGTCTTACTAAAACCGATGGTCCTTTTGTACTATTAGATATGTTAATAAAAAGATCAAGTGGTTTAGTTAAAATTGGAGAATCAGTAGGAAATATTGGAGCGGGAATGTTAAATATTTCTATTGCAGGATTCAAAGCAACTTCAGTACTTAAGGAGATTAACAAATCAGCTAGATTATCTGACAAGATGAAATTAACTTCTTTAAGTATGTCAAGAATCGGTCGTAGTTATACTGAAATTGCAAAAGCTTCTAAGATGATAAGTATTCCTGCTATGGAAGCATCAACTAAAATGTTTAACGCAATTGCACATGTGGCTAAAATGAAAGGTGAGGACGCAATGTCAGTACTTGCAAAAGAATTAATGCGTTCAGTTATTGAATTATCAAAAATAGTTGATAAACTTGATGCAAATGTTACAAAACAACCAGAAGGTCTTAAGGGAGCTATGGATTCATCAATGCAGAAATTTATTGACAAGATAAAAGGTAAGACTGCAGATATTAAAGGAGAGGTTGGAGAATCAGGTCTTATAGATATAACACCAATTGTAGATGCTATCCAAGAACTTGAAGAAAGATTCATGAGACCTATTAAAGTTCAAGAAGTATAATTGAAACTTTTTAAAATGTTAGGGTATAATAAATATAAAATTATATCAATTCAACATGAAAAAAGTATTAGTTTATTCAGCATCTGGAATTCCATTTAAGAAAGGAAAGGTAGCAGGCATTATATCCGAAGATTTAGACGGTGGTTTAAGATCACTAATGAAATTAAACGAGATTGAAGTTCATATGCCTGCTAGAAAGCAAGAAGATTTACCCTCACATTATAAATGGTTTAATATAAAGACCCCTTCATTAGACTGGGATTTATCTCAATTTGACGAGATTATAGTAACTGGATCTAACTTAGGATTATTCGGTGGAGTATTAAGCGATGACATTGTTGGATTTATTCACGGTCTTAAAACCTTTAAAGGAACAGGATCTGTATTCTTAACAGATACTACAATACCTAAATTTACAGTTATTAGCAAACTTCATGATAGAATACACAAACCAAAGCCACATGGTCTAAAGTCAGAATTAGATATTGCAACAATATTATCTGAAGAAAACTTTAAAGCAGCTTTAGCTTTTGAAGAATCAATAGACAAATGCTACTGTGCATTTTTTAACACCGACAATAAATTTACAAAAGAATACGGAACTGTCGAATTTATAGATTCTTTTAGAACCGGATTAAAAGACAGAGACTACACCGATAGAGGTTTATTCGGGGTTGATTACGATCAGTTGATTCAAAAGGCATGTTACATTGGTAATTATAAACCAATTAGAGTAAGACGCCTTAAGAAGCTTGGTATTTACAATCCAGACCTTGTTGATTATTTTGGTAAAGTATCTAAAGAATTTCAACCTGTTCAAAAGATTAAAATAGATCAAGTTGTAAGTTGTTATAAGAATTACTTTGCAGCCGTCGTTGTTGTTGATAACGAAATGAATTCATTAGGATTACCACATAGATGGATTCAATCTGCACTATCAAACGTACCTACAATATTAGATGTTTCTTTAAAAGATTCAATTAAATATGAACTACCTCAAGAATTAAAAGATTTTATGTTCTTCGGTAGTTATAGAGAATTAAAATCTACATTAGAAAAACTAAAGGATCCTAAATATTTCCAATTAATTCTAGATCTTCAAACTAAAGTTATTAATAAGTTCCTAAAAGAGCCAGTAGAAAATATTATATGAGTTACGCTAAGCGATGGGTAGAAAATACAGGATATTATGATAGTGATTATAGACCATACTATGAGAATGGAGAATTCTATGACAACTTTAATGAGATGCAATATCTAAAAGTATGTGCTGAAAACAACAAATTGAAACCTTTTTAATTATTACAATATAACTTATAAATAAACGCAATATGACTAAAGACACTATAGTATCTAGATTAATAGACCAAGGACATATAATTATCAAAACAGCTGACCGTATTATTAATAAGAAGGATGAATATGCACAAGATATTCAAGATCTTCACAGAGATGGTCAGATATCAACAGCTGAATCCATTACATTATTAAAGGATGCAAATTTGTATATTCCCCAGGATTTTAGACAACCTGATATTATAAATCTTCCACATATATCATATCCGTATAATCCCGATTCATTTATTCCAGGTACCGGTAATCCTCCAAATGTTTATTGTCAAACATCAACATTAGATAACAACATACAAAATTAAGATGGGAAGTTTATTAGGTAAAATAGCAGACATGGAAGCAAATGGGGAATTACCTCAATTTGATCCAACTAATATGGAAGATGTTTTAAGATTAGCATCTACTCGAGGATTAAAACACATTATAATGCTAGATGCAATGGATTTTCTTAGGGATGATCCAAATCAAACAAACGAAGAAGTTGTTTTATTAGCAGCTAAAAAATGGCATTTAATATAATGTATCAATATAAAGCAAGAGTTAATAGAATAGTAGACGGAGATTCAGTAGTGCTGGATATAGATCTAGGATTCGATATATGTATGAATACTCAGCATGTTAGAATATATGGAATTGATACTCCAGAATCAAGAACAAGGGATCTAGACGAAAAGGCAAGAGGCTTAATGGCAACAAAACACGTTAGTATGCTTTTAGGAATTGGTGATGTAGTTACAATAAACACATATATGGATACTGCAGGTAAGTTTGGAAGAATATTAGGTAAAATTACAAACATAGATGGAGTTGATGTTGCAGAATCTCTACTAGAAAACAATTTAGCAGTTTCATATTATGGACAATCTAAAGAAGAAATTAAACAGCAACATCTAGATAATAGAGAAATATTAGTAACAGAAAAAAGGTTTACGCCAGATGAAATTATATAAAGATTTTAAAATAAAGGGGCTAATAGAATTCAAACCAACTGTACATGAAGACAGTCGTGGCCAATTCATTGAAACGTTTAACGAGGAGTTACTAAGGGATCACGGGTTTGACTATCACTTTAAACAAGATAATCAAAGTATATCAGCTGCTGGTGTGTTTAGGGGGATTCATTTACAATCAGGACCGTACGCTCAAGGAAAGCTAGTGCGTGTTGCTATGGGAACTGCTGTAGATTATGCAGTCGATTTAAGACCAGGCTCAGATACATTCGGCCAATGGGAATCTGTTATATTGCATGCAGATGAAGGAAATCAATTCTGGATTCCACCTGGATTCGGACATGCATTTATGGCCCTTGAAAATAATACAATTTTCTGTTATAAATGTACTGAACTATACGCACCTAATAATCAGGTATGTATTAGATGGGACGACCCTGACATTAATTTATCAATATCTAAACTAATAAGACCTATCGTATCTAAAAAAGATGAAGATGGTATGTATTTAACAGAATACACGTCTATTACTAATAACAAAGGAGGATCGTTTATATAAACATGCAAAACCAAAAAGAATACACACAGTCTATAGAAAATAGTTATAAATATTTAATAGAGAAAAAAACATTTGAAGAAATTTACTTACAAAATAACCCAAATGATCTATATATATTTTTTGGTGAAGTAGACAAGGATATAGAAAATGACGAAATAGATACAATGATATCGCACTACGAAGAAACCGAAGAATACGAAAAATGCCACCAACTCAAATGTCTAAAAAAATGAATTTTAAAAGAACTAATGTAAACTCATATTTTGCTGGAATATGCGGAGGAATAGGATTAATGACAGGCACTAAGCCTATATTATGGCGATTGATATTTATATTAGTACCAAATAGTTTACTAGTTTATTTAATAATATGGTTTTTTACTAAAAAAATATAAAAGATGGCACCGCAGGAAAGAATACCTTACCTTTTTCTATTATCAATAATAAATGCAGCTCTATGGGGACTTCCCCTTAAATTTATTTGGAACTTTGCATTAGTACCTGCAATTGATGGTTTAAACTATATAGTATATGCACAGGCCGTTTGTATTATATTTGCTTCTACATTACTATTTAAGAACTCAACTACCAAATCAAACGAAGATGAATAAAGTTACAGAAATTTTCAAAGCATGGCAAATAGCTCATAATCCAGAAAGAGAAAATATAGCTCTTGCTGAAAAGAGAATTGAAATATGTAATTCATGTGAATTTAAATCAGAGGTTCCTTGGAATACATGTACTGTTTGTGGATGTGCACTTAAACTAAAGATCTACTCTCCTGTAAAGGGTTCTTGCCCTAAAGGATTTTGGGATGTTGTTGACGAAAAATAATTGTTAATAACTTTTAAAAATACATGTCATAAAGTTTTTTTATATCATATAAAAGGTTTATATTTACATATAACAAATAAGATATGAAAGAACTATTTTTATTAAGAGGATTACCAGGATCTGGAAAAACAACATTAGCAAAATCATTAGGCGGAAAGAATTACGAAGCCGATATGTTTTTTGAAAGAGGATTAAAGGACGTATATACGTTTGACGCCGCTAAACTACCACAAGCACATCGGTGGTGTAGAACTATGGTTGAGATATCAATGGAGGATATGGAAGAAAGAATTGTAGTTTCCAATACATTCACACAAGAATGGGAAATGAAAGAATATAAAGATTTAGCAAAGGAGCATGGCTATATTGTTTATTATTTAATAGTTGAAAATAGACATGATGGTGTAAACTCACACAACGTTCCTACTGAAACTATTGAGAAAATGAGAAAACGTTTTACTACTAAATTATAAGATAATGAAAACAATATACAAATACCAATTAACCTTATCGGATAGCCCAATAACAATGCCAAAGGGTGCAGAGATACTTACAGTTAAATTACAAAATGATACGCCAACTCTATGGGCGTTAATTGACACTTACGTAGGTTTGGAAGAGAGTAGACTTATTGTAATTAGAGGAACTGGACATCATATTGAAGATAACGCTAAATACATCGCAACATATGTGGATGGTCCTTTTGTATGGCATATTTTTGAATTAACAGATTTAATATAAAATAATGGAAAATATATTTAAAGTTGCTAAGTATGAAAAAACTGATAAAGGATTTGACCATATAGGATACGATGAATATCAAATCACATATATTAAAGGTAAGAAAGTTAATCAACTTAGAATTGTTGTAGATAGAATACTAACACATAGGATTATTAATATTAGAAATGGTAATTCTGGTTATAAAAATCAAATATTATCGGCAATTAGCGATGTTAAGAATGCTAAAATAAATTTAACACAAAAAACTTCTGGAAAGAAGGATGTAA
>TARA_R110000782_G_scaffold511_2_pt1 | contig 24684 bp, 35 predicted proteins | sample TARA_R110000782 | Tara Oceans TARA_R110000782 (sample SAMEA4397859) | marine metagenome | biome: Polar Biome; feature: [SRF] surface water layer (ENVO:00010504); material: water (ENVO:00002006), including particulate matter (ENVO:01000060) such as... | depth 5 m | reverse complement strand
CTTGTATGCAAGTTGCTCCGGGTGATTTTTAAATTAAAACTAAAATTATGAAGAAGTTATTTTTTTTACCAATCATAGTATTAACACTGTCCTTTACTGGCTCACAGCGAATTATCATTAAGAGACTTAAAAATAAAAAGGTTCAACTTCCACTAGAAGACAAAACACACAAACCCAAACTCACAGAGCTAACTTCTAATAATGGGAAGATAGATAGCAGAGTAGAATTAATAAAAGCTTTAAGTTTTGTGGAGAGTGGTGGAAACCCAAATGCCGTGGGTGATACACATTTAAATTTACCATCAGTTGGTCTTTTACAAATTAGGCCGGTTATGGTTAGAGAAGTAAATCGTATTCTAAAAAATAAAGGCCTAGAAAAAAAGTTTAAAAATAGAGATAGAAAAAAAGCAGCTGAGTCAATAGAGATATTTAACATATGGGCAGACGCCTATCACTTAAATAGTTCTTTTGAAAAAATGGCAAGAAATTGGAACGGTGGACCTGCAGGTTACAAAAAAACTGCAACTATTCAATATTGGAAAAAAGTATCAAATTACGCAAAACAAAATTTATAGAAATGAAACCAAATTATACTCAAACAGAAACTTACACACTAAACACAACTAACTGGAAAACTTCTACAACGAATAATTCTTATAAGGTTGTTTCAATTACTTACTCTTATGTAATTAAATCTTAGTAAACTTTTTGAATGAAGGTATGTGATTTTCATTCTGAGTCTTTTCATCTTCATAACTATCTTCCCAATGTGGACTTTTGTTATCTTTATCTCGAGTAGGATGAACACCAAACCCTTGCCTAACTGGGCTACCATAAGCATTAGTATCTTCACCGCCTGCTAAATCATCAAACATATCTTTGAATTGTTTTACAGTTCCTTTGTAATGTCTTATTGCATTTTCATCTTTATCTTCTTGTGGAGTTTCCATTACTTTTTGTTCTTTTGCTTAAGCTGGTGTATTTGTGTTTGCAACTTTAATTTCTGTAAGTCAATTTTATCCATTGCAATTCTATACTTATAGTATTCTATACCATAAACATCTTCTCTTTCTTGGGCAGCTCTAAATCTTTCGATGTTTTGCTGTTCTCTTCTCTTTAAACGTTCCGCAGTTTCATTAGGATTAAATTCATGCTTGTCTTGTTCATTTAAACCAAATGATTCAAAGTTTGAAATTGCCATATTAAAATGTACTTTTTTGTATTAGTTCACTAACATCATCAATGATAATTTTCTTTATGGCAGGCGGACCAGGTTTAAAATATTTTTGATCTTCTAAATAATCAATTAAAACTGTTGCTAAAACTTTAGCACCTGACGGTTTTTTACTTCCTGCTACTTGAACCATAGCTTCATCCATAGCACCGTAGTTTTCATATGCCTTATCAATTGATTCATTTACATGCTTCTTCGCTTCTTTAAGATACGATTCTGCTGTATGATCATCATTATCATTTGTTTCATACATATTTGCCTGTTCAGCTAAATGGTTTGAGCATGATTCAACAACACCAACAACAGGTCCCATTGAATATCCTGTCTGTGGTGTCCCACCACCTAAGCCAAAATTTTGTATGCCACCCATACCAAAGCCTGCAGCAACTATAGTTTCATTGACTTCAAAACTTTTAAAATCTGGTATCTTTTTCATAATTGTAATATTATTTGTTTATATATTAAGGTAATGATAATTTATTTGGTTATGAAACAAATACCTAGTAACTCTATATAAAAATAAACATAACTATGTCAGAGTTTAGTAGAACATCAATGGGCCGTAAATTTTATACAGATGACGTCCCTTCATTAGTAAAAGTATTAGAGAAAATTTCTAATCAAATGGAAAGAAAAAATAAATTAGAAGAAAAGAGATTTGTCTTAGAAGAGAAACTCCAAAAACTTTCTATCAAAGAATCTAGGGTACCTAAATCATAATGGGAACTAAAGCAAAACCAAACGCTATTACATACAAACAATTTGTTGCTCACATGGACAAAGGCAATAAAGTTTATATGAAAAAACCGAAGTCTTGGCAAAAGATTTGGTTTTGGTGGGAGTCAAAAAGTGAGAAGTGGTTTTTAAACAGAGCTCCTGAAAAACGGGAAGATGGTCGATTAGTTATAGAAAAATCAGGTTGGTTAATAGCTACACAATTAGAGTCTCATTTAAATTTTATGGAAAGACATGGCTATTCATATTACATAAATAAAGATAATGAATAAATTAATAATAGCATGCTTACTTTTTTTTGCTGGACAGTCTGCTATATGGTTTCAAACTAATGGTCAATTTGTATGGCCGATTTTTAAAAGGAATCCTATTGCAGTTTCAATTATATTTGGTACTACAATCAGTTACATACTAATTTATGGTTCTAAGCATATGGTAGAGTATTATAATGGGCTCTTATGGCCTGGAAGATTTATCGGGTTTGGTTTAGGCATGATTTCGTTTACTTTTTTGACTTGGTATTTTCTCGATGAAGGTATTAATGCAAAGACCATAATATCACTACTTATTTCAATTATTTTAATCGCTATACAAATTCTCTGGAAATGAAAGACCCATATCAAATATTAGGTGTAGATAAAACTGCACAACCTGATGTAATCAAAAAAGCATATAGAAATTTAGCTAAAGAATATCACCCAGATAAATCTAAAGGTAATGAAGAAAAATTTAAAGAGATAGCAGACGCATACGAAACTTTAAGTGACCCAAACAAAAAAGCAAGGTTTGATCAGGCAAGAAATAACCCATTTGGTCAGGGCTTTGGTGGAGACTTTACAAATAGCGCGTTTGAAGATTTATTAAATAATCAACATTTTGCTGGTGCGTTTAATCAGAGGTATGGTTTTAACTCAAAGGGTAGAAATACCACCGGTGTTTTAAGAGTAGATTTAACTGATGCATATTATGGCACAAGCCGTGATGTTAGGATTGGGATGAAGACAATTAAAGTAACTATTCCAGCTGGTGTAAGAAATGGACAAAAGTTAAAGTTAAAGGGTTTAGGTCAACGTGGCCAGACTGAAGACTTAAACGGAGACCTTATTATGAGTGTTGAAGTAGTTTCTAATAACAACTTTTTCTTAGACAATCAAGGGTTGCATACAATTAAAAACATTACTCTATTTGACGCAATACTTGGTGGCAAAGAATCTATTGAATGTTTTAATAAAATTATAACTTTTACAATACCACCTGGGACTGATCATGGTAAAGTATTAAGAGTTAAAGATAAAGGATTTCCAGTGTATCAACAAGAAGGCAAGTTTTCTGACTTACTTATATCAATCACTGTTACTATTCCTAACGATTTTGATGATGAAGATAAAGCAATGTTACAAAAAATAAAAGATAAACATAATGAAAAGAGATAAGAGTGGCTTTAGTGAAAGTTTTATTCGTAGCTTATTACTAAATTTAGAAGAGACAGATTTTAATGAATACATGGAACTGTCATATCATGTTATTATGCAAAATCCCAGTGCAGTCTTTAGACGGAGCGACCCTATTGACGAAAAGCTAAAATCTATTAATACATTGATTAAACATTTTGAATTAGCTGAAAGTTTTGAGAAGTGTAATAATTTGCAAAAATTAAAGAGTATGCTATTTTTAGATACTTCATATGATGATGATGACTTATAAAAAGCTATTTTTAAATTGTTAATAACTTTCTAAACAAAACTCTTTTTTATAGTTGGTTTCTGCATTGTTATAGTTATATTTATATTATAATAAAAAACGGAAACAGTTCCACAAAACATTAAAAACATTTATTATGAAAAAAGTAAAACAATTTGACAAAGCTAATCTAAAAATGCTTAGAGTAGAGATGAATAAAGAGTTACAATCTGTAGCTAAGAAATATGGTATTACTATCGACGTAGGAAATGCTTCTTTTAGTAGTAATGAAGTAACATTTAAAGTTAATGCTAACACAGTTGAATCTGATGGTACTGTTATTACTAAAGAATCTCAGAGCTGGGATCGACATAAAGGATTTTATAACCTAAGCCATCTGAATGTTGGTGATACTATTACTATTCAAGGTTCTCCTTATACCTTAAGCGGTTTTAATACCAGAGCATCAAAAAACCCAATTAAGTTTACTAATAGTTCAGGAAGTGGATATAAATGTTCTGTAAGAATGCTACAAATGGAAAACTCTAAATAATAATGGAGACTAACTCTACTACTCAATCAGAGCTCCAGGAGTTTCTATTGAAAATGGAAAATATTTCTACCACAGATATTATAGCTGATGAAATGATTAGGAATCTAATTAGCGGTACTCATGATCTTCAACCTCCAACTCAGTTACGTGTTTTATTAGAATCCTTTGAAACACTATTTGCAAAACGAGAGGAATTTGAATTATGCGCAGAGCTATTAAAAAATAATCCACAACTTAATAAATTTTCATTATGAAAAACAGAACAGCACAAATAGTATCTCAATACAAGAGAAATCATAAAACCCTTAACATGGAATTTATAGAGTTTGTAGCAGATAAGTTAAGGGTTAGCGAAACCTCTGCTGCAAGAATAGTCAAAGAATATAAAAGAGAAGAATTACAAATTAATAATAACTTAATACCTGCATAACATGAGAATAGAAAAAATTGGAAATTTTAAAGTAGAATTAGCTGACAACGCTGATGCAATTTTTATTAGAAATAACAAAGGTGAACTATTGAAAGCTGAAACGTGTAGACCTATTGAAGGAATAGATCTTTTTACTGAAACTTGTAATAAACTTAAAAAAATAATCAAGGACAGAAAGGAAGCAGGTAAAAAAGTTTAAATTGTTAATAACTTTCTAAACAAAACAAGATTTTATAGTACTTTTCTGCATTGTTATAGTTATATTTATATTATAATAAAAAACGGAAACATTATGGAAAAGCAATTAGAGTTATTTGAAATAGAAACAGGATTAGTAGGTGAAGAAGCATGGATAGTAGCAAAACAATACTGTTTAGGTAAACTTACAAAAGAAGAAGCAATTTATAAAGTTGCAAGTAAAGAACAATTAGAAGATGACATAGATTATTTTAATTCAATCTGTCATTAAGATTAAACACGCGGAGTTAGCCTAATTGGTAAGGCATAATACTTACTCAACGATTGAAAAGCAATACTAGTTGCGTAAAGTAAATCGGTAGTATTAGATTAAGGGTTCGAATCCCTTACCTCGCAGCTCTTAGATAGGTTCTTATGAACTGAACAACGAGGCGTCAAATCTCACGCCTACAAACCGAAAGGTAGAGTCTAAGTGGAGAAAAAGAATAAAGTAATGCTAGGCTGTCGTGACCCATGAAATGAATGGATACCCCACGGAGCAGATGCCGGACATGAAGAATAAACCGGTTACCCATCGATTCTAGCATTACTTTTAATATTGTTAATAACTTTCTAAACAAAACAAGATTTTATAGTTCAATTGCACAACAATATAGTTATATTTATATTATAATAATTAAAACGGAAACATTATGAAAAAAACAATCGCAGAGCTGAAAACATCAAATTTCAAAGAATTGACTAATCAAGAATTGTTAGATTTAACTGATATTAATATTAACAAAGGCGGCATTCCTTTATTAGCAGTATGTGAGGTTAAGAAAAGAAGATTAAGAAAATTCACAACTAAAACAGTAACGTCATAATAAAAAACAGTAACATTATGAGAGACAGATTTAAATACTTACAAGAATTTTTAATAGAGATGAATGATTCATCCTCAGGAAATCATAAGATTGCAACTATTAAAAAATATGCTGATAATTCTGAAGAGAATGATGATAGAGAATTTTTGCAAAATATTTTCTACTACACATACAACCCTTACAAGAAGTATGGTGTAACAGCTAAGAACTGCAAAAAGAATTTTAATATAGTAGGTTACCCAAATACTTATGGGAGCATTTTCACTCTATTAGATGATTTAGCTAACAGAGTTTGTACAGGGCATGATGCTATTGCAAATGTCAATAGGTTTATTCTAGAGAACAGGCAATATGAAGATATTATTTATAACATTATTGACGGTGATCTTAAAATGGGAGCAAACACTACTTCTATTAATAAAGCAATCCACGCAGATCTAATACCAACATTCAAAGTAGCGTTAGCAAACCCTTATGATGTTAAGAGAGTAGATTTTAAAAGTGGAGACTGGTACGGTTCTAGAAAATTAGACGGTGTTCGTTGTATTTGTCGAAAAGAAATGAATACAGTAACATTCTTTTCTAGAAGTGGCAAAGAATTTTTAACACTAAAAAATTTAGAAAAAGAAATTTCAAAAATTGGTGGAGACTTTATCCTAGATGGAGAAATCTGTATGGTTGATAAAGATGGCAATGAAGATTTTCAAGGAATCATGAAACAGATCAGAAAAAAAGATCATCAAATTGAAAATCCTAAATTCTTTGTATTTGATTATTTAACTTTAGAGCAATTTGATGATAAGGTTGGAACTACACCATTAACATTTAGATTGGATTTAGGTAAAAATAGTTTACCAGAAAAAATTAATTCTGATATGTTGGAATTCTTACCACAGGAACAATTAACTACTGAAGAACAGTTTACTGAAATGGCTAAAGAAGCCGAAGAGGCAGGATTTGAAGGGATCATGGTTAGAAAGAATGTAGGGTATGAAGGTAAAAGAAGTCATAATCTATTAAAAGTTAAAAAATTCCATGATGCAGAATATACCGTATTGTCTACAACTAATGCAATTATTAGATGGACCGAGAATGGTAAGCAAATCGAGCGAGAATGTTTAAGTAATATAACAATTGAACATAAAGGATGTATTGTTTCAGTAGGCTCAGGATTTACAAAAGAACAGAGACAACTGTATTATGATAACCCAGAATTAATAATCGGTAAGACTGTGACGATCCAATACTTTGAATCAACAGAGAATCAGAATGGTGGGTATAGTTTAAGGTTTCCAGTAATAAAGCATGTATATGAAAATGGTAGAGATTGTTAATATATAACAATATACTAATGCAGTAATGAAAAGAAATGCAATAACCATATTTGACGTTGATGATACTCTTGTAGTGACTAAGAGCAAAATAAAAGTACATAACCCTAAGACTGGTTTTTCTACTGAACTTACTCCACAAGAATTTAATACTTTTAAGACTAGGCCTAATGATAAGATGGACTTTTCAGATTTTCAAAGTTTGGATATTCTTAAAGCTGGTAAAATTATAGAATGGGTGTTTTCTATTTTAAAAAGAACTATACAAAAAGGCAAAGCTGTTGGTATTATTACAGCAAGAGATGATTCAAAACTTATTCAGCAATTTCTATCTCATAATGGTATTAATATAAATCCACAATATATTTTTGCAATTAATGATACTTCATTAGGATTTAAAGGTTCTACATCAGAAAAGAAAAAGGATGCGTTTAAGAAATTTATAGATATGGGTTTTAACGACTTTACGTTTTTTGATGATGATGAAGAAAACATTAAACTTGCAAAATCTTTAAGTAAGGAACCTAATATTAAAATGAGAGCTAAATTAATTAAAAGCAAATGGATTCCAAAATTCGACGACTTCAATCAAAAATAGAAACTTTTACTGATATTTTAGAAAATATTAAAAATCTTTCTAATTCATCTACTACTAAGGTTGGTTGTATTGCATTAAGAAAAGATTTTAGTAAAATTGCAAGCTTTGGCTATAACGGCTCATATAGTGGTGCTGTTGATAATGAGGATACTGGAACTGAAGAAGACAGCCTTACACCAGGCGAAAGTGGATTTATTCATGCTGAGGTAAATATGATTGCAAAGTTTAAAGAATACGATCCAGAAAATTACATTATTCTTTTAACACTATCACCATGTAAAATGTGTACAAAGATTTTAATTAATGCTGGTTTTAAGCATGTATATTGGATTGATGATTATCGCAACTTAGAACATTTGGCTATCTTTAATCTCTGTAAAATTACAAATGGTCCTATTACAAATCTCGTGAATGACTACCATCTAATTAAAGACTGAATATATACAAAAAAAGTATATCTCAGTGGTCATAGAAGGAATAACATTCAAACTTGCATTAGACTTTTTTGTATTTTTAAAAAAGAATCGAATAACCTCTACAGGTATTAAGATTGACTTTTTTAACAATGCTAAACATCAATTTATTGATTTTGTAGATGTTGCTGCAATGCAAACTTACTATGACAGCAATTACATCCCATTAAATGGTAGCGGTACGGGAGATTTAGTTTCCATATCAGTATTTAGCAGCACGAGTGACTTATATGATTTTATAACAACTTTTGTAGCATCAGATGTTACTGGCAATTTAAAGTTAAAAAGTGGATCTTCATTTGACTCACAAAGGGATAGTGGAAGAAAAGTGTACATAAACCGACAATCTCTATTAATTAAAAATGCTGTAGCTGACTACGTTAAATACTACAAAGAATTAAACAGTATTTATAAAACTGGGATTTATTCATCGCTTTATGCAGTTCCTGGTTGGTCACAAGGTACATGGTATTTAAATTCATTTAGAGAAGCATTGAATTCTCCTAGGTCTGTTTCTGAATTTCCATTTACTGATGAAAAGATTGAACAAGATCCACCTAGCTAAAAGTATTTACAACAAGAATAAATAAAAAAACATTTAACTCGATGCCAACGTCATTTAACTTACAAGAATATATTCTTTTTAGAACAGAAATAAAAAGAGAGCTAACCAATGCTGAAGTAGACACTAATTTTCAAATGGTAGCAAACCCATGGGAAACTACTAGATTATATCAGGTAGGAAACATTATTTATCACCCAGTGGTTGTAGATGATCCTGCCACGACAGGAGAGGATCAGTTGCTTGGGTGGTGGCGAGCAAATAAAACAACTACACAAGGTGTCTTTGATATTACACAATGGGATATGGTTGGTGGCATCGGGACTAGCACAATTAATGTACTAGGGAGTAATGGCTTTGGTAGAATAAATGTAAATTCAACAACCGCACCTGGGGCATTGCAGAATGGTAATGATGCAGTTGTAACATCAACTTCCCCTAATGATCTTTTTAATATTATTGCAGGTGCTGGGATGCAGCTTCAGTATAATTTAGCTTCAAAGTCTATTAAGATAATTAATACATTAGCATCAAATCCAGGTGAAATAAATATTGGGGAGAATGTTGGTTTAGGCACAGGGCATCAAGATGTTTATGCTGGTCAAGATGGAGTCAAATTACAATTTAATGGCTTTCAATCAACCAACACATCAAATGTTGCAGGTGACGCTTTAACTGTAAGTACAAATGTTGCACAGAACAATATTGAATATAACTTTGATGAAGGTAATGTAAATTTAGCTGCGTTAAATAGCGGAGCAACAACCATAGATATGATCTCAGACATATCAGCTGCTGTTCCAAATACAAATGACGTTTTACAGTGGAATGCAGGAACTGGTTTATGGACACCTGTTGCATTAGGAGCATTAGGGCAAGTAAATATTTATGGAGATAATGGAAGCATCGGAGCTGTCGACAGACTAATTACGCTAAACGGTACTAGTGGTAATCTTCAGTTTAACCGAGCAGGAGATACTGGGACTGGTGTTCAGATTTCTAATGTATCAACTGTTCATCAGCTTGAGCTTAAACAAACCAATGCAACTCTAAGTTCTGTAATAAGATTTAGTAATGCCGGTGTGTTAGGAGCATCAATCGGATATACACCGATAGGCACCATATCGTCTTTTGGTATAAATCTTGGCGGAGACTTAGGTGGGATTGTTAATGATGCTTTTAGTATAGATGATAATAACGCAATATATGTACCTCAATTAGAAAACGATAATACTCTTACTACTGCCGCAGTGACTCATAGGATTCCTCTTGTTTCTGGCGCAGCCGGCTCACAAGGTAAATTTGGAAGTAGCGATAATCTTAAGGCCACAACTTATACTAATGTAGATGGAGAAACTGGTCGGATTAAACTTGAACTTAATGGGCTGCGGACACAGGTTGCATCTGATCCAGCAAACAGTGTCTTTTTCCAAGCTAGTGAAACTACAGCAAACGCTAAATATGGTGGAGCATCAACCACATTAATTGCGTCATGTATAGCAAACGAATATCGATGTAATAATGTGACTCAGGTATTTACGTATGACGTATTTCAGTATTCTACTGCATCTACCAAACGACTTATAGGGAGAGTTGCTGCCTTTGCTTCTGCAGATACTCCCGAAATTGAACAAATAGTAGGTTCTTCTATTAGTATAGCTAACAGACCAAGTGTAATTGGTGCTGGTTTATCGATAGCGCTAGGGCAAAACATTGAATTTTCAGAAGGAGCTGCCGGTTTAGCAAACCCACAGCGAGTTGGTTTATATTCAAATGTTGTAGGTAATGCTGCTGGTGGTACTCCTGTTAGTACCACGCTAACAGAGTTATTGGCTGATGGTGGAAACTGGGCTGGTTATTTTGTAGGCTGTGTTAATATTAAGAGTGGTGGATTAGTTCTTCCTGCTAGTACATTAGGCAACCGACCGCTGTGTAATGATACGGGCAACAGTGCTATTTCTAATAGAACATTATGGATTAATTCTGCAAACGGACATTTATATAGAGGAACTACTGATATTGAAGGAGCGGCTGCCGGTGCATTTTTACCGTTAGCAGGTGGCACAATGACTGGTAGTATTGCCGGTGATACCACTACTACATCAATAAGTGCTATGCAACAAATAAGTGCTGCACAGATTATTTCTCAACTGACTGCACTGACTCCAAACGGAACAACTATTACATGGAACACGACAGCAGGGACTACAGTACCTCTTGATTTATCTGCAATTACTCTTGCTATAAGTGCATTTACAATAACTAATTTGGCAGGTGGTGCAACTGCTACACTGTTTTTTACTGGTGGACTTAATTCTTCAATTGCAACTACTGCGTGGACTGGAAATGGAGGTACCATTAAGTGGGAAAGCGGAGTAGCCCCAACTACTTCAACGACTGGTGGTACAGATATATTTACATTTAGAAGCGATGGAACTAGCGTTTATGGAACAGTTGTTTTAAATCTTAGCTAATCAATAAAATAGCATTCTTAAACAAATTTAGTTTCATGTGTATAATAATAAAACATGGAATTAGAAAACGATATACCTAACGAACAAATAGATCCTCCTGAAATTGAATATCTACAATGGATAAAGGGTGATGCTATCGGTGATGTTGTTACAATAAGCCATGCTGATAACGAATGGATATATTTTAACGAAGGAGGTCGAATATCAGTATCGCTAAAGAATGAGTACTTAGGTACTATAGATGCTGAATTAGCTTCAACTCTAATGGGCTCTATCGTAACAAGTATAGATCCACTAAATACTTCTGCTGCTCCAACAGCGATAGTACCTACGCAAACTGAGCAGTCTGTAATATCACCACCTGAAAAGACTCCAATACGAATCTTGTTTGATAAGCAGAAAAAAAATAATAAGACAAAACTTATATTAGAGTTTCCAGTAAATACTCCTAATAAGAGCATTTTTGATTTAATGATTTCTTCATTTGAACCTTCTGAGGTAAATAAAGAACTTAATGATTTTATCTTAGAACAACTTGATGTTGATCAAATTATGGATTCTTTAAATGACTCAATTCTCAAATTAATAAAAGATACTTATAAAAAGAAAGGGTAGTTATACTGCTTTAATATATAATAAAATCTACAACAATGGAAGAACAATCTAATAATACATTTAGAATGCCTAACCGATCTGCACGCAGAAAGGCAATGAAAATTCAAGGATTCTTTAAGCAAAAGAAAAATCTATCACTATCTGACAAAGCCAAACTATCAAAAGAAATTAGAGTTAACGGTAGCGAAATTCATAATGCAAATGTTGAGAGAAATGAAAAAGCTGCATTTATGAAGTTAGAAGAAATTGAGTCAAAAAAGATTTCTAGGTGGAGAGAAGAAGGTTATAATGATAAAGAGATTGCGCAGCTAAGAGAAGCAGATTCTTTAATCATGATAAAAAACAAAGCTACATGGCAGGCTGATAAGAAGTCAGCTAAAGATATAATTAAAAAAGTTAGTGAATCATTGAAAGCAAGATCATAAATGGTTAAAATAATTTTAGAAGCAGCAAGAAACGGTGTAATAAAAAAAGTGGTAGATGATAACTATGGTGGTGGGAACGAAACGTTTACTACTACTAATGTCTATGAGTTAACTGAAGAAAATGAATATGGTGGAAACACTTACATAAAAAGATTCTTTTTTGACTTATGTGATGATCTAGGTTTGTCACTAGGTAGTAAGTTTGATAAAGATGTATTAGATATTAATGCAAGATGGGGTTCTCATTATGATCCTACCGCCAAAGACATTGCAGCTAGAATAAAAAAGCTCAAGACCGAGCTTAACGAGTTAGAAGAATGGAAAAAGAACATATAGAATTTAATTTCATATACTCAACAAATGCACAGTGTGTTAAATCATTCTTAGGTAATGTACCTAGGAGCATAGAGTGTATAAATTATATGGATATTTTTAATAAGCTAACAAAAAACGATTATTACCAATACGAACCATCAGACGCAGTTGTATCATCATATCTAATGAGACAGTTGCAAAACGCGATAGGTCGTAATATCTCTACTACAATATTTTACGTTTTAGGAAATTTAGAAAAAGAGACTATTATGGAAATACAAGATTACGTAGGATCATTATCCAATAAACCTATTACATATAAAATTTATCATTCACCTGATATTATTGTCAACGGTAGCGCTAAGTTATTTGATGACATAATAGAGTTTGAATGAAAGCCCATAGAATATTCAATAAAGGACAAACTGTATACTGCTTATTAGCATCCCATACAAATCCTAACATACTTTTACCAGTTAAAGGTGTCATCCTAGATTCTAAATGGGACCCAGTAAACCCACTATATCAAATTCGTATTATTAAGTTTTATGATAATATGAAATTCTTAAAGAGACATTTCTTTAATATGAATTTTAGACATGTGTTTGAAAACAAAGCAAGGAAGCTAACTTTAAAATCAGAAGACTTTAAAACTGTTAGCTCTTTAGAAGAAAGACTTAACGATACAGACCGAGCACGATTTTATGTTGTGATTGAATCTGTGATGTGTACCAAAACCAAAGTTAGCTTATCAGGATTATTTGAAAAAGTTCAATTTTATATGATTTCTAAAAACTTAAAAGAAATCAGAGACATCTCAACAAGACCGTTCTTTAAAGGACCTCTATCTCTAGACAGTGTAAAAGAATTTGACGTTAGGTACAAAAAAAGCTGGTATGATAAATTTAAATTAAGTAACTTTGACATAGATAAGTATCTCAATAGCTTAGGCTAAATATATAATAAAAATAATCTTTCTCTATGGGGTTTAATTTAAGTGATAAAGTACAAAATTTAAATGATGCAATGTTCCCTGGCCCAAACACTGCAAACAGTAATTTATTGGCTGCATTTGGAGGGGAATCCGCAGGAATGTCTAGAGATGTAACAGAGAAAGCAGCTGCGCAGTTTTATACACGGTCAGCAAAGCCAAACCCGTTAACTGTGGCCAAGGGTATGGATCAACAAGATATTAGGCAATCAATTGCTAACAGATATGCATTGTTTAATTTTCAAGGATTACACGGTAACCTTTCGACAGAACAAGGTGCCAACTATCATGATAGCCCGTCTAACCCTCTTATGGGTGGGGAGCAAGATGCAAAGAATGTTTCAATTGGAAAGATTAAATTATTCTTTGATGAAAAGTATCCAAAGATAAGTTACCAAGAATCAGATTTCTTATATGGCAAATACTTTAAGAAAATACCTGTAAATCATTTAATTACGCTAAGAAGATTTCCAACTCCAGTTGCAGATAACATATATTCTTACAATGTTAGAACAAAGGGTGAGACTGAAGCTACTGATGCTACTCAAGTAGCTGGTGTTACTGCTGTTACTTACTTAGGAGAAACTGCAGGTAATAAATTATCGGAAATACTTAAATTTTCTTTTGGTTTAAAATTTAAAGATTTAGAATCTAAGATGGAAGAAATAGATACTTCCTCTTCAGGTGGCGGCGGTTATACCAAACAACCATTTTATAGTAAATTAGGCGGAATAGGAAAGGCAGTTGCAGATACGGCAAAGGGTGTTACTCCTGGTGCAAAATTTAGAGCGCAAAATGGTGCAGGATCTTCTACTGCAGATCAATTAGGTACTACTTATGCAAACTTTGTATTAGGACCTATAAATGTGGTAGACACTACAAAGATTAGAGATAGAGGCTTAAACTTTTCAAATGATGTTAAACTACAATTTGAATATGAACTTAAATCATTAAGCTATGTTAATCCTAAAATAGCAATGATTGACATTATAAGTAATATGCTAACCATGACAACAAATAATGCACAGTTCTTTGGTGGTGGGCATCGATATTATGGAAGTGCTGGTTTTGTGGCTAGTCAATTTGGTGATCCTAATAAACTGAGAAATGGTGATTTCTCTGGTTATATGGGAAGTCTTGTCGACTCTATTTCAAATGCCTCACAGACTTTATTTGGAGATTCAAATGGAGATTTTAGTGCAAACAGTATTCTTGACGGTGCAAAGAAGATTGGAAAAACAATGCTGGGTAATGCGCTAGGTGATTTCTTAGGAGGTCAGGTTGGTGGGCCAACAGGTACTACTGCAACAAGAACTTTCATTAGTGGAGAACCTACTGGTGATTGGCATATAACTATTGGCAATCCACTCAATCCTATTGTTATGATGGGAAATATGATTTGTGATAATTCAATAATGACATTGGGTGCTGGTTTAGGTTATGACGATTTCCCAATGGAAGTTAAATTTGAAATAGACTTAAAGCACGGTAAGCCTCGAGATAAAGGTGACATAGAAAATATGTTCAATGCAGGACAAGGTAGAATATACGCATCAGTACCTGGTGTAGATGATGTTCTTAATTTAGCTGGTAAAGAAACTAATACGTATGGGAGTGTACCTGCAGGTAATAGCGATCTCCAACAAAGTACCAATCTGCCTTCGGCTGCTGCACTTAAAAAGGATGAAGGTTCTAAGAAAACTACAGCAAGTGCAAACTCAACAGTTTCAGGGGCGTATGTTAGCAATTTAACAAAAATGTTAATTGACTCATAAAATAATATAAAGAAAATGAATATTAGATCATTAGAGCTAAAAAACAGATTAACAATTGAAAAAACTGGAGAACAGTATTTTGATTTGTCTGCACCATCATTTACTTATAAAAGAGAACTTGGTGTAAAGGCATTGCATTATGTTACAGTAGACCAAGCAGGTAGGATTGATAAAATATCGCAACAGTATTTTGGTACAGGTGCATACGTTGATGCTATATGTATTGTAAATAATATCTTTAATCCCTTTTCAGTTTCTGAAGGGGATATTTTAGCAATACCCCAACTTAAAGATGAGAATCTAGTTTATTCAAGACCTGATGCTGCATCAAGACCAAGTGAAACATTAGCACAATATGTTAACACTGATAGACAAAGTGAACAAGATCAATCAAGATTACAGAGATTAACACAAAAGGCAAAGACTAAGAAGAACGGGGTCAAAACACCTATTCCTCCAAATATGCTACAGCAAGGACAAGAGGCTAAGATCTTTAAAGGAGGTAAGATTTTGCTAGGTGCAAACCTACCAACCAGAACAAACACTAACACTGAATCATAATTATGCCAGGAACCCCAAGTATAGTCGAAAGAAACATATTAACAGTATTAGAACCTGCCATTAAACTAGATCCTTTAGAAATATTGGATCGTGAAAGTGGATCTGGAAATTCTGATGGGTTAACTATGAAAGAGAAACCTTCTGAGTTTTCGCAATTGGTACCTGAAATTAAAATTAATGGATTTGATGTACCGAGTGATGTCTTAAATCTTTTCTCACTAAAGAATAACACGTTTTACCCTACATGTAGAATACAGTTTGCAGACACTGATGCATTGTTTACTGCAAGATTTTATCCAAAGGATGGGGACCTTATACAATTAAACATCAGGTCACAAGGTGATGAGACTACGTTTAAACCAGTAAGAATAGATTTTACCATAGTTGATTGCAAACCTGTAGGTGGTGGTGGAGGAGAAAGTGCAAATGAATATCTTATAACAGGTAGAATGTTTGTACCGAAGCTATTTGCAGAATCAGTTGAATATGAAGAAGAAGTTACAAGTTGGGATGCTTTATTAAATATTGCAGAAAAAATGGAATTAGGGTTTGCATCAAATGTTGAAGAGACAAATGATCTTATGACATGGACAAATCCTAATGACACTACTGAAACTTGGATTCAAGATATAGTTGCAAATAGTTATCTTAATGACGATACATTTTTTACTAGTTATATAGATCCTTACTATTACTTAACATTGGTTGATGTTAATAGGTTATTTAGTCAAGAAGGAGCAGTTGAAGCAAGTTTAGGGTTTAGCCAAAACGCAGGAGATACTATGGGTGCTAATGGTGCAATAGGTCAAGAAGGTAATACTCCAAACTATTTAAGTAATATGGTTCAACTCCAAGGCGGCGCTAGATATATTTCAAAATACCAAATGGTCAATAAGAGCGGTGAAATAAGTAAAGCAAACGGCTATAAAAGATATACACAGTACTGGGATTTAGAAACAAGAGAATGGGTAAGTGAATTTGTTGATCCATTAACTAATAACACACCTGGTATGATACCGGCAACAAAGGGTAGATTAATAGACGGCCAAGTTGAAGGACCAAGAAATGAACAAGTTAAATATAAGTACTTAGGTACACAAGGAGATAACGTTCATGCACAATATCAATATAGCACAGTTCTTAATTATCAAAATATAACCGAGATAAATAAAATGGGCATGGTTATAGAATTAGATACACTTAATCCTGCACTTGTTCGATATAGTAGAATATACTGTCAAATATTAGAGTTTGCCCCTACAATAAAGGATGTACTTGCTGCACCCTCGGTTGCTGATATAAGTGGAGCAGAAGGAAAACCACAAACAAGACCAGATAATACTGATGATACAAACAGTGAAAATGGTATAGTTAACGAATACTTATCTGGATTTTATGTTATAACTGGTGTTGAATGGTTGTATACTAATCCAGGTCCAATAAGAATGAGATTAAGATTACAGCGTAGAGAATTTACACCAACTACCTAATAAATATAAAAAGAAGAATATAAGATGGCAGATTTAACAAGTATACTCGGACCCTTTAGTTCTGCACTAGGTGGTAAATCATTCCCATCAAGCTATGGCTTTGCAAAAAGGTTTGTAAACAATGGAGGCCCAGTAACAGTTGGTACTAATGGTGTTACCTCATTAGATGATCCTACATATCTAGGTTTTGATTTAATGTTTGATATTACCTCTCCACTGTTTATGGATGCTACAAAGGGTAACAGTGGTGCAAAGGCTGTTGATCCTCAGTCAGTTATACCAGGGTCAGTTAGCGACTTAGGAGATGCTGTGGGTATTTCAAATTTAGGTGGCGCACAGGCATTAGAGTCACAGCCAACACCTGAGCCTGGATATTCTTCTGGTGTATCTGCTATAGGTTATTTACTTAGAATTGGAGAAGGAGACCGTGCAAAATTTCTTAGAGCATTCATACAAGGTATACAAGATATAGTTGCGACAAGACCTTATTATTTTCAAACTATTGCTGGTTTAATAGAAGGATGGAATAAATCTACAGATTTCGCAGAAGATCCTTATACAGGAACCACTGGCGCTGAGGGTATTTCCATTGGTTGTTTAGAAGCTATAGATTTAAAAATAACTGCATTGTTTAGTTTATACCGAATGGCAGTGTATGATACTAGAATGAAAAGATTTGTTCTGCCAAAAAACTTAATGCGGTTTGATGTATATGTAAATGTTCATGAGATAAGAAAGTTTAAAACTACACGAAATTGGCTAAGAGCGCTCAATCCGTCTGTAACAGAAGCAGAGACGTCTACATACGTAAATGAAAATACATCTAATGTTAGATTTAAATTTACGGATTGTGTTTGGGATGTTGCTGCGAGCGGAAAGGCATTTGAAACTGTAACTAATGTTGGTGGAGAAGTTGCTGTAACTGAAATTAAATTTGGGTATGGAGATATGCAATTAAAATCTTCTTTTTCTGGTCTTGACTTTGGATTAGACGATGGTGTACGGCAAGGAGCTGCAACATCAGGTAATTTAGGCGATAAGCTTAAATCAGTTGCAAAAGATCAAGCAGGCAGCATGGCAGCAGGAGCAATTAATAAAATAAAATCAAAAGTGAATGCTGCTATACAGGATATTACTTTAGGTAATGTCTTTGGTTTAAGAAATGAATTACTAGGAACATTGGCAAATCCACAAACCTTAATAAATGCAGCAGCAGGAGCAGCAGTTCAAAGTGGAGTATTAGAAACATTTGGAAATGCCATTAGAAACATAAGTCTAGGAGATAACCCGCTAGGTGATGCAGTTGCTGCCACTAGAAGTATTGTTACAAGCCAAGCATTTGATCCGTCTAATAATTCTTTAGGTGGATTAAATTCAACTAATGCATTTGGACCGTCAGGACCAGCTCAAGATAACGGTGGATTAGAATCAACAAATATTTTTGAATAATGGGAAAGGTAAATCCAACAAATTTTAACGCAGATGATTTAAGAACTACCCAATGGGTTGGGATAGTAGAAGATACTGCCGATGATATCTTTGAAGGAAGATGTAAGATAAGAATATATGGAAAGATGGATGAAAGAGTAGATCCTAACGATCCTACTAGTGCATACAAGATTCCAACACCTGCATTACCCTGGTCAAGACCTCATCAGTTAATGTATGGTGGCTCTGCGACAGGTAGCGGCAAATTTGAAATTCCAAAATTAGGATCTGTACTTAGGATGACTTTTGACAATGGAAATTTGTACCAACCGATTTATCATGAGAACATTTATCCCTCTGATGAAACTAAGGCTGAGATAGAATCATCTTACCAAAATTCACATGTACTTATTTATGATACTGCATTTGGATTAACAGGTGGAGAAAATGGAACTGAGGTAACAAATGATAGGGAAGGTGAACATGTTAAAGTTTTCTTTACAGAAGAAAAAGGTTTGATGATTGATTACACTACATCAACTGGACCAACCACAATTAATATTAAACCTGATAACTCTGTTGAAGTTTTAAACGCAAATGGCGATTCAATAGAAATGGTAAACGATGGAACTGTTAACATAAATTGTGCAAATGCTAATGTTAATGCAACAGGAGAAACTCATATTAATAGCCCAAGAATAAAACTTGGTGAACAAGCAACTGAGGCAGTAATAAAAGGTGACACGTTTGCAGGGATATTTGATGCACACGTTCATGTAGGAAATTTAGGAGCACCAACTGGTCCACCCTCGGCAATAGTTAAGCCTTCATTGAGTACTAAGAATACTACTGATTAATTAGCCTTAATATATAAACTATAAATTAGATTAATATGGCATTAGTAAAGAGTGTTTTGGAGGCAGATATGAATAAAGCATTCACAGATGCAATGAAAGAATTTATTCTTCAGTCTCAAACTACAGCAAATGATGGAGAAAGTGTATTCGAGACTGCAGTTAAAGAGGCGGCCGGAGTTTTTGCACCATTAGCAGCAGCTGCAATTGATGATTATTTGAAAACAGCAACAATAACAACTACTGTCACAACTACCGGAGTAGCAAATACTATTACTGCAAGTGCTGTTGGTCCAGGAACTGGTGTAGGACCTACTACATCATCAGGAAGTGGCACAGGAGCTCCTGGCGTTGGGATTACATAATATACATAGTAAATATATAATACATATAACAAACCTTTTAAAAAAAAATAATGATAACACAAGAAATTACCATCCAATTAAGTGATGATCCGTTTGATACAAAAGTAGTACAAGTTCAAGTACCAGAAGGAACTAAGTTAATGTGCAATGAACCTTATGCACCTGAAGTTTTGGCAATGTATAATCTTTCAAAGGAAGTAATAAAAAAAGCTCAGTTAACAGAAAGCCAAGTACCGTTTACAACTAGCGGAAAAATTACATTTATTTCAGAAGATAGGACTAATGCAATAATAGACACTCAATCTAAATTTACTCCATGTTGTTCTCTAATAAAAGAACCTGATTATATAGTTGATCAATTATCTGTTGGGATGGAAATAGATGTAAAAATTAAGACGGCTAAGAATGGAGATATTACCGCATCTATTGGTGAGGCAATCTTAGATGTTAAGATGAAGGAAATAAAAGAAGCTATCGGTAATACAAACATTGGTTATACTGGTCTTGTTAAGGAACTTATTCATGGTGGCTATTGGGTAGATGTTGCAGGCATTAAATGTTTTATGCCAGGTTCATTAGGAGGGTTAAATAAACTTCATGACTTTACTTCATTAGTAGGAAAGGAAATTATTGTAATGCCAATCACATACTCAACAGAAAAAGATACTATCGTCGTATCACACAGAGAGTATTTAAAAACAATGATTCCTACTAGAATTGACGAGTTAACAGAAGACATCAAAGAACAAAGAGCTGGTTTTGTAACAGGAACAACTAAGTTTGGTATTTTTGCCCAATTTGAGGAATGCTTAACAGGATTGATTCCTAAAGCAGAATTAGATGAAAGTACTTTAGCTGCTTTTGATAGTGGAAGCATTAAACCTGGTGATGAAATAACATTCTGGGCTAAAGAAATTATATCTAACAAGAAAATAATATTAAGTCAGCTAGGTCCTAAGATTGACTTATGGGATGGTATTACAGAAAAATATACTCCTATGATGATTGTTGAAGGAACTGTAACAAAACTAACTTCTTATGGCGCCTTTGTTGAATTAGAAAAAGGTATAAGTGGTTTAATTCATAAATCTAAATTAAAAGAAACAGTTTTGACCAGAGGCGATATTATCAATGTTAAAATTGGTAGTGTTAATGTTAGTGATCGAAAGATTACAATGAACCTAGCATAGCCATGTTTCTGGTTTGGAATATATAAACAAATCAGGAAATACATGTACACTAACGAACAGCTAAATGCCATATATTCTTCAAAGATTGGATTAGAGTTTGAATTCTTTGCCAATGAAGGAATTGACGAAGTTAAGCGCGGCATATCACAGACGCTAAATAAGCAAATAAGAGTCGAAGAAAAAGCACATAGTGATTTTGCGCCTACCGATGAAATATTTAAACTAGAGCCTGACAATTCTGGTGGATCTGGAATGATTGAGCTAGTGACTGGGCCAATGCCGTTTGTTGAATCAAAACTTATTATTGCAAAAACCTTGAAGTGGATCCGTGAAAACGGGTCCACTAATGAGAGGTGTTCTATCCATGTAAATGTGGCATTTGATGGAAAGAAACTAGGAACGCCTACAAATGTATCAACTCTAGATATTGGTAAGTTTGTTCTTAACTTTAATGAGAATGCAGTATATGAAGCTTTCCCTAATAGGAGAGATTCTGTTTATGCTAAATCTATAAAATTTATCGTGCCATTGAGTGGTATGACACAGCCTTCTCCTGAAAGAATTTCATGGAAGAACTATATGTTTGTGTCTGAAAAATATTATGGTGTAAACTTTTCTAAAATACCAAAAAACTACATTGAGTTTAGATACTTAGGTGGTAAAGATTATGAAAAGAAATATAACACTATAATGAATATGACAGAACATTTTGTTGTATCTCTATATGAAAGTTTAGTTGACCCAATTTATAATGAAGAAGATATTAAGAAATTAGACGTCATACTAGAAAAGCATAAAGGTATTGTAGAATCTTACAAATCCTACAGTATATTCAAAAGAAAATTTCCTAAGGTTAAGTTAATGGTAGATCTTAAGACTTATGATCAAATAGTAGAGACCTATTATCCTAAGATGAGGGAAAAGATATTTGAACTATTAACCAAAGCAGGACTTAAGGAAGGTTTGATTAATTATGATTCTGATACTGGCAAGATGCAATTAAAAAATGCAGAGTTAATGAAATGTTTTGAAATAAAAGGAATTGATGTTGTTGATTCTAAAATTCAAGGTAACATTATAGAATGCGATGTATTCAGTTCTGAACTAATTAACTCTTCTGTTTTTGAAAGTAACTTATTTGGTTCTACTGATGTTGCCGATTCTAAAATAGAAGATTCATACGTAAGTAGAAATGTAAATTGCAAAGATTCCTATGTGTTTGGACAAAGAGGTGTTTTCAGTGGGACAATGGACGGAGGTATATTTAGAAAGGGTAGAGCTACTGAGCTTGCACAATTTGAAAATACTGAAATTATTGAAATAGAAAAAATATAAAAATAATATTATGGCTAACACTAATAGTTATTGTAATGATCCAGAAGAAGCAGCATGCTTAGACGCGTTAATAAAAGAAATTAATGATGATCTAACTATTGCTTGTCAAATACCCTTTACGGTTCCTAAAAAGGAATTAGCTCATATCATTCAAAGAGCAAAGGGTTACTTCTATAAAATATACGAAGATAGTGTTGAGCAGATGTATATTGCTTTACCTGCTGGGGCTGTACTAAAACAAGACTTTTTACAAGGTGTACCAAAGGGCACAGGGCAAGCTAATGAAGTTATAACTAACAAAAACCAAATATCAAATCCTAGAGGAATTGTACAAATGCCTACAAGAGTATATTCAGTAAATGCTGTGTTTGAGATTGGTGGTTTTTCTGGAGAAGACGGTGGATTCGGCAGTAACAGTTTTAATGCAGGGGATGTTGACTTTTCAATTGACAAGTTTATCTATGATGATGTTTATGGAGCAGGTCTTGGTAGTGAAAATTTAATGTACTATGTAGTTAACTCATTATTTATGGATAATGCCAGACAAGCACTATTGCCACAAATATCATATACATATAATAGATTAACTAGAAAGTTTAGATTCCAAGGAGAGTTACCAACACAAGCATGTATATTTGAAATCTTTTCTACTATTCCAGATTGCGCCCTATTTCAAGATGAAGCATTTGTTAGATATTGTATAGGACAAGCTAAAATTCAATTAGCTCGAATCTTAGGAACCTTTTCATTTAATCTTCCAGGTAACATTACTATTAATTATGACATGATATCGTCGGAAGGTAGAGAAGAAGTAGATAGGGTAGTTGAAGAAATAAAAGCAGACGAAGGTACGGATTACTTTTTCACAGGCTAACTTATATTATAAAAGCTATTAAAGTTAAAGAGAATATATAATAAAAATAATAGTTTAGCATGATAAGAGATATGTATAGCCGGAGTATAGAAGATAATAACTACAGCAGTGATACATTAGAAGTAAGTGATACTTTATCTCAACTAATTTTAAAGATAGAAAACTGTTTATTTACAACCAGGGGAGATGTATTAGGCGCACCTGGTATGGGTGCTAATTTAGATAATTTAATCTTTTCATTGGTGTTAAGTGAGTCAGTTATACAAAATACTATTAATAGCCAGATCACAGCGTATTGTTTACCGCAGATTGGTGGTTTTGCTATTAAGACTAATGTAAGGTTCTTTTCAACAGAAGAACGCAATGGTGCTTTTGTGGACATCTTTGTAGATGAACAAAGAGTGCTAGGAGCTCTTTTTTAAAAAAATAAATTGAATGTCATTTTTTAGTAAAACAAGATTAAAAGCATCGGAGTTATTTGAAGATTCATTCGAATATCTGCAGCGTACCTATGACCAAGCAATTGAGACATTTACACCTGCCTCGCCATTTGGACAAATACTAACAGTGGTTGTTAACTTAGGTGAAATGATATTCTTTTATATTGAAGCAGCATTAACAGAACTAAATATTTCTAGAGCCAGAAACATTGAGTCTATCTACGGTTTATCCAGACTGACTGGGCATGACCCTACACGGGGTATATCAGCAAGAGGTATTATTGGATTAAGACTTAACACGAGTGCGTCTACCCTTCTTAATGGTGACTATGTACAAATTGTAAACGGAGCTAGTCTTGAAATAGGACAAAATGGTTTGACATACTTTTTAAAGTTTGATAGTGACTTTATCAGATTAGACAAAACAACAAAGGCGTTTGTTAATGTTGAAATAGTACAAGGTGAAAGAGACGAACAAATTTTTACAGGTTCAGGAACTCCATTACAAAGTTATAACTTAGCAACAAAGGATCCTACTGACCAATACTTAGCAGAAGTTTATGTTGATGGTGAATTATGGAAAAAAGTAGATTCATTGTATGATATGAATAATGATGAAAGAACTGTGATGCTCAAAACTAGTGTAAATGGTGGATTAAGTATATTCTTTGGGAATAATCAATTTGGACTGCCACCTGCATTAGGTTCACGTATTAGAGTTACTTACATAAAGACTAGAGGTAACGCTGGAAATATTGGAGGTAAACAATTAGACATAAAGTTTTCTACACCAGGTACCGACTCAACTGGCCAGGAAGCAGACTTAAACGAAATACTTGCAATTAACATTACAAGAAACCCAATGTTTGGTTCAGATTCAGAAGATCCTAAT
>TARA_R110000782_G_scaffold19140_4_pt1 | contig 24853 bp, 19 predicted proteins | sample TARA_R110000782 | Tara Oceans TARA_R110000782 (sample SAMEA4397859) | marine metagenome | biome: Polar Biome; feature: [SRF] surface water layer (ENVO:00010504); material: water (ENVO:00002006), including particulate matter (ENVO:01000060) such as... | depth 5 m | reverse complement strand
GAGGCGGTTGAGGATGTGGTCCGCCCCGTGGTCCGGGTCGGTCAGGCCGCGGCCGACGAGCGAGGGGTTTTCTGTGCCGCCCTCGTCCGTGCCGTTGTGGCCCACGGAGTACAAGACATACGCCGTCATCGGATCGTCGGAATCGGGATCGACCAACCGGTATCGCAGTGGTGCGTTGTCCGCGAAGGGGTCGGCGGGGATCGCGGCGAGTTGCTCGGGCACGAGTTGGTCGAGGGCGTGCGGATAGGACCCGTGCTCGTCCCAGAATCGTTCGAGGGCGAGCATCACGAGCAGGGCGTCGCGCTCGACGCGTGTGGCTTTCAGGTTGCCGACCGCCCTTTCGACCGACGGCAAGATCAGGTCCAGCGCCGCGCGACGCAACCGGTAGATCCGGTTGCGCTCGAGTCTGTCAAAGACCGCCTGCACCCGGTCCCGTGCGTCGGTGTCGCCGGTGGTTCCGTAGGCAACCCAATCGGTCAACACGTCCTCGTAGATTGCTGTCTGGTCGTGGGCGGCCAGCGGGAGGTCGGCGATCATTGATTCGATGAATATGACACCAGTTTCCTGCTCCATGCGGAACGTCCAGGCGATACCCGGAATCGGAGCTGATCGGATCAGTTCCTCAATCTGCGGATCACCCGCGACCACGTCTGCGAAGGGCCGGACGGTCTCGAACACGGTATTGACCACCGCCGCCTGAACCATTCCGCCGATCAGCGTTCCCGATGCTTCGGCGACCCGGGCCAGGGACCATGCACGCTCGATCCAATCGGCGGCTGCATCTGTGTCCTCGTGCTCAAGAGATGCTTTGATCTCCGGGGCGATCACGCGCAACGCGTCGCGCAGGGCCCCAAAATCGGGCACCGCTGTTTCCCAGATATCCACGGTGCCGATGGACGCCGGCACCGGGATGGTGAAGCGATCGAGCCCGGCCAGCGTGTCCAACTTTGGGCCGACGATCGCGGGGTCTGTCTCCCCTTCGATCTCCGACAGCACGTCCAGCCACAGATCCCAGTTCTCGCCCGGCGTGCGTCCGAACTCGGCGGCCGCGGCGTTCCAGCGGGCGGCCCAGCCCTCGGGCGTGGTCGGGTAGGTGCGGCGGCCGCCGGAGAAGACCAGCAGGGCCAGGCCGATCCCGCCCAGCACGACCACGGCGGCGGCGATGATCAGCCCGTTGCGCACGGCGCGGCGGCGCGTCCCCCCGAGCGCGTTCACGCCCGCCCCTCCGCTCCCTGCGTGCGCTTCTGCTCGAACAGGGCCTTGGCCTCGCCGGCGAGGTAGAAGCTGCCGGTGATCAGGATGGCGTCCTGCGGCTGGACGGCCCGCCCGGCGGCGTTGATCGCCTCCTTGAGCGTGGGCTCGACCTGGACCATGGGGGCCTCGTCCATCTCGGAGAACCGGGCGGCCAGCTCGTGCGGGTCCATCGCGCGCGGGTTGAGCGAGGACTTCGTGAAGATCACCTTGTCCGCCCCGCGGGACAGCTCGCTGAGCATGCCGTCCACATCCTTGTCCGACGCGCAGCCGAAGATGACCACCATCGAGTCGTACTTGAGGTGCGCGCCCGTGGCGCGCAGGGTGGCGCGGATGCTGTCGGGCGTGTGGGCGCCGTCGACGATGATGCGCGGGGGCGCGTGGATCTCTTCCAGACGCCCGCGCCGGGGGGTGCGTTCCAGGCCCGCGGCCACCGACCGCTCGGGCAGCTTGTACCCGCGCCCGCGCAGCTCGCACAGGATGGCCAGCGCCAGGCCGCAGTTGGGGGCCTGGTGCTCGCCCAGCAGGGGCACGGAGAGGTGCTCGAACCCCTTGCCTTCCTCACCCACGCACACGCGGGGGTGCGGCCCGCGCCCGTGCGCGCTCTCGAAGCGGCAGGAATAGACCACGTCCTCCCCGAGCAGCTTGAAGATGGCGCCCTTCTCCTGCGCCGTTCTCCGGAAGACCTCCAGGACGGGCTCCTCCTGCGGGACGGAGATGGCGACGGCACCGGGCTTCATGATGCCCGCCTTCTCGGCCGCGATCAGCTCGAGCGTGTCGCCGAGGATCTGGGTGTGCTCGAGCTGGATGCCCGTCAGCCCCACGATCGCGGGATTGACGATGTTGGTGCAGTCCAGGCGTCCGCCCAGGCCGACCTCAAGCACCGCCACGTCGACGGCCATCTCGGCGAAGATCAGAAGGGAGAGCGCGGTGATGACCTCGAACCAGGTGCACGGGCCCAGCTCGCTCAGGACGGAGGCCTCGGCATCGCGGACGCGGTCCATCGCGGAGGCGAACACCTCCGTGCTCACCAGCTCGCCGCCCACGCGGACGCGCTCGCGGACGTCGATGAGGTGGGGCGAGGTGAACAGGCCGGTGGTGTAGCCGCAGGCCTGCAGGCAGCTGGCAACCATCTCGCAGGTCGAGCCCTTGCCCTTCGAGCCGGCGACGTGGACGACGTTGAGCGCGTCCTGCGGGTCGCCGAGCGCCTTCGCGACGGCGCGCATGCGGTCGAGCTTGAAGGCGTCGGCCGCGACACGGTCCTGGCGGATGCGCTCGAAGTTGGTCCGGTCGTTCAGGTACACCAACGCCGCGTCGTAGTCCACACACACCCCGGATTGATCAACGCCGCGCGCCGCAGCCGCGGACCCGTGCTTGCCCATGTGCCGAGTGTACGCGCTGGCGGGCGCGGATCGTTCACAAAATCCCGGTGAAATCGGGCGCTCAGCGCGCCGCCTCCACCATGATGCGCTTCATCTCCGCAACCGCGGCCCGCATGCCGGTGTACACCGACCTGGACACGATCGCGTGCCCGATGTGCAGTTCCTCGATCCCCTCGAGCGCCGCGACCGGGCGCACGTTGTGGTAGTTGAGCGCGTGCCCGGCGTTGAACCGCATCCCCAGTTCGCGGATGCGTCGCCCCGCCCGCTCCACCACGCCCAGAGCGTCGATCAGTTGCTCCTGGCGCATGTCCCCGCCGCAGCGCGCAAACGCGTGGGCGTACGGACCGGTGTGGACCTCGCACACGTCGAAGCCGGCCTCGGCGGCCGCCTCGACCTGGCGCTCCTCCGGGTCGATAAACGCGCTGACGATCATCCCCGCTTCGCGGAGGGTGAAAACCACCCCCCGCATGCGACCGGACTGCCCGGCGACGTCCAGCCCGCCCTCGGTCGTCACCTCGTGGCGACCCTCGGGCACCAGCATGGCCGTGTGCGGGCCGATGCGCCCGGCGATGCCCACCATCTCGTCCGTGGGGGCCATCTCCAGGTTCAGCTTGACCTTGACCAGGCGCCGGAGCAGCTCGACGTCGCGGTCCTGGATGTGGCGCCGGTCCTCACGCAGGTGGACGGTGATCCCGTCGGCCCCCCCGAGCTCGGCCTCGTGGGCCGCCCGCACCGGGTCGGGCTCGCCGTCGTCGCCGGCGAAGTCCCGGTACCGGGCCTGGCGGACGGTGGCCACGTGATCGATGTTGACGCCCAGCTGGATCATCCGGGATTGTACGCCGCAGCGCCGCTCGTCCCGACCGGCCGAATCCGCCCCAGAGTCCCTTTGATTTTGACGAAATCGAAAAAACACTTGCATTTTATCGAAGTAATGCTCTATAATCCGAAAGGTGACTTCAACAAACGAAAAACCGAGCCAAGAGCACCCTCTCACCGGTTTGCCGAGGGAGGATCTGGATCTGATCACCGAGATGGTGCTCCAGTCGGGCTCGCTCAAGGGTCTGGCCGCGTCCTACTCGGTGTCCTACCCGACGATCCGGGCCCGATTGGACAAGACCATCGTCCGCCTGCGGGAGATCCTCGACGGCCGGACGCCCGACCCGGTCGCGTCGCTGCTGGCTGAACTCGTGGACCGGGGTGAACTGAGCATTTCGGGCGCCCGGCGATTGCGCGACACGATCCGTTCGCGCCCGCACGTGGCGGCCCATCCAGCGAACCAACCCGTGCACAAGGAGACCTGACATGGAATGGTGGACACCTGAACAGGCAGGCCTCATCGGCGCCGTTTTGGGGGGCGGGCTCTGCGGGATCTTGCTCGGCGCGATCGGGGGAGGCGTGTGCGGCCCGCTGGCGGGCAAGGGGATGGCCCGGCGATTCGTCATGAGCTACCTGGGCGTGCTTGGCGTGATCGGGCTGGGGCTTCTGGCCGCCGGGGTGGTCGGCATCGCCGTGAAACAGCCGTACCACGTGTGGTATGCGCTGGCCCTGCCCGGTCTGCTGTGCACGGTGCTGGTCGGCGTGATGTTCTTCGCGATGCACAGGGCCTACGCCGCCCACGACAGGCGCCGGCTTGCCGCCGAGGAAATCCGCCGTGGCTAAGACTTTGCTCGCGATTCTCGCCGCAGCGGTGTTCGCGGCACCGGTCACCGGCGCCGATCAGATACGGCTCGACAACGGCGCGACGCTGACGGTCAATTCGATCCCCGGTACGGGGGCCGTCAGCGTGATCGCGTCCTACGCCACCGGGTACGCCGATGATCCCGCGGGCCTGGCGCAGGCCGCCCACCTCGCCGAGCACCTGCGGGTGACCGGCGCGATCGGCGACGACCCGCCCGGCGCGAACGCCGACCGACTGAACACCGTCGGGGCGGCCAACGCCGAGACGCTGGCCGCACTGACCTACTACGACTTCGCGCTGCCGCCCGATCAACTCGCCCTGGCCTTCGCCACGGAAGCGGCCCGGCTGACCGCCCTGAAAGTCACCGACGCGGACATCGCCCGGGAGATCCCCCGCGTACGCGCGGAGGTCGAATCGGTCGCGGGCTCGCCCGGCCTGTTCGTGGGCAAGTTCGCGGCCATGGCGGCGGCCCAGTGCTGGCTGCACGACGCGGCGGAGGCCGGCGTCCGCCTTATCCGCCCGCCCGACGCCGACGCCATGCGCCGGTTCATCGATGACCACCACCGCGTGGACCGGCTGACGCTGACCGTGACGGGCGACGTGGATCCGCAGCGCGCCGCCGCGCTCTTCCGCGAGCACCTCGGGCCGATCGCCAAACCGGCGCACCGCGCAGCCCCGGCATCCCGTGACTTCGCCGGGCTGCCCGCGCTGCGGCGAGTGGGGTGGGACGTGCCCGCGAAAGTCGTCCTGATCGCCATGCCGGGCTCGTGGGCCGAGAGCGGCGTCCATCTGCAGGCGTTGGCGACCCGGGCCACCTTCGCGCTGAATCAGAAGGAACTGGTCCGGTCCACCGTCTCGTCCGGACCGACCGTGCCGGTCGGGGGGCTGCCGCTGTTCGTGGGCGTGTGCCTGCACCCGGACGCCGATGAGGACGAGGCGCTCGCCTTGCTCCACGACGCGCTCGATGCCGCGCTCGCGACCGACCCCGCGCAGACCCGCGGCACCGCGGCGTTCATCGCCGCCGCCCAGCCGCGCCCGGACGCCGGGACCGTGCGCGACATGGCCGCCCGGTTCGCCGCGCAGCGCGGCATGGAGCCGCACGTGGCGGGCGCGATGATCATGGGCAACCACGCCCTGCAGTCCGTGCTCCGCGTCGCGCCCGGCGACCCCACCGACGACGCGCTGACCGCCGCCACCAGGGAGGCCTTCGCGCGCGACAACCGGCGCGTGCTGATCCTCAACCCGCCGAAAGCCGAGTAGGACCGCCCCACCCCGCCCGCATCAGACCGTGCTGACTTCGCCCGCCAGCACGCCCCACACGTCCTTGACGACCCAGCTCATCGCGTCCTTGGCCCGCTGCGTGGCCGAGGCGATGTGGGGCGTCAGGTACACGTTCTCCATCATCAGCAGCGGGTGCTCGACGGGGATCGGCTCGGGCTCGTGCACGTCGAGCAGCGCCTGTGCTTCCGGCCACGCCCGCATGAAATCGGCGCAGGCCTCGGCATCGACCACAGACCCGCGGCTGGTGTTGACGAACACCACGTCGGTCTTCATCCGCGCGAACGCCTCCGGCCCGACGAGCCCCCGGTTGGCGCTGCGCCCGTCCACGTGCACGGTCAGGTAGTCCGCGCGGGCGAGCAGGTCGTCGCGGGAGACCGGCTCGGCGCCCTCGCGGTCCGGCGCGGGGATGTCGCGCAGGTCGTGGTAGACCACGTCCATGCCCAGCGCGCGACCGACGCGGGCGACCTTCGAGCCGATGCGTCCCAGGCCCCACACGCCCAGCGTCGATCCGGCGAGCTGACGCGGGGCGACCAGGTCGGCCCGCAACTCGTTCCACGCCGCGGGGTCGAGCGCCCGGTCGAGATAGCCGCGGGGCCGGGTCGCGTCGAGCAGGCTGGCGAAGACGAACTCGACGACCGCCTCGGTGTTGGCGTCGGGGGTGTTGACGACCGCCACGCCGCGGGCGGCGCACGCGTCGGTGTCGATGTTGTCCAGGCCGACCCCGGCGCGACCGACCACCCGCAGGCGGGGCATGCGGGCGAGCAGGCCGGCGTCGACATCGGTGTAGGTGCGGACGACCAGGCCCTCGGCCCCCGCGCAGGCGCCGGCGAACTCGGGCGTGTCCGAGGCGGCCAGGACCACCGTGGCCCGCTCGGAAAGCCAGGCGAGGGGGGCGGACGTCAGCGGCTCGGTCACGATGACGGTCGGGCGGTCGCTCATACCCCATCTTTCGGCCGGGCGGGACGGAAAGACCGGCCCGGGCACGGAAATTTGGACGAACCGGGCCCAACCCGCCGATCGACCCATCGGGCCGGGTTTTCCTCCGTACACCGGCCGACCCAGAGACCGGAGAATCGGGGCCATGAACAAGACCGATCTGATCGAAGTCGTCGCTTCCCAGCTCGAATCCAGCAAGACCGACGCGTCCAAGGCCATCGAGGCCGTCATCGCCGCCATCTCGGACGGCCTGACCAAGGACGAGAAGGTCGCCATCTCGGGGTTCGGCACCTTCACCAAGAAGAAGCGCTCGGCCCGCACGGGGATGAACCCGGCGACCAAGGAGCCGATCCAGATCAACGAGTCGACGACCTGCTCGTTCCGACCCAGCCAGCAGCTCAAAGAGAACCTGCACGCCAGGCTCGCCTGACCCCCGCCCGGCGCCGAAGGCCCGGGCCAGGGCCGAGCACCGAAACGTACCTACCCACCCGGCGCATCAACCGCCGAAAAGCCCCCGCGCTTACGGGGGCTTTGTTCTGCGCCGCGTGCGGGCCCGCACCGACCCGGCGGTCAGCAGCCGGCGTTGTACTCGGCGATGTACGCGGAGATGTCGAAGAAGTTGAACGTGCCGAAGGGGGCCGCGAGGTCGGCAGCCGGGTCGGCGTTGTTGTACGCCGCGATGAACGCCGAGACGTCGAAAAAGTTGAGCAGCCCGTTGCCGTCGAAATCGGCCGCGCAACCTCGCCCCATGCTCACGTTGTCGAGCGCGGCCGAGTCGGCCCCGACCCGGTACTCGCCCCGGATAGAGAGATGGGTCAGGTCGGCGAGCACGGCACGGATGTCCGCTTCGGTCGCCGGCGATCCGGCGCGGGTCCAGCCGATGCCGGCGGCGATCTGCACGCTGAAGCTCGACCAGTCCCCGCCGGGGGCAACCCCGAAGCGGTACTCGAGCGTGATGCCGGCGCCGGTGAGGCGCACGTCTGGCTGGTTGGTCACGGTGCCCACGGTGCCCAGCTGGCGGATGTCGTAGGAAATCGACTCGCCGTAGGAACTCGACTTGTCGCCGAGGTAGGGGGCGGGCGCATCGAACCGCCAGTACTGCCCGGTGCCCACGTCGTCGGCGGCGACGTTCCCGCCGGGATTGCCGCCCTCGCCCTCCCAGCGGAAGTTGCGTGCGTCCTTGTCGGTGGACCAGCCCTCATCATCGGTGTCGAAGGTGCTGACGACGGGCGGAGCGCCCAGGACGACCGAGCCACCGCATGCCAGGATCAGCGCCGGTGTCACGAATCGGTTGTGCCGCATGGTCGGATCCTCCTCGGGGTCATTCCCAAGAACACCCTACACGAGAGGAGCCGGGCGAACCAAGCGCACCGTGAAATTACCCCGCTTTGGGCGACCCCGTTTCGCCGAGTCGCCGCTCAGCCAAATACCCGCTCGGCCAGCTCGATCGCCCGCCCCAGCGCCGCCGCCTTGTTGACCGTCTCCTTGAACTCCAGCTCCGGCACCGAGTCCGCCACGATGCCGCCCGCGGCCTGGATGTGGTACATCCACGCGCCCGCCGCGTCGTCCGGGTCGCGCTGGTCGACCGGCACGACGATGGTCCGCAGCGCGAGGGCCATGTCCATCTCGCCATCGAGGCTGACCCAGCCCAGCCCGCCGCCGTAAGGACCGCGCCGGACCTTCTCGAGCTCGTCGATGATCTGCATCGCACGGATCTTGGGAGCGCCCGAGATCGTGCCCACCGGCAGCGTGGCCCGCAGCGCGTCCCAGCAGTCCAGCCCGTCCCGGAGCACCCCGGTGACCGTGGACGAGATGTGCATCACGTGGCTGTAGCGCTCGACGCTCATCACGTCGGCCAGCGCGATCGATCCCGGCTTCGCCACGCGACCCACGTCGTTGCGCCCCAGGTCCACCAGCATCGCGTGCTCGGCGATCTCCTTCGGGTCCGCGAGCAGCTCGGCCTCGAGGGCCTTGTCCTCCTCGGCCGTACGACCACGCCGGCGCGTGCCCGCCAGCGGGCGGTTGGTCAGCACGAGACCGCCCGCGGCGTCGCGCCGCACGCGGCAGAGGATCTCCGGGCTCGACGCGACCAGGATCGCGCCGCCCGTCTGCATGTAGACCATGTACGGCGACGGGTTGACCGCCCGCAGCGCCCGGTAGACCTCGAACGGGTCCGCGCCGCTGCGCCGCTCGAACCGCTGGCCGACCACCACCTGGAAGATGTCGCCGGCGCGGATGTACTCCTTGGCCTTCTCGACCATCACCGCGTGCTCTTCGCGGGTGGTGTTGCTGGGCATGGGCTCGTTCTGGGTGTCGTCCACGCGGTCCATCACACCGCCGGAGAGGGTCCTCTCGGTGGAAAGCAGCTGCGCCGCCATCGCGTCGAGTTCGCGCACGGCCGCGTCGTGCAGCGCACCGGCATCGTCCCCCGGGCCGACCCGGACCGATCGCACCAGGTGCACGACCCGGTCGGCGTGGTCGAACACCGCGACGCGGTCGTACAGGCCCAGGCTCAGCTCGGGCAGGTTGCGGTCGTCGGGCGGGGCGTGCTCGGGGCCCAGCTTCGTGGGTTCGGCAGCCCGGACGGTGTCGTAGGCCGCGTACCCGAACCAGCCGCCCGTCACGCAGCCGGGCAGCAGGCCCCGCTCGCGGGCGCCCGGCGGATGGACGGTGCGCCATCCCTCGGTCAGCCCCCGGACGAGCCCGATGGGGTCGGGGCAGGCGTCCTCGCGTTCGGTGCCGGCGCGGTGATCGCGGACGCGGGCGCGCCCGGCCCGGATCGCCGCCTCGACCGCCGGCCTGGACCCCAGGATCGAGTACCGCCCCTGGCGCTCGCCGCCCTCGACGGACTCGAGCAGGAAGGACGGGGCCGTCCGCTCGTCGCTGGTGACCAGCCGCCGGTAGGCCAGGATGGGGGTGAGCACGTCGGCCAGCACGCGGATCCCCACCGGGATCACGCAGACCGCCGATCCGCCCCCCGTCCCCCGGGCGGCGGCGACCAACGACTCGAACTCGCTGCGGGTGACGCTCGGCACGGGCCCACTGTAGGAAAGCCGCCCCCCGAAATCGGAGAACGTCCCGTCCCGCCCGCCCGTACAGTCCTCCATGCCCCTCCCCCGCGTCGCCGCCCTCCGACCGCTGCTGGCCGTGCTCGCCCTGCCCGGCGTGGCGCTGGCCCAAACCGAGCGTCCGACAAGCGATAAGACCCCCGATCCCGCCACCGATCCCGCCACCGGGGGCGATCCCCAGACCCGCACCGTCACCCTCCCCGAGATTTTCGCGCAGGTCCGACAGGCCGAGCCGGTCCGACGGGCCGGGCTGCGGGCCGACCTGCTCCGGCGCACCCAGCAGACGGTGCCGGTGGTCGTGATCGTGTCCGAGGCCCGCGACTACCTCGCCGCGGTGGCGGCCTGGGAAGGGCCGCGGCGGTTCCCCGTCCTCTGGGACGACGGAACGCGGCGCGGGGCCGAGGACATCGCCCGGTTCGTCCGCGCGTTCGAGCCGGAGAAGGTGGTCCGCTTCGACGCCGGCGCCGAGACGCAGCAGTGGCCCCGGTCGCGCGCCGACCGCGAGCAGGTCTTCCGGGCCACGCTGGCGCGGGCATCGAACGAGCGGGCGGCCGACTTCGATTCGGTCCTGGCCGAACTCCGCGCCGCCGGCGTGATCTCCCCCGGCGTCGTGCTGACCGACGTGGACGACAACGCGTGGCCCGCCGCCCTGGCCCTGGCCGCCGCCCGGTACCAGCCGGTCGGCTTCGTCGAGAGCCCCGGGCCGGTGACCCGCCCGCTCGATCCGGCGCAGGCGGACGCCCTCGAGCAGGCCGCCCAGACGCTCGCGGCGTCCAACGGCGCGGCCTGGCGCGCCATCGGCGACGACGTCGACGCCGTCACCCTGTGCCTGAACACCGGCACGAAGCTCGTGTTCGGGCCCGGCCCGCGCGACGTGTACGCCACCACCGCCCGCATCGGGCGCTTCGGCGACAACGGCACCGGCGAGCGCTGGGCCAACGCGGGCCAGATCTTCGGCTCGTACGCCCAGTCGACCTACCGGGCCATGTGCGCCCTGTTCCTCACGCCCGCCGACGCGTTCGTCTTCGACGGCTACGAGGACACGCAGCCCTGGGTGACCTACAGCGGCGCCGAGGCCGCCGGCGTGCTCAAGGACGCCGGCATGGACGTGCAGCTGCACGACCGGCCGGGCAACACCACGCCGCAGTGGCTGGCGCTCTCGGCACGCCCCGTTCGTCAGGGCCTGTGGCTGATCAACAGCCACGGCTCGCAGGCGGAGCTGAACTTCCCGGGCGGGCCCGTCCGGGGCAGCAACACGCCGCTGATGGACGCGCCCGTCGTCGCCCACGTCGTCCACTCGTTCTCGCTGCAGAGCCCGTGGAACCGGGGCACGGTCGGCGGCGGCCTGCTCGACCGCGGGGCCTACGCCATGCTCGGCTCGGTCGATGAGCCGTTCCTGCAATCGTTCATGCCCACGCCCATGGTCGCCCGCCGCCTGCTCGCGGGGCTGAACTTCGGGGCCGCCGTCCGCTTCGACGACGCCCCGGTGTGGAAGCTGGCGGTGCTCGGCGACCCGCTGATCACGCTCGGACCGCCCGGGACCCGGACCGACGACACCGCCCTTAACCTGCCCGGCGACACCGCCGACCTGAACACCGCCATGACCGACGCCCTGGGCGAGCGCGACCTGGCGACGGCGGTGGCCAACCTGACCCTGCTCGGGCGCGACCGCGACGCCGCGCGTCTGGCGTCCGCGGTGATCAACGACCCGGAGGCGAAGCTCACCCCCGAACTGGCCGCCGCCGCCATCCCCGCGCTGTTCCGCGAGACCAGGCACCAGGAGGTCGTCACCGCCTACGCCAATCTGACCGAACGCGACCGCGCCGACCCCGTGCTGGCCGACTGCTTCTGGTTCGCCGGGCGGTTCCTGCTGGGCTCCTCGCCCGACCGCGAGCGGGTCGAACGCCTGATGCGCATCTTCCCCCGACCGGACTTCCGCGTGTTCGACGCCGAGGAGATGGCCATGCGCCTCCGCCCCCGCTCGATCGAGGAGGCCGTCCTGGTGCTGGAAGCCCTGCGCCCCAAACTCGACCGGGACTGGGAGATCCGCGCCCTGGACCAGGCTCTGGAGCGCGTCCGCACCGGGCAGCCCTGAACGCCCGAATCACGCACGCCCCGCTCAGTCGGCCAGCCCGCCGGTCTCGACCCCGCCGCGGGCCCGGATCCACGCCCACACCGCGCCGTCCCGGGCGGTGGTCAGCCAGCGACGCCCGGCCCGCACCGCGTCCCACCGGTCGTCGTCGAGCCGCGCCGGCCCGGTGGACTGCACGGCCACCGACGCCCCGGACCGCTCGACCAGTCGCATCGCGGCCGGTTCGGCGCTGCCGTGGTGCGGGACCTCGATGACCGTGGCCGTCGGATCGACCCCGGCCGCCTCCAGCCCGGCGATGCCCGCCCGCTGGATGTCCCCGGTCATTAGCAGCGATCGAGGGCCGTCGGCGGTCGCGATCGGGAATCGCACGACCAGCGAACCGTCGTTGCCCGCCCACCGGGCGGAGAGTTCCGCGGGCGGCCACAGCACCTCGGCCGCCGGGACGCCCTCGTCCCGGCCGAGCGTGTCGCCCGCGCGGACGCCGATGATCACCACGCCCATCGCTTCCAGTTCGGCCCGCACCTCGGCCCAGCCCCCCAGACGACCGCCCTCGCCGATCGGACCCGCCATCACCGGCGGGACATACACCCGGCGGATGCCCATCCGCTCGGCCACCACCGGCAGCGCATTGAAGTGGTCCAGGTTGGGGTGCGAGACGAACGCCGCGTCGATCCGAGGCACGCCCAGCGCGATCGCCGCGTCGGCGATGCGGTCGCCCATCTCGCGCTGGAGGCTCCCGCCGTCCCACAGCACGACCGAGCCGCCCGAGCGGATCAGCACGCCGGTGCCGTCGCCCACGTCGAGCATGTCCGCCCGCAGCCCGTCGACGCGGCCGGCCACCATCGACATCGCCCCGGCGTAGGCCACCCCCACCGCGATCAGACCGACAAAGACGGCGCGCCGCGACCTCCAGAACAACCACCCGAGCACGCCCGCGGTCACGAAGGCCGCCCAGAACCAGCCGACCCCGACCACCAGCACCGACGACCCCGGCAGCCCGTCGAACCAGCCGGCGACGGCGCCGGTGAACACGCCCAGGTCGTCGACGATCCACCGCGTCGCGCCCGCGCCGCCCGGCCACAGCACCCCGAGCACCGCCTGGCCCCACCCGGCCACCAGCAGCAGCCCCGCGACCGGCACGACGGCCAGTGTGGCGATCGGCGCCAACGGGCTGAAGACGCCGGTCGTCGCCACGATCAGCGGCGTGCTCGCCGCCCAGCACGCGGTGTTCAGTCGCAACGCCGCCCACGCCCACCGCCCCGCCCGGCGCGCCGGCCCGGCCCGCACGCCGCGGGTGAGCAGGTCCCAGCGGTCCCGCCGGTCCCGCTCGGCCAACGCGATCAGCAGGGCCGTCACACCCACGCTGAGCAGATACCCCAGCGACACCGCCTCGCTCGGTTTCCACACCAGCAACCCCACCCCCGCCCACGCCAGGACCGCGAGTCGGTCCCACCGACGCCCCAGCGCGTCGCCGAGTACCAGGGCCAGCGCCAGCACCCCGGCGCGCACGATCGGCGAACGCGCCGGCACCAAGACCAGCAGCACCACGACCACCGCGACGATCGCCAGGGTCTCCAGGCGCCCGCGTTCGCCGGTCAGGCGGACCGCCAACGCCGCCAGCCCGCACAGCAGGGCCAGATGGAACCCAGACACCGCCAGCACGTGGGCCACGCCCGCCCGCTGGAACACGCGGTAGACACCCTCGAACGACGCGTCCCGCTCGCCGAGCACCAGCGCCCCGACCACACCGCCGCCGCCGCCGCCCCCGTCGCCGTCGCCGTCGCCGTCGATCGAACCGCCCAGCCCCAGCGCGGCCATCGCGCGGGACCGCACCGCCGCCCGCCAGCCCAAGAGCCGTGCCCAAACGCCGCCCGACGCGTCGCCCGTCACGGTGACGGTGCCGCCCCCGCCGACCGAGACCGTGCCCGCGCTGCCGCGCTCGTTGCCCAGCCGGGTCCAGTCCGGCTCGCCGGGGTTGCGCGCCCGGGACGGCCCGGCGAACACGCCGGTCAGTTCGACCGCCTGCCCGGCGCCCACGCGCCCGAGCAGCTCCACGCCGCCGTACACACGCAGGGATCCCGACGCGTCCACGCCCCCCACCCCGGTGACCCGCAGCGGGAACCAGACCGAGTCGCCCCGCCAGTAGCCCGGGGCCACGGGGCCCGTGGACCGCGCCCGTCGGACGGGGTCGCCCGAGACCACCCCCCGCATGGTCACGATCGACCCGTCGGCGACCAGGCGGTCCAGCCGGTCGGGCGGCGGCTCGCGAAAACGGATCGCCCCCCAACCGCCCGCCACGCACAACACCGCGCCCAGCATCCCCGCCGACCACCACGCCGCCGCGTCGGTCCGCGCCAGCGCGCCGATTGACCCGCCGAGGGCGGCCAGCCCGGCGCCAACGCCGAACCACCACGAGGCGTCGCCGCCGAACGCGATCGAGACCCACACCCCGCCCAGCGCGGCCGCGAGCACGCACCACGCGCGTCCGCGGGCGCGCACGAAAGAGGGCACCCCCGTTCCCGAGGATGCCCGCGTGCTGTGGTCCGGATCGGCCCCGCCCCGGCCCCGCGTCCCGTTCCGGGACGCCGGCGGCTCAGTTGCCAACGCCCTGGAGCACATCGTCGAAGCCGTCGAGCAGGTCGATGTTGGTAAAGCCGCTGCCGTCCTCGGACTCGTACCGCTGGCCCGCGGACGACTTGTAGGTCGTGCCGTAGTAGATCCGCAGGTTGCTGTCCGAGTTGGAGCTGAAGCCCCGCTCGCTGGTGCCCAGGAAAATCCCGTTGGGCCCGGCGGAGTGGACGATGAACCGCCCGCGGGGGCGGGCCGGGAAGATCTGCGTGTTCGACGCGTTGTTGAGCGTGCGGTTGGAGGGCGTGACGGGGGCCGACGGGCTGCCCAGCACCGCGGCCAGGGTGGTCAGCTGGTCGTCCAGCGGGATCTCCGACGACGCCAGCGCGCTCGACAGGCCCGAGGCCCGCGGGCCGGTCTGGCTCAGCCCGGACGTGCCCATCGCCGGCGCCTTGAGGATGCCCGCGTTGGACGCCAGATAGAACCACGCCAGCGCGTTGTCGCTGTGCTCGGCGGCGAACTGACGCACGGGAACGGGGTTGTTGGTGTCGGGGTTGATCGACCCCCGCGCCGACTCGTCCTGCACCCAGATCGCCAGGGGGTTGCCGAAGGCGTCGACGATGTCGGGCAGCGAGGGGCCCTCGCCGAACTGCTGTGCGCCGCTGTTGGCGCCGCCGATGGTCAGGTCCTTGAAGTTCTCCGAGCTGGGCGCGAAGTACGCGCCCGAGTCCGAACCGAGCAGCTTGGCGTTGACCCACACGCGCCCGTTCGCGTCGGTGGACGGGCCCACCGAGATCGCGCCGGTCGCGCCGGGCGGGGGCGTCCCACCCGTGACCACGACGGTGTTCGGCCCGGCCAGATCGAGCATGGCGTTCTCCGCGGCGGTGAACCCGCGGGTGTCCAGATTCTCCTGAGCGCCCATCTCCTCCGGGGAGAAGTAGCCCGGCATCCGGTCGTTGTTGTCGTTGCCGAACCGCACGGCGGCGGTGGTCAGGTCGTTGACCAGGGCCTGGGTCGCCGTGCGCCGGGCGGCCTTGCGCACGCCGGCGAGGGCGGGGATGAGCAGGCCCAGCAGGACCGCGATGATCGCGATGACCACGAGCAGCTCGATCAGGGTGAATGCGCGGGTGTGGCGCGGGGCGTGCCCGCGACGCGACCGGTTATCGGCGCTCATGTGCGTTGCTCCTTCGTCTGACCGCGTCCCCGGCCGCCACCGGGCGGTCGGTCGGCCCGGAAGCGGGTGACTATACGGGCCCCGCCCCCGCGCGGATGCCCGTTTGCCCGCACACAAACCCGCCCGCCCCGGGCCGGCCACCACCGCCCCGAACGCGGCCCGCCCCGGCGCGACCGGGCCTTTGCACCCCCGGCACGGGCGAGAACGCCATCCGGGCTGATCGCACCGGCCCGCGCTGGCCGATATCCTTGCCCATGCCGCCCTCCGGGCCCATCACGGGGAAAGACCCCGCGGACCGCGACCGCGCCGTGGCCCACGCCGCCGAAGCGCTCCGCGACGGACGCGTGGTCATCCTCCCGACCGAGACTGTCTACGGCCTGTTCACCCGGGCCACGACCGCCGCGGTCGATCACCTCGACAGCTTCACCGTCAAGAGCGAGCCGGGCGTGGGCCCGCGGGTCACGCTGCACCTGGCCGACATCGACCCGCTGCGCCAGATGCTGCACACGCCCAACGCCACCACCCGCCGACTGATCGACCGGCTCTGCCCCGGTCCCGTGCGCTTCGTGCTCGAGCAGCCGCCCGAGGCACTCGCCCGCCTGCGCGAAGGGCTGGGCGTCGCGGAGGGGCTGATCGACGACAACGAGCGCGTCGCCTTCCGCCAGCCCGACCACCCGCTGGCCCGCCGGGCGCTGCGCGAGGCGGGCGTGCCCTGCATCGCCCGCCGGCTCGGCTCGGCGTTCTGGGCGCTCGGCGACGACCCGGGCACCACGGCCGCGATCATCCCCGACGACGCCAGCCCCGCCCCCGCGGTGGTGATCGACGACGGGACGAGCCTGCACAAGGCCCCCTCGACCACGATCCGCGTCGCGCTGGACGGCAAGCTGATCGTCGAGCCGGGCGGGGTGCTGACCGAGCGGGCCGTGCTGGACCACCTCGACCGCCTGGTGCTGTTCGTCTGCACCGGCAACACCTGCCGCAGCCCGATGGCCGAGCGCATCGCCAAACGCCTGGAATCGCAATCCCCCCCGACCGGGGTGACGACCCGGTTCGCCTCGGCGGGCATCGCCGCGGCCGAGGACATGCCGGCCACGCCCGAGGCGGTCAAGAGCCTCAAACGCCGGGGCATCGACGCCCAGGACCACCGCTCCCGCCCGCTGACGCTGGCCCTGATCGAGGAGGCGGAGGTGATTTACACCATGACGCCCTCCCACGCCGAGGCGGTCATGCAGGCCGCCCCGGACGCCGCCTACAAGGTGTTCCCGCTGGGCGAGGCCGAGGTGGTGGTCGACCCGATCGGGCACCCCCAGAAGGTCTACGACCAGACCGCCGAGCAGATCGAGCGGCTTCTGCGCGATCGGCTCGCTACGATCGCGCCATGAGCACATCCGCCCGAGTCGCCGTCGGCGCCGATCACCGCGGGAGCGAGGCCGCCCGGGCCATCGCCGAGTCCCTGCGCCGAGCGGGCCACGAGGTCACCCTGTTCGAGTCCAACCCGGACACCCCCTCCGATTATCCCGAGCTGGCGTGGAAGGTCGGACGCGCCATCCACGACGGCTCGGCCGACCGCGGCGTGCTGATCTGCGGGACCGGCATCGGCATGTCCATGGCCGCCAACAAGATCGACGGCGTGCGGGCCGCGGTCGTCCACGACGAGATGACCAGCCAGCTCAGCCGCGCCCACAACGACGCCAACGTGCTCTGCCTCTCGGCCGACCTGCTCGGCGAGCGCCTGATGGACAAGCTCGTCCAGGTCTTCATGACCACCGAGTTCGAGGGCGGGCGCCATGCCCGGCGCGTCAACAAGATCGGCGCGATCGAGCACGGCACGGATCCGTCCACCGGCCCGTCCGCCGGCCAGTCCTGCTGACTCAACCCTCGCCGCCGGGCACCGCCAGCACCACGGACACCTCGCCGAACCCCACCACGACCACCCCGTCGGCCAGGCCGACCCGCGTGGCCGTCCGACGCACGCCCTCGGGCAGCGTCAGCGTGACGCGGTCCTCGGTGCGCCCCGTCTCGGCGTCCACGATCGCCACGCCCACGCGGCTGAGCCCGTCGGCGTCCACCTCGCCCCGGTCCACCAGCACCGCCCGACGCTGGCCCACGGCGTGGAGCACGAAGGCCAGGCGCACGTCCATCGCGTCGGCCGCCACCAGCGCGCCGTCGGACGTGTGCGTGGTCACACCCGCCGAGCCCGGCACCACCAGCCCAAAGGGCCGGCGTTCGACGGAGACGAATCCGCGGTCGCCGCCGCGTCCGAGCGTGTCCATGGGCGTGCCCGAGCGCAGCCCCTCGCGCCGGGAGACCGGCCAGAGCATGCGGTCCTGGCCGAGGACCACCAGCGTGTCGGCGTGGACCCAGGCGTCCATCGAATCGACCAGTTCCTCGTCGGCGTTGGACCAGTCGATCCGCCCGGCGACGGTGTCCATCGCAACGATGCGCCCCGACGCCCCGACGATCACCTGCCCGTCCGTGGCGACGCGCACCCACCGCGTCTCGGCGCCCAGGTCGTCGAGCAGCTGGATGGTCTCGCCGGTGCGGGCGTCGACCGCCTCGCCCACGCCGCGGAGCGACGCGTCCTCGATCTCGTCGTTCTGCCCGTCGGGCGCCCGCGACACCACGCCGCACACGCCCAGCACCCCGCCCCGCAGGTCCAGCCCGTAGAGGCGCGTCACGCCCAGGCGGCGCTGCCAGAGCACCCGGCCGTCGGTCGCGTCCACGCCCGCGGCCCGGCCCAGCCGGTCGCTGACGACCACGCTCCGCGCGTCGCCGGCCACGAGCAGGTGGGCGTTGCTGACCGGGCCCTCCAGCGGCGCGACGATCTGCCCGTTGAGCCGCACCGCGGGGTCGGCCCCCGCATCGACCATGTCCATCGCGGCGCGGACGTTGGCCTCCCACCGCACGGCGCCGGAACGCGCGTCCCGCGATTCGACCCGCGCGGGGCGTCCGGTCTGCAGCTCGTCCGGCCAGGCCAGCGTCAGCGTGCGCCCGTCGGTGTGGACCAGGACCGGCGGCATCGTGCCCACGTCCGAGACGCTCCAGAGCGCCTCGGGCGGGGCGGCCCCGGCGGCGGACGACGCGAGCGCCTCCGACGCATAGGCCGCCAGCTCGCCCGTCTGGCGGGCGTACATCAGCACCAGGCCGGGCGCGCCCTCGACCATCGCGGCCACGGGCGAGCCGGGGATCAACGCCCGCTCGGCCCGGTCGATCATCGGCCCCACGGCCGCGTACCGGCGCATGGTCTCGGCCGGCGACAACGCCACCGCGCGCCCGCCCACCGTCGGCACGATGGCGCCGAACCGCTCGCCGAAGAGCGCCTGCTGCTCGGCCAGCGCGTCCGCGGCCGCGTCGGGCAAGCCCTGAGACGCCAGCGACGACATGAGCGCGCCCACCAGCTCGCCCAGCGTGCCCTCGCCCAGCGGCTGGCTGCGCCGTGCGACCATCGACGCGGCACGCAGCCCGCTGCGCGCCGCCCGCTCGGAGGCGGTCCACCGCTCCTCCCGCAGCCAGCCGGCGGCCGCCCGCGCCCAGGCGAGCGGGGCCATGCGTGAGGCCGGGTAACGCCGGGCGACCGTCTCCCACTGGGCGCCGGTGCCGCCGGCGTTCAAAGCCGCGATCTCGGCCTCGGCCATGCGGTCGGGCATCGCCATGGCGCGGGCGCCGTAGCGGTCGGCCAGCTCGTGGAGCCTGCGGGTGGCCTCCAGCTCGGCCCGGACGCTCAGCCCGCCGCCGCGCCAGATCGATCGCGACCACGCCGGCTCGAGCAGGACGTCCTGGTAGGCGTCGGCCGCGCCGGGCGCGTCGCCCGAGGCCGCCCGCCACGCGCCCGTGGCCATCGCGTGGGCCACGCGCTGCTCGTTGGTGCGCGCCACCGCGCCCATCCGGGCCAGCAGCTCGCCCCGCACCGCCACCCCCACCGCCGACGAGCCCGCCTGCGGATCGGCCAGCGCCCGCACCGCCTCGAACACCCGGTCGCGGGAGCGGCCCGCGTCGTCGGCCGCCCGCACGAGGCGCACGGCGTCGTCGATGGCGCCCACCACGCGGGCGTCCCGCCCGGACCGGTGCGCCAGCTCGGCCAGCGCCAGGGCCGCCTCGAAATCACCGTCGGCCACCCGCCGCTCGAGCATGGCCGAGGCCGTGGCCCACGACAGGAACGAGCGCGCCTCGATCTCGTCGGTCACGACCACCTGGCCGTCCGACAGCACCACGTTGCCCGTCGCGTCCAGCGGCACCGGCTCGACGGTCATCGACCCGCGGATGTCCACCATCGCGAGGCCGGCGCCCACCGGCACCGCCACGCGGTCGCCCGCGGCGACCACCCGCCCGCGGATGCCCCGGTCGTCGAGCGGCGCGGAGAGATGGACCACGCCCGAGTCGAACCGGTCGGCCTCGTACACCGCGATGCGCGTGGCGCCCACGGAAACGATCCGCTCGCCCACGCCGATCAGGTAGGTCGCCTCGTTGGCCGGCTCGGCGACGCGCGAGCCGAGCAGACGCCCGGTGTCCGGCTCGAGGCGCAGCAGCCGGGTCTGGTCGGGCGTGAGCAGGAACAGGCCGTGGTCGTTGATGACCGGCAGGCTCGTGGTGTAGGGCGTGCGGGCCCCGCGGGTGTAGATGCCCGGCGCGCGGGTCTGGCGGACCCAGAGCACGCGCCCCGTGGCCGTCTCGACCGCCCCGACCAGCCCCATCTTGTCGGTCCAGTAGACCACGCCGTCGCGCAGCACGCCGCCCTCGGACAGCTGGGTGAGCTGCTGGAAGGGCAGGCTGCCCGCGCTGCCCAACGCCCGCGACCAGCGCAGCGCCCCCGTGTCCGCGTCCAGCGACAGCAGCGACAGGCTGACCAGCCGGCGCGAACGCAGGTTCTTGCGCGCGCCCACGATCACCTGATCGCCCTCGATCACCAGCGGCCCCCGCGGCTCGGAGCCGAGCAGGTCCTCGCTCAGCCCGCCCAGCAGCACCGACCAGAGCACCCGCCCGTTCGAGCGGTCCACGCACACCACCCGCCCCACCGACTCATCCGCCCCCGTCCGTGACTGGCCCAGCGCGGCGTACACCCGGTCGCCGTGGACGGTGACCGAACCGCTGTCCTCGACCATCCGCCCAAGGCGCAGGCGCGCCAGGCGGGTCGATCCGTCCTCGGAGTTGGGCGACGTGTCGCGCACCCGCCACTTCGGACGCAGCGTGAATCGGTCGAAGCAGGTCAGCGTCAGCCCGTCGTTGGTGAACAGGTCCCCGCCGGCCAGCGTCGGGAGCGTCCAGCCCAGCTCGGCCCGCTGCATGCCACCGCGCGTCGGCTGCTCCGGCTCGTCCGCGGGGTCCAGCTCGGTCAGCGGTGCCGCGTGCAGCGCCCTGGGCACCACCCCCTCGAGCGAGACCGGCCCGCCCGCGCCCGCGTCGGCGTCCCACGCCAGCGTGTGCGAGGCCGCGGGCCGGCGCGACTCCGGACGGGGCACCGCGCGCCGCTCGGGCATCGGCGCCCCCGCCAGCTCGGCCCAGCGGTCCGCGCCCGCCCACGCGGGCTCGGTGCCCACGTAGGCCGCACCGGTCGCCGCCAGCGCGCCCGCCTCGATCGCCATGGCCGCGTCGCGCGCGTCGGGATGGCCCAGCAGCCGGTCGAGCGCCCGCAGGCCCGCGCGGAACGAGCCCGACTCGATCAGCGACTGCGCGTCCCGCAGCCCCGCCTCGAACCCCGCCGGCGTCAGCCAGTACGACCGGGCCACCTGCGCCCACGCGCCCTCGCTCAGCAGCGTCCGCGCCCGCGGCGACTGGCGCACGCGGTAGGCCTCCAGCAGCGGCGGGTCCGACGCGACGAACCCGTGCACCCGCTCGCGCACGGAAACGAACACCTCCGGATCCGACGAACCGATCATCCGGTCGCCCTGCTCCTCGAGCACCCGCTGGATGAGCCGCACGGCCTCGTCCACCCCGCCCCGGGCCAGCAGCGCGTCCACGGTCTCCAGCACCTCCTCGGCGAAGGGCGCGTTGGCGACGTACACCGGGGAGACCTCGTCGAGCTGGGCCCACGCGGGCGTGGCGCACCCGGCCGCGCCGACCAGCGCCGCGACCAGCCACACCCGACCCCGCCCGATCCCTGCGCGGGCAACCCGCCCGCGCCCGCCCCGTGCCGCCGTCAACGCCATCCGAACCTCCCTGTTCACCGCCCGGCCCCGCCGGGAGCATCCAAACCGAACCGCCCGCCGGCCGCCGAGTTGCGTCCGGGCGTCCGTCCGGGCCCGGCGCGACCCGAACCCGCCCCCAAACCCGTCCCCGCCCCCGGCCCCGATCCGGCGCGTCCGAGAGCCACGCCGCCCGCTTGCGGCCCCCGCCCGGCCATCCGGAACCGGCCGACCGCCCCGCACATCTTCCCACCAATTGTGCGCCCGCGGGCCCGGTGGCTCAACCGCGCGCCGGTTCGGGCCGAATCTGCCTGATCATGGGCGTTTCTCACCAGGCCGTCGCGATGCCCCCCGTCGCCGCCCCCGTCCGCGTCCTGCGGTCGCTCGGCCAGCGTCCCTTCCGCGTGGTGGTGCTCGTGGCGGCGATCGCCGCGATGTCCCTCGTGGACCTCTACCTGACCCTGCTCTTCCTGACCCACACCGGCATGTCCGAGGCCAACCCGCTCGCCCGGGCCATGATCGCCTACCAGTCCCCCGCCATCCTCGCCGCCTGGAAGTGCACCACCGTGCTGCTCTCCGTGGGCATCCTGATCTACATCCGAGACCGGCGCTCGGCGGAACTGGGCGCCTGGATCGGCGCGGTCGTGCTGGCCCTGCTGATGGCGCACTGGTCCCGTTACATCGACCACAAGGTCTCGTTCACGCAGGAAATGCAGCTCGTCAGCGCCGAGATCGACCCCAGCTTCGTCAGCCTGGGTCAGGTCGTGCCCTGATCCGGGGCCGCACCCCGCCGACCTCTCCCCACTGGTCACCCCCACCCCGACCGGCCCGCGCCCTGCTACGCTGCCCCCATGCGCCGCGGAACCAACGCCCTCCTGACCGTGCTCCTGGCCCTGCCCGCCCTCCCGCTGGCCGGCTGCTCGTCCTACCAGCCCCCCACCTTCGAGGCGATCGGTGTGCGTGAAGTCGAACGCGACGCCGACCACGCCGTGCTGGTCTTCGTGATCGAGGCGACCAACCCCAACCGCGAGCCGATGCCCCTGGGCAAGGCGTCCTACGAGTTCAGCCTCGGCGACGAGCCGGTCTTCGCCGGCATCCGCTCGCCCGAGTCCACCGTGAACACCTACGGCACTAACACCTTCGAGCTGCCCGTGGTCGTCCCCGCGTCGATGACCGACCGCACCGGCGAGGTCGCCTACACCATCCGCGGCCGGGTGCTCTACCGCAACCCCGGCGCCCTCGCCGACGTGCTCTTCGACGCCCAGATCAGCCGCCCCGAGGCCGCGCTGGACCTGAGCGGGACGGTCAACCTCGGCGGCTAAAGCCATGCAGGTGCCGCTGGCAAAGCCGGTCCCGCATGACGTCCGCATCCGCCTGTACCGCCGCAATCTCCTCCGCCGCGCATGCGTCATCGTTCCGCTGGCGGTGGTCGGCCTGGCGGCGTTCCACGCGGCCCTTCTGTTTCTGCTCGGATGGACCGACCGCGGCATCCCCACGCAGCTGAATCGGGCGGTCTATGTGGAACGGGACGGATCGGGCGACCTCCGCGTGATCGACCCCATCCCCGACCCGTTCCCCAACGAGTCTCCACTCGACGACGACCGGCTGGATTTCTCCAAGACCATCGTGGTGCTCCGCTACGAAGCCCGCGCCCAAGTTCCGAGACTAACACCGGACCGCATCGACGCGTACCGGGCCGTCTTCACGCTCCGCACCGAGCCTCCCCTCCAGGCGCTCCTGGTGGACGGGCCGGACGGTCCCCGCCGGCTCGAAGCCGACGAGATCGCAACCCTCGAAACCGGCATCGTCACGCTGCTGAGCGAACTCTGGATGCCGGCAATCCGGTTCAACAGGCGCGTGCCGCTCGCGTTCGGGACCGTGGCCACCCGCTCGGGCGTGCCGCCCGACCCGGCGGGCAGCGCCCGATCCGGGCTCTGGGGCCTCCTGGCACTCCCGATCCTGCTTGTGGGCGCCACACTCCGGCTCCGCGCCGGCGAACGCCGCGTCCGCGCAGGACGCTGCGCCTGGTGCGGCCACCCGATCTCGAACGGCCTGTGCCCCGAGTGCGGCACGACCTTCCCAACCCCTCACACCGCGACGATGTAGTCCCTGTCCAGCGTGCTCACGCGGATGTCCGCGTCCTCGCCGAGCAGGTCCTCCAGACGCACCGCCAGGCGCTTGAGATAGCCCCGCTCGGTGTTGCTGTGCCCGGCCAGCAGGATGCTCATGCCCGCCATGCGGGCCGCGAGGATCTCGTGGTGGGTCATCTCGCCGGTGACAAAGACCTCGCAGCCCTCGGCCAGCGCCAGGTCCTTGAGCGAGCTGCCCGCGCCGGGGACCACGCCGATGGTGCGGAAGGGTCGATCGTCGCCGCTGAGCGCGTAGCGGATGCGCGCGCGTCCGAGGTGGTTCTTGAGCCGGTCGCCCAGCTCGCCGATCGTCGCCGGCTGGTCGAGCACGATGCGACGCCCCGAACCCGCCCGCCGGATCGGCTCGGGCACCAGCTCGACGATGTCGAAGGCCGGCTCCTCGTACGGGTGGAACTGCTTGAGCGTCTCGATCACGAGCGGCAGGGCGCGCTTGGAACAGACCATCTCCAGCCGCCGCTCGCGCACGCGCTCCATCCGCCCGACCTCGCCCACCGCCGGCTCGGCGCCCTGCTCGGGCAGGAAGGTGCCCTCGCCCTCGACCGAGAACGAGCAGAGCTTGTACCGCCCGATGCCGCCCGCGCCGGCCGTGCCCATCGCGTTGCGCAGCGTGTCCGCCTTGTCGCTGGGCACGAAAGTGATGATCTTGACCTCACGCTCCGAGTGCCCGCCGGTGGCCGGAGACAGCCCGCGGCAGTCGCCCTGGATCACGCCCTCGGCCGCCTCGCCCAGCGGGGCGCTCACGCCCTCGCACAGCCAGTCGGTCACGCCGCCGGGCGCCGCGTCCAGGGCTGTGTGCGGCACGTACACCGCGATGCCCGCCTCGGCCGCCCCGCGCACGATCCGCTCGGAATGCGTGGCGTCCGTCAGCGACTTGAGGGGGTTCCAGATCACCGGGTGGTACGCCACGATCGCCCCGGCGTGCATCTTGATCGCCTCGCCCAGCACCGCCTCGGTCAGGTCGATGGTCAGCAGCACCGGCCCGCCGATCGGGCGTGACGGCACCCCGATCTGCAGCCCGACGCGGTCCCACGGCTCGGCCGCGTGCAGCGGCGCCACCCGCTCCATCGCGCTGATCAGATCCTGCACCACCATGCCCGGGCTCCTTTCCGAAACGTCCGCCGATGTCCACCGAGATCATAGGGATCCGCCCCTGT
>TARA_R110000782_G_scaffold109131_1_pt1 | contig 25043 bp, 28 predicted proteins | sample TARA_R110000782 | Tara Oceans TARA_R110000782 (sample SAMEA4397859) | marine metagenome | biome: Polar Biome; feature: [SRF] surface water layer (ENVO:00010504); material: water (ENVO:00002006), including particulate matter (ENVO:01000060) such as... | depth 5 m | reverse complement strand
CTCAAATAACTTTTGCCATATGCAGCCATGCCCATGAGAATATATTCATCTTCCATGGGCTTTAATCCAACATACTTTGTTATTGCACTGTAGTAAAGTCCGATACTGTGAGGATAACTACGACTCCACACTTTACGATATTGCGCACGACCTTTGCCTCGTGTTTCTGGATTAGTTGCAAATTCACGAGGCTCGTAATGTGCATCCCAAACTGTAATTGTATCCCATTCGCCAATGGCATCTACAACTATGACTTTTGCTGTTTCAAAATCGCTGGTTTGAAAACCTGCTGCAGCATGACAAAGATGATGACTATAACTTGTAATTGGAGGAGTCTTGGGATACACAGGCATTAGACCTCGTTGCCTAAACAAAGGCTTTACTAGTCGCCGTGGTGTTGTACTAAGGTCTATGGCTTTGCGCCACTCACCGCTATATAATTGTCGTGTGCGTTTTAGCCAATGATTTTCATACCAGGCAATATTGTTCACTTCTGCATAACTTAGTGCATCGTCAATTAATTGTTGGTTTAAGTTAGCATCATTTTTCGTGCCACTGTAACGCTCGGCATGTCCGGCAAATAGTATTTTGCCTTGATTACTGATTAGTGTTGCGCCAGCGTCATGAAATCCTGCGCTAAGTCCTAGAATTGCCATTGTTTAATACCCATGTGTTGCTACAATAATAGCATACTGCAATTGGTCTGTCAACTGTTATGTGTATAGTAAAAAGTGGATGTGATTTATCTGGACAATTAAAACTTGTTGGTTCGTCCACATAAACTTTTTCTTTTTGTGTCCAAAGTTTTTCTGCCTCTGCAGCTTTTTCAGTTTGTGTTTTCGGTTTCCAGAACATTATTTTTCAACAAATGCTTTTTCTTGTACAAATGTTCCTGCACTACGTTTACTACCTTCGGCCCAATTGTATTCTGTTAACATGTTTTTTATGTCTGTGTTAAAATCAATACTGCCACAAATCATTACTTTGTTTTTACTAGGATCAAGTTTGGGTAACAATACACCTGAACTTATTTTTGTAGTAATACGTTTGTTAAGTCCTGTCCAAGACTTATCCTGTGTAACAATCGGAGTAAAGTTAATGGGCATTTCATTTAAAAAGTCACTGTAACCCAGTAGTTCTTCTTTGGTACGCACACTCCAGGCAACATGTATGTTTTCAAAACAATCATATGTGCTGGGATCACGCAGTATACTAATAAACGGTGCTATGCCTGTGCCAGTGGCAAGCAACCATAAATCGCCGCCTAGTTCTATGTTTGCTAGTGTAAGTGTGCCGGTTGAGCGTTCGCTTATCTCTAGACTATCTCCAACCTTGATATGTTGTAATGCACTTGTAAGCGGTCCATTATCAACTTTAATACTGAAAAACTCTATGTAGTCATCACCAGGACCAGAGGTGAAAGAGTAGGCCCTAGTGATGTTCGTGTCAGGCAATCCAATCATAGTGAACTCGCCTGCTGTAAAGCGGAAACTTCGTGGTCGTTCTGTGCGTATACGAAACAATTTATCCGTATAGTGTTCGACTTCTGTAATTGGTAATATCATTTGTAGATAAACGGATCTCGTTTGCGCAGTTCTTTTAGACGTTTTCTATAACGTATTTCCATTTTAATTTTATTAATAATGCGTTTTATAAATCCCATTATAGTTTTCCTTGCTCTCTCATTTCAGCACGGATTTTAGTAGCACTGATTTCTTTAAGTTCTGGTTCTAGGTCATGTTCTGTAAATGTATAGCCTACGCCTCTGCCATAACTAATGTCAACAATGTTTGGTACACGCATAACAATATACTGTCCAGTGTAAGCATGTCCTGCTGCTTGCAATCCATCTCTAATACCGTGCCATACTTGTTCGTAATCAAATGGATTATCTTCTAATCCCTGCACATCACGCACCAAGATAACAACTTGTCCTGTTACAGCAAGCGCACGTTCAAACAATGCTGTGTGTCCATCATGCCATGGTTGCCATCTGCCTAGCATCTGTGCTGTAGGTTTACGCCAATCGAAACTCATTATAATGTCTCAATATGTCTAATGACATCAATGCGTATAGCAACTTGCTTGTGTAAATCATCTACAATTGCATGAACATCTTTGTCTTTACCGGGCCCTGCTTTAATTAATGCAGACTTTTGCTCAGTAATCAGTGCTAGTATTTCTTTTCTAAGTGCTTCAATTGCAACGTCTTGCCACATTTCCATTATAGTCTCCCTGAGGTTGAGCCTTCAGCGCGATCATTATTTAAATCGTCTTGCTTCTGCATATAATTCTCTACTACCTTAACAAGTTCTGCATGTGTGTCATTAAACCATGTTGCAACATGATAGTTAGAGTTTTGTACTGACTCAAACATTAAATCAGTTTGTGCAAATGTAGTACCTGGCGCCGCGGGTTTAGTGCTTTTGCTCGCTTCCAGTGTATCCATAAACACTGTGTAGTCTGCTGCAAATGCTGCACGGGCTGCACTAGTAGGACAAACAAAGTCTGCTACTGCAATTCTGCCTGCCATTACTACACCATCTGCTAGGTGACGCATACGTTGTGCTTGACGTAAACGACCTTCTAAACTAAAGTCCCAGTCATCATATTTTGTTCTTACTTGATCTGCGTTAAGCCATACACCGTTAATAAGTTTAGCAAAAGGTTCTGCTAGTGTGCTTTTGCCACTGCCAGGTAATCCGCAAATCAAAATCTTCATTCAATATATCCTAGTTTTTTCATTTGTTGTACTTCATGATCAATATTTGTCCAGGTATAATCGTAATCGCAGGATATATCACCTACTTCAATCCTACAAATATCTAAATGATCAGAAAGTATTTTCCAGATTTCTTCTTTGGTAGTTGTACCAAAACTATTTATTAGATCAACTTGTCCTAGTTTTAAATATCCACTACTAAGTTTTGGATTGCTTGGATCAAATCCATTTTCAAATAACCAACTATTGAATCCTTGTATTTCATTTTTATGCCAGGGAGCATTTTCATATGTAACATCATTTCCCCATTCAATGTCAAACTCTCCACTGTAATATTGTAAGTGTGTTATTGCATCACATACTGTGTCAGTAAGTGTAGGAGCATGTTCGTCTCTGTATACTTCCATAAGTGTCTTGCCAATTTGACACCAGTGCATGTACACTCCACCTAGTTCTCTGTCATAACTGTTTTCTGCAAAACCTTTGCGATGTTCGTCTGTTAACAAATGCCTAGGTGCATTTAAAAATGTAGTTATTTGACTTGGACGAATCCAGTCTGGATTACGCCTTTTATTCTTAACACTGAGGCAAAGACTTTCTAGTTCATGACATAAATTATTCAACTGTCTAATGCTGTATTTTGTAAGCACATCCGCTGCGGTGTAATATTCACTTAGGTTTTCAACTGTGCCTTGCAGAACTTCAAAATGATTGTGCAAGCGATTCATTATATCATGCTTGAACACATCGTCTTGATCTAACACATCATCGTATGTTTCATCAAACATCACTGCATCAGGCACAAAATATTCTTCAATTCTGTACCCAATATTACTGCGATTAATTTGTTTACAATGTCTGTTTAGTTCATTGCAAATATATTGTATACTCCGAGGATTATCTGGAAATCCTAAAAAACAAAAGTTCTTTTCTAAGTGCAAACTTTTTTGCAGCACATCTTGTTCTAGTGCTGCTATCCAGTCTTTTGCTAACTGTGTATCGTTAGGTATAATTGTATAATTAATTTTATCCTTTTTATCTAAAGGATTTTGCATTACTACTTTAACAGATTTCATCCCAAAACTTTCTTGCTTGTATTGTACCTAATGTGTCTCTAAACTTCATACCGCCACGCAAATTATCCATTGCTTGCATACGCCACTTGCCTTTAATTCTGCCTTTAGCATATTCGTCTGGAAACTCTTCTTCAAAAGTTGGACGCTCTAATAAACTTTTTAGCATTTCTCTTATTGTACGATTATCAACGTAATCAGTCAATAACAATTCATTAACATAGTCGTGTAATATTTTCTTGGTAAGAAATAGTGGACTCATTGCAATGTCTGGCGTAAATGCAAATGTAACTTTTGCAAGTATGTCTACATTTAATTCTCTTGCAAGTTTACATATGTTTACTATTTCAAATAAGCCGGGCAGTGTAAGTGTAAAGTCAATGCGCATTTTACGCCTGTCGCCTCGGGTATACTCTAGCCCTTGTTTAAAGTTTTCTAACCATTCTTCGTAATTTAATCCTGTGCGTATGTATTCACCTACGGCACCTGTGCCATCTATGCTTGCACATATTTGCCAATCACGGATATTAGCAAGTATGTCTTTGTACAAGTTAACACCTCGGTAATCAACACGACTTAGGTTTGTATTATAACGTGCATATAATCCTGGACCGTCACCAAGATCAATGATACGTTGCATGTAACGCCAATGCTGTTCATACATAAGTGGCTCTCCGCCTACCCAGTATACTTCTTCAATGCGATGTTCTTCAACTGCTTGTGCAAACTCTGCTTCTACTTGATCCTTTTGGAAAGTTTCAATAGCCTTTTTTACAGGCTTTTCCATCCAAGGTTCTATTTTGCCTTGCTTGCGAGCTTCTGTTTCCCAACTACTACTAAGCATAGGTCCACACATACGACATTTAAAGTTGCACAGATTACTAAAACGATAGTCCCAACTGATGGGTTTCATAGTTGTATAACCATCCGCGTCTGTGCTAGGAACGACTTCATGCCATTTATGTGCAAACAAATGTGTAAAGTAATCTCTGTATACATCTTGATTAAGCAACTTTTTATCGCATACTTCACATGCATCTGGAACTTCATTGTTAAGCATTTGTCTACGAATACTGCGAATGCCTTCGCCGTTCCAATATTCTTCCAGTGTTTCTGGAGTATATTCGTTGTCACCTTCCGCAGTATCAATGTATTGTGTAAAGCTCTGCGCTGGTTCGCGACTAGCACAGCACAAACGTCTTTCAGTTTGTGGACTTAGATAAGTGTGCGTCCATGGCGCCATGCATAGATTTTCAGGTTTGTTCACGATAATATTCTGCTATTTTATTGTGCGTGTTTTGATCTGTTATATGGAAATAAGGTCTGTGCAACTTGCTATCTCCATGGTACCATAAATTATATTTGCTACGATGTTTGTTGTATTTTTCAAAGTATTGTGTAGTCACACCAAACTTTGCATGTTCAAATCCGCCTTGATCAAACAAGAAAGGAATGTTACTATCTGTTAAACGCTGTAGCACACTTTCTATTATACACTTATTTCTGTATATTTCCAAGTCTAAATCAAAGAAATGTTTTGCATGTTCTGTTACTAGATGTTGTTCAACTTTGCTTAGATTGCTTGTTGTTAAATTATGCAGTGTGTAACTGTCTGCGCCATATTCAAACCGCACACAAGTAGTGAACAATACAATAATAAAACTTGCATGCTCTAATGCATGATCCACTTGTTGACTTATTTGCAGATTAGTTGCACAGACTCGTGATAAATTTACACACTCTAACTGTTCATGCCAGGGTATAATAGTGCTTCTGCTATCGCTACTTGCAAAACTATCTCCACATATATAAATCACGATTCTATAAACTTCAATAACGGATCTACCATTTGTTCTTTAAATAATTTCATAACTATTTCTTCATTGTAAAAATGATTGTAATTATGATCTAGTTTTTGTAGTGTTATCGGATCAGTAAAAATTGTTTTATCTGCAATACATAATTCAATTTGTTCTACTACTTTTTCAAGTCTTATGTCCTCATCTTCAACAGTGTCATAAGTTTCATCAATACAATGGTCGAATGTTTCAAATCCTTGGCGCTTTTGCCATGCTAGTGTGCCCGGTTGTCCCCAAACAATGTAAGGATGTTTAAAAGCACAAGGCTTAAGAGTTTTTTCACTTACATTTATATCATCATTTGCATCACTAAAATCACTAGGGCAAGTTGCGCTTTCAACTACAATGCTAAATCGTGTATTCGTATACCAAGCCGGATCAATATATCTTTGCCAGGTTGCATTATTACATTCTTGATCTTGTGCATTTTGCAATGGTACGCCATACCCTACATAACTGTAGATATTATCTTTTAAAACAGGAGTTAATTTATTATATAATCTTGTACGATGCGAAACCAATTGATTCATTAAAAGTAAAAAGTCTCTGTTTACTTTGCTTGTTAATTCTAACTTGTCATAGCCTAATTGTTTGTACCATACACTTTCGTTGATCCTTATAAAATCTCGAGGACGCAGTGTAAAGTCTGCACTATTATCTAACTGACTATCCCAACTATCCCAACAATGATCTATTACATGCCTAATACCTTTGTTTGCTAGTATACGTTCATTTTGATCTTGTTTCCAATCAAAATCTAATCTATCGCTAACAACAACAGTTGAACGTTTGTCATAGTTTTTGTTTAGATCAATAATCTCAACATTTAAATTCTGTTCCCATTTTTCTTCAAAGTATGGTGTTTGAAAAACAGTTTTATTTTCACTAACTAGAATAGTAGGCTTAGAGTTCATAGTTTATTGCTCGTGCTATCTTAGCGTGACTTACTGCAAAGTTTTGATTACGATAAAGATCAGTGCGTCTAAATTTATTATGTAAAGGTTGTGCATCTTCTTGTTGACTGCTCATCACAATATGCTGCAGGCTTTCGATATCTTTTGCATATTTTTCATGCTTTACTCTGCACTTTTGTAGATATATCATTAACTCTGGCTTTGCACTAGTTGGAGTATTACTAATCGCCATTTCCCAAGGATCGTGCATTAAATTAAAGTGTATGCTATCAAAGTTCATGGTATCTGCCCAAGTTAATACATCATCTATGTAATAAATGTTTTGGATATTCCAAGTTGCACATAGTTGTGTATCCATGTTATATGCTCCGCTATCTCTTAGAGCATTAATGGCAAGAATGTTTTTATTGCTCGTGCGCCATTTAGCACCATATCTTTCATATTCAAAACGTTCTTCAGTGTTATCTACACTAAATGCAATTTGCACATGTTTAAAATGTTGCCATATTTGATGCTGCTTTGGAAGTTTAGTTGTATTAGTATTGTAGTGTATATCTATATTTTTTGCATATCCTTTTTCTACTGCTCGTTCTAGTAGATCAAAGTGTTGCTTGATTAAAAACGGTTCGCCGCCTGTAAACTCAAAATACTTTATTTGTGGCAATAGTATATCCATATTATCCCAAAACTTGCTACTGGTTCTAGGCCATTGTCCTGCTTTAAGCCAATCTTTAATTTGGCTATTCCCTGCATATGCAGGATTATAATAATCTAATTCTTCCTGCCCCCATTTGCTACTGCTCCAGGTTCCGCATATGCGACATTTAAGGTTACAAATATTTCCAAGTTTTAAATCTAAAAATTGTAAACTTTCACCTTTTGTATTATCGTAATCTACATCTATATGTCTAAACTTTTCCAACATATACTCTCGCTTAGACTTCTTACCAGCATCTTCTTCCATCCAGCAACGCTCACAACCAATTGGCTTTTCGCCTCTGCGAAAACTACGGCGCAGATCACGCATTGTCTTGCTGTTAAAGGCATCTTCCAGTGTATGTTTTTTTAAATCAATGTCAGGTATTTCTTCAGTATATAAACAACAAGGACGAGTTGTCCCCATGCTGGTTGCTTCTACACTGATCCATGGTAGTATACACTTAGGCATATTTTCTTAATTCCTCTAGTTCTGGAAATACTGTAAAGAAGTTTTCATTGCGGAATTTATCTAATTGATCTGTTCTATATACAAATTCTTTTAGTAGTTCGCTGTTGTCAGTTGCATTCATAAATGTTATAGCACTGCTAAATCCATTAACTGCTCTTGCTAGTTTATCATACGGTGTAAGCCATTCAATGTGTTTATTATATTGGTCTGCTACACGCTGTTTCATTTCTGCAGGCAATACATCTATTCTATAACGCCGCGGATCTTGTAGTATATTAATATGAAAATCTTGCGGCTTTATTAATCCTTGTTCAATCCATTCCCTGTGAAAATCTACAACATTTAAAACATTCATTATACTAAGAGTAGCACTAATAAAAAAGTCTACGTTAGGACAGATTTCTAACATGCGTTTGCGGTTACTAACTATTTTGTTCCAGTCAGTGCCTCTGCGCATAACTTCTCCTCGTTGCCAGTTAGCATCGAGACTTGCACCAACACTAACACGATCAAACTTATTCCACATTTCCAATACATCTTGTTGTTTAAATACTGTCTCTGTAAAATTTGTATTATAGTTAAGTCTGACATCAGTGCGCCCTCTGCTTAACAGTTCTTCTAATATGTTCCAATGTTCTTTCATCATAAGAGGTTCGCCACCAGCAAAATATATATTTTCAACTGTGTCCAAATGCGGTTCCATTTGTTCCCACATGTCCATTTCATAGCGTCCAGCATAGTTTACATTGGGAGCATCCTTGGGAAGCCATCCCATCTTTTTGCTTTCTTTAACCCAGTTGCTACTAAAAATATCACCGCAGGTTCTGCAACTTAGATTACAAAGATTACTAAATCGTATATCATAATACTTTAATTCAAAACGTTCTAGTGTTCCATCTTCTTGTGTTTCATCAACAATGTTAATGTGATGCCCCATGTTTTTATTTTGACTATTACGCATGCTAAAGAAACCGTTTTCTTCTTGTTCATAACATTTAGTACATTCTTTGCAAGGCTTTTCTGCTAACATGTTAGTACGCATTTGTCTTAGCGGCGAATCGTTCCATATCTCAGCCATTGTGTTTTCTTTAAGTGTGCCAATTGGATGATCCATTAAACTTAAACAACAAGGGTATGCCCTGCCATCTGGAAACGCATGCATATGAATCCAGGGTAGCATACAAAATGTATCACTTTTAACAAGCCTGTGCAACTGTGTTTCTGTAAGTTCTTCAACATCTATATACACAGGCTTTTTGCTGTAAAAGTCATTACTCTCATAATATTTGTCTAGTTTATCTGTCATTTTCCTAGTTCATCTCTGAGATTATTATAGCCTTCAATATCATATGCGATATCCTGTTCGCTATCCTTGTGTTTGTTTTTTATCTGTTGATTAAGATCTGGGGTGGCTTGTAGCTGGCTATATACTTTGCGTTGCAATTCCAAGGGCATTAGTAGTTGATCGAATGGTGTAATATCGAAAACGTCAGGATAAATGTTTATAGGAGCAGGCTCGCCGAAATATTCTTCTAAACTTGATCTATGGTATTGTAATGTATATTTAAGTTGATTTAATTCTGCTGCATTTCTACTTAGCGGAAGTGCAAGTGCAAAACACAGTTCTTGAAGTATTAGTCGTCTTCGAATCCGTTCATGAAAAGTTAAATCAGGGTTGTCTTTTAATAGCCACATAATATCACTGCTCGCATTATAGTCTAATTCGATCTTCTCTTGCATGTTCCAAAGAGGAGTGTTTCGGTGATGTGTATATGGAATACCCAGTGTTAGTTTATACACTGTCCCACTTGCACAATATTTTTGATAGCGTATTAACATTTCTGCAGTGTCTAAAAAGTCCTGCCATGTTTCTGTAGGATAGCAACTGAAAAATAACAGTACACAAGTAATTTCTCGTTTATCAAACTCTGCTATTTCTGTATCTATGTCAAAAGTGCTAAACTTTTTTCGCATGTGCTCGCGAACAGCGTCACTGCCACTCTCAACACCAATAGTTAATCCTTCAGCACCACTTATTTTTAATAAGTCATAATAGTTTGCAACTTGATGCACTTGATGTACAGGGCGTGTAATATACTGCCCAACCCATCGAATTGTGTTAGTTGGATTTTGTGCATTGTAGTCTGCCATAGTATACAAAAAATCTTTAAATGCAACTAAACTACCGTTTACTAAACTATCGCTCATATAGAACTTATTAACATTGTAGCGTTTGTTTAATGAAATCATCTCAGTTGCAATATGTGCGCCGCTGCGAAATTTAAACTTGGGCCATAGTACAGGGATATCACAGAATGTACACTGTCTTACACACCCTTTACTACCAGTAATGCTTAGTGTTGGTTCGTTAATATATTCATATTTTTCTAAATCAAAATCGTCATAATCACTGGGCGGCACAGTTTCTAAATCCAGTGTTTCAATTTTACCGCTTAGTCTGGGTGTATCTTTTACAAGCAGGTTTATTATTTCTTGTTCAGCATCACCATCAATGAAACTATCAATAATGCCAGCACTTAGCAAACTGCCGCCCATGGTATCGCTAACAGTTTTATTTAATAGTTTATGAAATTTATCCTTAAAGGCAGTACAGTCAGGACCAAATGGATAACTGCTTGCTCCTCTACCGCCTACTACTATTTTTATATTTGGAAACTGTTGTCTTACTGTTAATGCTACGAGCAATGCCGCTTTATGACTTTTATAACTGAAAATACTAATGCCCAGCCAACGAGGATTCTTTTCTCTAATGTCATCAATTACAGTATCTAGCCATTGCTGTATTACTGCACAATAGTTGTCGAACAGGCTTTCTACTAGATTATCTTTAACGCTGCCTTTATTAATAGTCTCAAACTCGTTGCTTACATTAACGAATTCTTCTTTGCAAATGTCTTTTAATAATATATTTGTATCATGCACACGAGCACTATATCCTGCTTGCTTTATGCATGCTTTTAATACTGCAGCACTGCTGGGCGGATACTGTAAGTCTAACACAGGCACACTTAGAAATAGTATGTCTAACTTAGAGGGAGTCATACCATTCCTCAAGTTCAGGAAACGCTCGTACGAACGTGTGATTGCGGCGCAAGTCATATTGTGTATAAAACTTTTTAAAGTCGTTGTGCAAGCGTGGCATTTCAAATGCTTCATTGTGCGGCTTTTCTACTACTTGCAAGTATTCAATTAATCTATCTAGTTGGCCGCGTTCCCAATTCTGCATATTAGTTAAGTCTAATTGTTTTAGTCTGTTAACACACTCGTCTTTAACATCTTGTGGCAAGACTAAACAACTTTGAAAACTAGGAAATCGTAGTATATTGTAACTCATTGTAGCAAAGTTTTCACCAAACAAGTTTCTTGCTTGTAGTATCTTATCTATCATATTTGGTAATGTAGGCAAACACAGTGCATTAATAGTCATCATACAATGTGTATCAACGTCAGCAAAATGTAGTTTAACTAAATTCTTCCACCACTGGTCAAAGTCTAATCCATCACGAATATACTCTGCACTGTAGCCTGTTGCCTCCATGCTAGTGTAAACATCTAAACTTGGCAAATGTTTACGACATTCTGCAAGTCGATCTATAAGTTCTGGTTTACCCCCTAGGTTACTATTGATGGCAAGACTGGTTTGACTTTTGTCTGCATTGTCTTTAAACCAATCAAACAGCCTCCATAACTCTGCACTCATAATAGGTTCGCCGCCGGTGATACGCAATTCACGCAGTGTACGGTGTAGGTCAGTGTCCCACCAAGTAAAGAATGCTTCTACATATGGATTTGTTTCGTTTAATTTGTATAGTTGGCTACTATCATGCGGATGCGTAAAGTGATTACGACCATCACTTTGTAGTTCTTCGTAAGCGCCATTCTTTTTGATGTCTTTTACCCACGTTGTGCTAAATGCGGGATTGCAATAACTGCAAGCAAAATTGCATGTTCTGTCAAAGGCAATCTCAAGGGTAATGAGATCAATATCTTCATCATGTGGTGTAGCGTATGCATTGTCTAGTTCCTCGCTTGTATATATCTTTGATTTGTAAACACGGTCACTGATAAATTCCTTGCCCATGTCCTCAATTTTCCAACAGTATTCACAGCCGCCTGGACGCTCTCCGCACTGCATTTGTCTGCGTTGAGCTTTTTTCTCTGGTGTATTGTGTAACAATTTTGGATTATCTTTAAGTGCTTCTGCATCTATTTTATGTGGCAATGGGTGATGGCAACTAGTAGTCATACCACTGCCTAACCATACAGTAGCGTTGTACCACTTTGCTGCACAAAAGCTCGCACTCTTAGAGTCTAGATGATTGTGTTTGAAAATTAAATCAGTTTGCATGTTTCATCATACCATTTTGTCCAAATTTGTTTAACATATTCTTCATAGTATATAATATCTAACCTAGCACACAATGTTTGTATATGTTTATAAAACTTGGATTCCTCAAACATATCTGTAAATGGTAATATATATGTTGCTTGTGGTAATAAATTATTATATATTTCTAATTCTTTTTTAATTTGTTTCTTATGATCTAAGTCAGTTCTTTTTAGTGTTGCAAGTTTTGTGCTAGTATCTATATCATTGGGTTCAATAAAAATTAAGTTTTCCCATTTATAATCTGCAGTCCACAGTGTGCGTTCACCGTCTAAAAATTGTCCAGGGTGCAATCTATGTACAAGTTTAAGTGCGCCTGTTTCATGTCTATGATATGGAACAGTTCCTCTCATGTAGTCTATTTCTAAATTTATTTCACTGCTAGTCCAGTCATCGCTGTTCCAATTGTTATATTCTACCACACGATTTTCTGCATGTATTTTTTCTCCGTAAGGAACGGTACTAGCATCAAGACTTAAACAACGTGCAACTAAGTTGCCTGCGCAGCCTTGAACGTACACAATACATGCTGTTAGCAAAAAATATTCTCCATCTTATGTTTTTGTTCTCCGCTAAACTCATCGAAGCGTAGCTTATTATAACGCAAGTCTGGTAACATGTCAAGGTACATTTCATGTAAATTTTGTGTTTGTAAGAACTCAATTACACTACAAATGTTAGGATGAATGTCATCTATGTCACATGTTTCTAAGTTCACGTGACTCCAATACTTATTAAATGTACGAAATCCACGATCGGTTAACCATTTGTACACTGCAGTCTGTCCATTAATTACAAACGGTCTTAGTCCTAGTATAGGTTTCCAAGTTTTTTCTGTGATAAAAGTCCAAAGAAAATCCTCATAATCTGTTTCACTTACTACTGTCAAAAAGTGATTTTGCCATATGTCTAGTCTGCCCAGACTGTGTATGTCATGTGGTATACCATGCTCCTCATCCCACCACTGATTTTCTATGCCAATATCCTCTACTGTTTCATTTAAACTTCTATCATCTCCCAGTGTAACTATACCCAACTCACTAAGTTTTCGATCATCTAGCATGTGTACAAAGCGAGTACGATGATCTCTTGGTTTACGATTATAATTTAAAAAAGCGTATTTAGGTTCCTGCATTAGTAATAGTGCTTCTGTGTAAGTGTGAAAATACTTTTTAAGTACAGTGCTATGAAAATTAAAACTATACTCGCTGTCAAAATGCCCTAATAGATACAAGTTCTTTGCTCCTGATTCTGCAAATAAAGCATGAGTTTCATCTATGTTATAAAAGCAAGGATCTTCGCTTGCTAGTAAAAACAAATTATCAACGTTGTGACTACAATAATAATTGTAAAACTTTATATATTCATGATTTTCAAATTGCTGACCAAACCATGTCATGTTAATTAATACGTTATTTGCACTAGGATACTTCAGTTCAATTTGCGTACCTATACTTTGCATTAGTTCAATTTGATCTTTGTACCATTGACTAGATTTAGGAAATGTTACACCTATTGTTTTAAGCATAACTTTATTCCTTGTTCTAGTGACGTATTTGGTTTTAATCCTAAATTGTGTAACAGTGTAGTATCTGCACATCTATGACTTGCGCCTTCTGGCTCGGCGGTATTGGATGTTACAGGCACTGTAATTCCGTTTACACAGCGATATACAATTTGTGCAAGTTCGTTAAAACTAGTAGCAACGCCTGTGCCAACATTTAATATACCTACATCATTTGTAAGCAAATATTCAAACACACGCAATACATCGTCAATGTATACCCAGTCTCTGGTTTGTGTACCTGTTCCCCATACACTACACTCACCTTGTTTTGCTCTTGCTATAATACTAGGCAGTGGATAATCTAAAGTTTGTTCAGGTCCATAACTGCTAAAAATTCTTACAATGTCGCTTTTTGTTTTAGTATATTCTAGCATTCGTTCACTAGTTACTTTGCTAAGTCCGTAAATATCATATACACTATCCAATGGCAGATCTTCTTTCATTGTAATGTCTGTGCTTGTTTGTGTCCACAGAGGATATGCAGCACAACTGCTAGGGTATATTATTTTCCCGCAGTAAGTTTCTGCCCATTCAAAAACAGTTCTGTCTATTTCAATATTTTTAGCAACTAGCCAGGTATTGTTATCAATACCTTTACGCCCTCCTACATATGCAGCAAAATGAAATACTACATCGTATGCATGTTTTGGTAATCCAACTAATACATCAGTATTATGTGCAGTTACAGTGTGCCCTTTACTTCTAAGGTAACGCACTGCATGGTTACCGAGAAATCCATCACTGCCTGTTACTAAAATATTCACATTGTCTCCAAAACTGTTCCATCTCAGGAAACGTTTCTAAAAAGTTTGTACCACGTCTACGATCATGTTCACTAAAGAACTTATAAAAGTCTCCACGTTTGCGTTCTACGTCTGTTGTACCTTGTAGCATCCAATCCAAATCACGCTGCATCTTTAGTACTTCGTAGTCTTTAAAGCCATGCATTTCATGCATGTTTTCTTCCATATATCCTATTACGTTATCCATTACCAAACTATATTCTTTAGGTAGTATTTGCATGCTTTGCCAGTCTGGAGTGTAAAGTAAAGGTGTATCAAACCACACACGCTGATAGGTTGTTGTGTATGTTTTACGCAAGTATACTATGTATTCTAACAGTTTTTTAAGGGAAAGTATACTTAAATTATTCATTGTTATAATGAATGTTAGACTGCTACGATAAGGAACATCGCGCACAAATTCTTCACATCTATTTATTGCTAGATCAAAGTCCAGTCCGTGGCGTATATATTCTGCTTGTTTTCCCCAAGTATCTAAACTAACAAACTGCATAAAGTGTTCTATTTGTTCACCTTCACACAGGCGTTGCACATAGCCTTTGTACTTGTCCCATACTTTAGGGTCAACACTAAAGTTACTTGTTGTATTAAGATGCAGGTCAGGCTTTGGATTATCTAGCACATAGTCAAACACACGATATGTATTTGGATCCATTGTAGGTTCGCCACCTGTCATACGAAAGTGTTTAAGATCTTTGTATAAGTCGGGCCACCAACGCCAAAATGCTTCTCTGTATGGATTATCTTCTCTGTTAGGAATTGCCCGACGATCACCTTGAAAATGCACAGGGTCGTTGTGTGGAGTAGTTGTGGGCCATGCTCCGTGTTCGTTTGCTTCTTTAGTCCATGTGCTGCTAAACTGCGGACTACAATAACTACAACTAAGATTGCATACGTTGTTGAAGTTTACTTCTACATAACTAGGGTTGACATCTGCACTAGGGTTTGCTAATATACTATCGAACTTACCCATGGCCCATGGTTCGCCACTACGATAATGACGGTCACTTATATTGCCTTGTGCTTCTATATTCCAGCAATAGTCACAGTCACTACACTTTATACCCTGCATCATTTCTAGTCGACTTTGTTTCTTGTGTGCAGTATTGTGTAGCGCACTAGGATTGTCTGCTAGTGGTGCTGTATCAATCTTATGTAGTGGGGGATGATAGCAACTGTTTGTATGTCCTGTAGTAAGGTGCAGACTTACTTGTTGCCACTTTGCTAAACAAAAACTATCACTTACTGTAGCAAGTTTAGTCTTTGCTGTTACTGCATCATTATAATAATCACTCATAAGTTTTCTAATATTCGCTGGTTTGCTTGTAAACGTGGAAGCAGTGATTGCATGTCCACAGGATTGCGTAATAACTCGCCTAAACTTTTAAACACTGCATCCACTCGTATGTAACTACCTTCACTGTCATAACTTTTATCAATAATGTCATCGAATATATCAAAGCCCAGACGCTTTAGGTTCTGCTCAAACTCTGGACTACCAATTATCAAAAACAATCTACCATATGCAATAGGACGAAATGTTTTTTCTGTTATGAAAAAGGTATCCGCTGTTGTGTTTGTTTCACATACTATCTCAATCGAAATATCACTGTAGATATCATTCCACAGGACATGCGTTGTTGCCATTCGCCAAGGCATGGATGCTGGTTCTATGGTATGATCCAAGTCTGTATACGGTAAGATTTTTTTAATACTATGCCAAGGTTCGTTATACTCACAAATAAAACTAGTAAAGTCGCTGTCCTGTTCTGTTACTGTATCAACATCTAAATGCATACTTGCTTTGCCACGATCACTATACTGCCAGTTTTTATGTTTCCAAAAACTATACAGTCTTTCGTTAGTTGCTCTGCCATTAAACAGGCCATATTTGTTTGCAGATGGCAATTTAATGGGTTGTATATCAAAACAATTTAAAAAAATATTATAATGTTTGTTTAATTGATGTTCAAATACTGTACTCTTAGATAATCTATCACTGCTTGAAAACTCAATTTGTGTATAGGACATTTCTAATTCATCGCAGATATTTTTTACAACTTGCTCTATACCGTTCTCAACAATATCCCATCCTTCGACATGCAAGTCTAATAAAATTTTTTCATCTTTATGCTGAGCAATTTTACAAGCAAGTATCTCTACGTCACGAATATGCGATGCGCCACAATAATTTGTGATATCAATTGTTACCATCCCTCGTACCTTCTAATTGCATCTATCTCCAGTGTCATCGTCTTTGCTGGACAATATGTTTGACTGTAATATTTCTTAAAGAATTTGCTTTGATTTGCATCCATGTCAAGCATAGGTAATCCAAGTCTAGTCATAAGAGCACCATTAATCTCAGGCATTTGCATTGAATCAAACTCATTGTAAATACGTTCTAAGTTATCAAACCATTGTACTTCTGTGTGATCCCAATCTGTAAGCATTGTTTTATATGTGCCAAGTCTTGCACCCTGTATAGCATACTCGCCAAACTCTGCATCTTTACCAACATTATGCCAAACGCTAAGTCTGTCAAAGTTTGATTTATGCACCATGTCTTCAAACTCTTGCAGTGTAGGGCGTGTGCCTTTGCGCAAGCACATCTTTACACCTTCTCTGAATCCAGCGCGCCATGCATGTTTGGCACTGCCATTGGGATAGGTTGTGCTGTATACATTGTTCATTGCTAGGTACTTAGGATCATAACAAAACTCTACATCATTTTCATCAGTGCCATCACTTGCTTCATGTGTGCGCATGTTGTTTATAAATGTGCGTGTCCAGCAACTCATGCCGCCATTGCCATACATAAGTCTGTTAATATCATTCACTGCTTTCCAACGAAACACACAGTCTTCATGATTGTCCTCTATATCCAGTGTAAGATCAAAAAACTCTGGAAACGGCATGTTATCGCCGTCAATTAGAATAAAACGTTCTGTGTCACTTGCTGCCGCTGCTGCTTTGTGTGCAGCATCACTGCCTTGTACACCGTCTACACGCTTTGCCCATGGCACCATGTTTTGTATTTTAACCCAGAATTCTTCTTTCTTAGGTTCGTCATAACTTAGATACACACAATCTAAATCTGCTACATCAATTTTTTGCATTACGAGCCTCATTAATTTCAAGTTTGTCATCGTTGGTAAGTTCTGTGTCACTCAAAAGATTTTTAACAGTAGTATTGAAACTAAAACTCCAACGTTCTCCTCCGCTCCGGAAAGGATATACTTCATGCTGTAGCCATGCTGGAAAGAAGTAAATTACTCCTACTTCAGGCTTCAGTCTTAGAATGCTTCCATTAAAAGTTTGGTGAGCACCATGTAAGAAATTTATCATACCTGCACTAGGCTCATGGTCTTCACTTTCCCATTCTTTTTCAATATCATCTGGCATACGCAAGTATCCAACACCACTCATAGTTCCTGTGTGTGTATGCACAGGATTAAAGTCTCCTGCTACACTTATATTCCCCCAACTTTGATGCACTGTACAACTAAGATCCATGTCATGAATACGATTGTCTACAATTTCAATGTGCTTCTTTCCTGCAGTACGCTTGGTGTTTTCCCATGCTACATAATGACTTACTTTGTAAAGTTCTGCACTGCCATCTGCAAGCATTTGTAAGAAGCCTTGTGCAGCATCGTCATTAAGCACATTTTGATCAATCATAAACTCTCGTTTATTGTTACCTGCAAGGTTCATACTATGATCTTTTGCTTCGCTATTGCGTTCAAATAAATCTGTAAGATCATACCCAACCTGTTCTGGTATAATCATTTTTACAATACTAGGACCAAAAGGTCGTAGTATTTCTGTTTTTGCTTCTGGATATCCAGCGCCTACTACTTGTTGCATATATACGGGTTCCTTGATAGATCTTTTTGTACTAGTCCCCAGGTACGTTGTTTGGGAGGACTAAATGTCAGTTTGTTTTCAATTATTGTATAATCCTGTCTTTTTTGATAGCACATGCTGTATTCATCTTCTGTAATTTCTATGTAATTACCAGGCAATACATCATATGATATATCTATTATACATCCTTCTTCATCAAAATACAACTTATGACTTTTCCGTTCAACTGATGTTTGCATATTTGTTGCTGCTTTAAAGAATTCGCTGCTCATATCTTTCTATTAACTCCGGGTTACAAAAATCTTTGTGAAAATAATGAAATGGTCTAGTTTGTGCATAACCATTTACGCAAAAAATCATATCATCTGTAAGTGTCCAATGGCAAGCCTCACGCCAATCATCGTTGCTAAAGTTATTGATATGCTGCTTCATGTGCGTAAATGTAGGATAATCTAGTGTAGACACATAGTAATCTTCGCTGCCTAGTTCAGTTGCAGCAATGCTCATAAACACGTCTGTGTCTGCAGTATCGTGTCTACAGTTACTTAGCACTGTGTTCTTATATACGTTAAAGTTGTTTAGCACAGTTTTGCATGTATCAAAGAATAATTTTGTTTCAGCACAGTGTCTAAAATACATAAAACCATTGTAAGCATTGCATAAATTGTTTTCATGCCACATCTTTCTGTGTCGACGATCCTCTACAACTTCGCCTCTGTAGTTGCGTACTTGTGTAGTAAAGCAAACATTTCTAAGTCTAGCACCTGCCCACCAGTGATCAATATTGCTAGTGATTAACATATCACTTTCAACTTTAAATGTTTCTTTAAAAGGAGTAAGTTCCCATGCTAAACATTCATTCGCAAATGGTGCCATAGTAGGTATAGTAATAACTTCGTCAAACACATGGTGCATATGTTCTGGCACCTGCGTTGCAGTATCTACTACAACTGCAAAGTTGTCAATCTTACAATAGTTTTTTACACTGAGAGCAAGTAGATATGCACACTGTAAATACTGATCGCCTTGTGCAAAAGTTAAGTATCCTTGTTCTCGAGTTTTAGGTCTCAAAGTTTATCTGCCACTTCTAGTAAACTACGTTTGTTCATTACATGTAAATCGCCAGTGTAGCGTACAACATTGTGCGAGTTTTTGTATTGATATTTTAACAGCCAGCGTCCATTATTATAATCTAAAATACTATCACTACTACTAAGCGCAGGTAATGCATAGTTGAATGTACCTGTGTTTGTATACCCATTGCATATTTGGTGTGCAATGCTTAGTGCAAAGTCATTACGAAAAGGTGTTCTGCGATATCCAAAAAGTTTAGCAAAGTAATCATAGTTTTTGTGTACCATGCGCCAAGTATCAAATATACGCTGTGCATGTGCTGATTTATGAAAATACACTACTGTAGCCCAGCGCATTTCAAATCCATTGTTTGTCATAAACTGGTCATGTCTAAAAACTTGGTTGCCTGTAATATCCCAACTACGGTTATGGCATATAAAGTCGTGCTCGCAGCCAAAGTAGTTTGCAAGTGCATCTGACTGTACAATATAGTCACTGTCTAATAATATAGTTTCATCATATGGGCTTAGATCATATGCATTACATCTTCCTATGTTATTCCATTCTGTACCTTCTAGCTCTCCATTGGGATAACGAAATGTGCGAAAGTTGCGTTGCTCTGGATCTAATTTTATTATTGTACAAGGTACATTTAAATGTTTAGTTGCAAGTCGTGCGCAAGTTTCGCTTAGACTTTTATAGTCTAACTGCGCACTTTCACTGTATAAAATTACAACACCTTTAGACTTCAACTTGCCCTGCTTTGCGCTTTCCCTTTAGCAGTTGATATTCGTTCAACCAATCATTGTGAACTTCTTGCCATCGTTGTTCACATAGCACTATTAGTTCTGTACAATCAATCTCAATAGGTGTATCATAACTATCGCACAATATACTCTTAGTACTTTGCCCAAATAAGCCTGCATTTGTATTTTTCATATACAAATAGGTTAACAATGTCATATCAACACGAAACATCCCACCGTTATGTGTAACAGTGAGTCTTTGCTGTTGTTGTTCTTTAAGTGTTTGTTTTTGCCTATTAAGCGCGAAACGCTCATTAGCATATGATTCTAGATTTTCCATAGTAGATATTATAACATGCGCCTTAGCGCCTGTCAATAGTAAAAATGTTAATTTGTATTAAGAGTGACCTACAGTACCACTTAGTGTAATATCGCCGCCGTTATCTGCAACATGTGTAGTATTATGTTTTTCGAAACCAAAAATCATTCTGTGTGTACCGTCCACTGAATCTTGTGCAGTATAGATTGATTTGTTGAATGAAGTGTCTGCTGCAGAATCAACCCATGTACAACTTGTTTCTACACTTGCGCCACTGTCTGAGCTTTTAAGTTGCCATTGCACAAAGTTTGCATCGTATGGACTTGTATCTTCTAGTTGTTTAAACACTGTAACATAAGTTGTAGTTAAATCATAGTAACCGTAGTCAGTATTGTTTGTACCTGCTGAGCCACTACCGCCACTCTTACCCGATCCTTGTGCAGTTATTAGGTATGTGCCTGCCGCTGTAAGCAATGATTCCCAGTTATCCGCTTTAGTATCTGATGTTTGACCACTCTGCGTACCACTTATACTTAGACGTCCGCCTGCGTTAAAGAAGTAACGTGCTTCGTTAGCACTGCCCCATGCCCACTTGTGAGTAAATGTTAGTGTACCTGTGAATGCTGCTGTGCTGTCTCTGTTTGTGTTACTTACACTCTGGCGTGCTGCTGGAGTAAGTCTCGCTGTTGTAATGTTTCCAACATTAGTTGATAGTGCTGTAAATGCACTAATTGTACCACCTGCACTTGGATTACTAATGCTAGTAATACTTGTACCTTGGTGCGATGCCATACTGTTCATTCTTGCAAGTAATGTTGTCCACTGTGCTGCAGTGATTGTGTTTCCAGCACTGACAGCTGCTACTGTGGTACCGTTACCATATCCTGCATCACCTGATCCTGTACCCCAGATTGCGTTTACACTAGTTGCAAATGCGTTATAGTGATCATCGAGAATGAGATCTCCGCTTGAATAAGCCATTTATAGTTTTCTCCGTTTAGTTTATTGTAACAAAGGCTTCTACAGTGCCTTCTTCCATTGTTGTTTTGGAATCGATAGCTCTGCCGAGGACGTTGAATGCTGTGTATGATTCATCTGTATTTACAGCTCTTGCAAGTCCGTTACCAGCACTAACAAGTCTATCACCTTTATTTACCATGCCTACAACCCTTACTGGAACTCGACCAGCAACCGCTACAGGTGACCCACCTACTTGCGCACTGTTCATCAAATACGCTGGCTGACTGCTTACTACCCCAAATACTTGGTCACTTAATTCATCATTTACTGCAGTAATTTCTTCTACACCGCCTAGTGACACAATAGTACCAGGTGCATATACTAAATCTGCACGGAAGTTTTCCGCCAAGTCAGCATATTGTGCCGCAGTGGATGTTCCGTTAAAGGTTGTTGCAAAAACTGTTGCGATTCTGTTGCCACTACTACCAAAGTTAACTGTACCACTAACAAGTAGGTTACCTGTCATTGTGCCGCCACTTACTGGAAGTGCGCCACTGCCTGATACTGAACTGTCAACATATGCTTTTGTTGCTGCACCCGAAGCGTCTGTTGGTGCACCTGCTAGTATTACTCTGTTTGTTGCACCGTCAATGGTCATTGCTGTACTTACAACGCCGCCGTCATTTACTTTAATAAGGATGTCGCCATCGCTAGTTGCATTTGAAATACTTACATCGCTACCGCTAACACCAACTGTTAGGTCACTGTCAATACCAACAACCAAGCCTGTGTCATTAAGCACACTTAGCACGCCACTTGTGCTGTCACTTGCATTACTGCGCAAATAACTTGCTGCTGCAACGCCGCCTAGTGCATCACTGTCTGTTGCAGTGCCTTGAAACTTGTTGCCTGTAATTGCAGTACTAAGTTGGATACCTGGCTTAACTGTTGCAAATCCTGAGATAGCACTCTGCGGAGTGAATGTTGTATCTTTGGATACTGTGCCAACTAATACGTTGTTTGTAAATAATTTTACAACAACATGATCTGTAGAGCCGGTGTCTGTTACTGTTTCAACAATAGCACCTGATGTTCCTGTACCACTTGTAAATGATGGACCAATTGTAGTGAACCCACTACCATTATAAACTTTTAACTGACCGTTAGTGGTATCCCACCAGAGATCACCAGTAACACTACTACTAGGAGTACTAGCACTTGCTGTACTACTACTAACAGTTTTAAATGCTGTACCTGTATAAACTTTAAGTAGGTTGTTTGTTTTATCCCACCACATTTGACCTGCAACTGGGCTTGCTGGTGCACTAGTGTTACTAAAGTTTTCCAATAGTTTTACTAGGTTCTCATTAAAGAATTCACCGTAACCCGCATAGTTCTTACCAATAAGCGTAAGATCTGTGGTTGTATCAATGGTGCCATCTGCTACTGTTGAAAGAATAGTACCGTCGGTTTTGTTAACTGTATAAGCCATTTTTTATCTGCTCCGCATGTGTTCGTTAGTATTATTTATCCACTTTATAAACTTAGTATATTATATGCTACTAAGATTAGTCAGTGTTTGAATTCTAACTGTATAATCAATCTGTATAAGTCTGTTTAGACTTTTTTGTACCGGGTGGAATACAACATGTGTTAGAAGTTTGCCCGTGTTTACTGTGCCTGTCCAACTGCGTAGGCCCAGCTCGTCAAATGTATATGTGTCGTTAAAGTTGCTTGTGTTATCAAACGCTGCTTGACTGTTTGGCTCACCATAATCCAACAAACAACTTACAATGATATCTGTGTAAATTTGTCCTGATGTATGGCTTACTTGAAGTTTATTTCTTGCTGTATCTGTGTTCAAACTACTGTTATCATCTACAACTTTATAGTATGTTTGGTTATAAAGATTAGCGTTAGCACCACTACTATTTGCTGGCAAGTAAGTGATGACACCTGTTGGATCAACACTGGTTCCGCCATTACCAAAAGCCATTTCATGAACAAATCCAGTTGTTTTGTTTGCAACGCTTAGAGCAAGTGCCTCACTCATGTTTTCATAATGAATAGCATTACGCTTGTTTACATAATCCTCGCCTGTTTCAGGATCAAAGATACGAATATGACCTTCCATCATTACGCCACTAGTATCTTTAATAGCACTTTCGGGCTGTTGTGGTTGTTGGATATCGTCTTTGTTCATGTTTTTCTTTTCCATAGTTTATACCTTAAGCATACATTCTACATTCTTTTCGCCTAAATCGCTATTTGTTTCTATTGCGATTCCAACAATTTTTCCTTGTCCGTTTGCACTTGCACAACCGTTATTGGCTACAAACACGGGTTGTCCTTTGCTAACACTTCCTACAACACGAACTGGCACACGACCAACTAGTGCAATATCCTGTCCGTCTATTGCATTATTCATTAGGAAAGCAGGCTGTGTGGATATAACACCTGCAATGTAGTCATCTTCACTAGTTGCCTGTGTCATTTCTGCATCTCCGCCTACACTTACTACAGTACCTGGCGAATATTCTGCATCTGTGGTATATTTCTCAGCCAAGTCAGCGTATAGTGCAGACGATGATTGACCAGTTATTGCTTGACTAAATGTAACAACACCGTTACTAGCAATTGCTATGGCATCTAGGTCACTTGCACTTCCTATTAAACCGCCATCTTTGATAACCAAATCACCTGCTACAGTAAAGTCTCCAATACTACTTAAACTTGCTGTTTCTGCAGCGGCAGCACTTGCTGCTGTCTTAAACGATAACTTGGTTGCATTGTTGGATGCACTAAAGTCGCCTTCGGATATTGCAGCGATGCCTGCTGCAACTAAAACTGCATCAGTACCTGCACCTTCTGCAGGTGCCTGAAAATCAATCTGTCCTAGTACGTCATTTGCAGCAATATCATTATCACCTGCACTCAGATTAAATATTGGGAAACTATTATCTGCGGTTGCCGGAACGCTTAGTGTTAGTCCTGCATTGTGTACATGAGTTAGAACAACATCATCATTGGCACCAAAACTAATTGTAGCACCGTCATGTTGTAGTTCCAAATCTTGTGTTAGTGTAACATCACCATCTGATCCGATTGCGATTGCGTCTGGGTCTGAAGCAGAACCTATAGTTCCAGCATCTTTAATTACAAAGTCGTCTGCGATAGTTAATAAACCAGCTGAACTTAAACTCATTTTTTCACTTGCTGCTTCACTAGCACCAGTTTTGAAACTTAATTTTGTTGCGTTGTTTGAAGCACTAAAGTTGCCTTCGGATATCGCAGCAATACCTGCTGCAACTAAAACTGCATCAGTACCAGCACCTTCTGCGGGTGCTTGGAAGTCAATTGCTCCTAGTACGTCATTTGCAGCAATATCATTATCACCTGCACTTAGATTAAATGTTGGGAAACTATTGTCTGCAGTTGCAGGAACACTAAGTGTTAGTCCTGCATCTGCCACATGTGTAAGCACGACATCATTATTGGCGCCAAAACTAATTGTTGCACCATCATGTTGTAATTCTAAATCTTGTGTTAGTGTAACATCA
>TARA_R110000782_G_scaffold78276_10_pt1 | contig 25111 bp, 22 predicted proteins | sample TARA_R110000782 | Tara Oceans TARA_R110000782 (sample SAMEA4397859) | marine metagenome | biome: Polar Biome; feature: [SRF] surface water layer (ENVO:00010504); material: water (ENVO:00002006), including particulate matter (ENVO:01000060) such as... | depth 5 m | reverse complement strand
ATATTGGATGCCGATAGGGGGTCAAACTTCAATGCCGATTGACAGCGAAGTGCCATCTTCTGGAAGATTGCGTTATGTTTCTTTTTACTGGCTGTGGCGACTACCGGTGTGATGGCGCATATAGCGGCACTATTGTCAGATCGCGGCGTGCCACCCTCGCTGGCGGCGTCAGCGATCAGCATAGGCGGGCTCTCGCTCATCGGCGGGCGCATCGCCTCTGGTTATCTTCTTGACCGTTTCCATGCGACCTATGTGACGCTGGGGTTTCTCATCATCGCCCTTGCGGGTGTCCTGATGATATTGTGGGAGGGGCCGCTCCTTTTCTCGTGGCTTGGCACTGCATGCGTGGGTCTGGGCCTTGGTGCGGAGATCGACCTCATTGCGTTCCTCATTTGCCGATATCTTGGTCAGCGGGAGTTCGGTGCTATCTACGGCTATCTTTTCGGCAGTTTCACCTTGGGATCGGCTATTGGTCCTCTGGCTATGGGGACAAGCTTCAGCATTGGTGGAAGCTATTCCTATGCCCTTGCCGGATCTGCCTTGGGGTTATTGCTCGCGTCCATGCTCGTGGCGCGGTTCGGTCCCTATCGCTATAGAGCAGATGGCACGCCGTTATCTTGCTGACTTCCCAGCGCCACTTGGTCAGTCGGAAAATTTACAAGGAAATGCGCTCGGAAGTCCTTGCCGAGCGGCAGAATTTGATCGCCTGAAGAATGGCAATTCCTACCAGGAGTCCGCCAGATGGTGACGAGTTCGCATAAAACTGACATCACTTTATAAACCTGGGTGGACGGAATCCTGCCTAAGCCGCTCGAGCTGTCTTTGTCTGAGGCCGCGCGCCGAGGAAACCTGTCTGTCAATTAGCGTAGTGTCGCGTGTATCGAGCGTATACCTTGACCAAGGTCCAGCGTCGTCATCGATTGAAACCGCACGCGGCTCTCCGACTGTGGCGGCATTTTGTTCGACCAGCAGCGTCCTTATCCCGGCCATGCCCAATAGGTTAGCCAGCGCAAGGCCGGTTGGTCCAGCACCGACAATAGTGACAGAATAATGGGGAATCATGGTCTAACAGGGCATGCCGCACAAGAATATTGACGATCATCGCGAAGCCCTCGGTTCCGCTTCTCGTCATGTTTGGCCTCAACGTATCTGCTAAAATCATTCATCATATACCCTCTAAATTTGTCATTCGCTCCAAGGGGCTCGACTGCAATATACCACTTTTCCTGATATCTCGGAATAATGACAAATTGCAGACATGGCAAGTCCGGCGCAGAACATTTTAGTTCTGCACACATGCGGTGAGCCATGTAGTTTAGTTGGTTAGAGCAGGGCGTCCAAAGCTTCACTGACCTGCAGGCCAGCCTCTAAAACCCGGTTGCGCGTATTTGCGTCGAGTTCGCCACCATCTGACGGGGATTCGGAAAGGACAAGCCCGATGCTGCCGACTATTTCGCCTTCACTGAAGATTGGCGCGGAGATACCGACACGGCCGCGGTCCAGTTCACCGTATGTTATGCAGAATTTGGCCTTACGGATTTCCCGGAGCGGTTTTCGAAACTCTGCCCAAGAAGGATTGAGAGTATCAGGATAGGTGCGCTCGTAATATCGGCGCAACACGCGCGGCGGAAGATTTGCAAGTATGACTTTCGATGCGGCGCCGCGTCCGAGGGGCATGGGTCTGCCTCGTTCATAGCTCACCTGTTGACGGGGGGCATGCGGGGCACGTTGATCCACGCACATAACAGTGAACTTATACAGGCGGCACAACAATACGACATCATCACCACGCAGCATCGCTCCCAGTGCGCTCATGCTGTCTCGGGCGGCCCGAATAAGAGGGTCGTGCTGGCGCGCCTGCCGATCGAGTTCTATGATTGCCGGGCCGATGACGTAGCGTCCTGTCTTGTAGGTCGAGAGCAAACCGCTTTCCACCAGGCTACGGAAATATTGATAGGCCGTACTTTGTGACAGGCCGAGCGTTTGGGCGGCGGCTTCCACCGTCCACTCAGGTTGATTCCCCGAAAAAAGTTCCAGAATACCAAGTGCACGATCTACGGTTGTCAAAGCTGCTCCTGTGGTCCATCACATAATTGTATGTCACCCTTGATGCTTTCATATTGAAGAGCGATCAACCCTGACTTCCGGCTATGGTGGCACAGGTTTTTTCTTTGTTTGCGCCCGACATCCGACGACAGCATGTTAGTCGGATGCGTGGCACCCGGCATTGGAAGTGAAGGCGCTAAAGCGCCATGGCAAAGTCGAGAAAATTGAAAATTGTAGCTGACGGCCTCAAATCCTACCCGACCGCGATAAGCGAGCTGGGCAATATCGAGCGTCAGGAGATGGGGTGCTGGCCAACAACCGCGCCCAAAATTCCCATCTGCCTTTTCGACGACGGTAACGAGCCATGCAGCGGTTCCGGCAGACGAAGTCACTACAAAAGTTCGCTTCGGTTCATCAATCCTTCTGCATTCTGTTCAACTCCCAACGCCATCTCGTCAGTCGAAAGCTCTATAAGGAAATGCGCTCGGAAGCCTTTGCCGAGTGGTAGAACCTTGCTGCCTGAAGAACCTCAACCTTGGCCCTGATTCCGCCTGGTGGAGGCAGGTTCGCATGGGATTGACACCACCCTATTATCGCTTCTGACCGCGCGACGCGATGAATGCTCCGATATTCTCATAGGATCGTGTCAGCAAATCCCGGAAAACCCCAGTTTCTTTTTCGGAGAAGCCTTCGACGACGATTGCCTGGAATTGTTTGCGCATCCTGGCCACCTTTTTCACTATTTTTTTTCCGTCGCCGGTCAGACAAACCAGCGCCTTTCGCCGATCGTCCGGATCCTTCTCGCGAATGACCAGCCCGGCTTTTTCGAGAGCGTCAATCGCCTTGCCAATGGCCGCATCCTTCAGATTAAGGCGGCTCCCCAATTCTCTCTGCGACATTCCTTCCTCTATCCCCAGAACGGCCAGAGGATACCAGGCGCTCAACGTGAGTCCGACAGGCTCGAGCATCAGCTCGATCGCGTAGATCTCCCGCATGCGGATCATACGGATGAGATAATCAATCTCGCCACGGAACAACGGGTCGAGCAAGGGCTGCTGATAGGCCTCATAATCATGAGGCTCACGAAATGCGCCGCTTTTGCCGGTGGTGTTGCCAGAATTCATTTCACACTGCCCTCTCTGGACCTCGCAAGATCGTGCCCCGATCTTCAACGGATCACCGCTTTCTACTGATCTGGCGCTCTAACAACTTAGCTTGATGCTGCAAAGCGGTAAACAGCCCCAGGTCTTCCTGGAATTGTCGGTGTCGATATCAAACGGAACTGGTCCCTCCGCATTTGTTCCGGAGTTTTCCGGTTTCCCATCATTCTGCGGCAAGGCGTTCGGGCAGCGGATAATCGGCCGCATTGCGTATCCAGGGCTTTTGCGAGAAATCGTCTCTCGGGGGTGCGAATATGTCGATCAGTCGGGCGCCGGTCGTGGACCAGCTCGTGGTATGGAGCATGTTCGGAGGGATCACCATTAGGGAACAGCCAGAGCATTCAATCCGCTCGTCAGCGCGCCATTGTAGGCTATCGCGGCCCCATGGCGTACGCAGATAATGGATGAACTCTCCCTCCATCGTCAAGGAACCCTGCTCGAAATCGGCATGGTCGTGCGGGCTGAGCAGGGACAGGTCTCTGGGACCGCTTGAGGGGTGGAAAATATTGATCATCAGGTTGGTCGACCGGAATATGCGGCCAAATCCCACATCCTCGCTATAGTCGCGCAGGCGGTAAACGCGAAGCCGGTATCCGCCGACCGGATCCGGCCAATATTCCAGTGGAGCAACGTCGGAAAAATCACCGTCATAAGCGGTGGCATTGCTCGCCAGCGCGCAGATGTCTGCTGCGGCATTTGAAAAGATCCGCACTACGAGGCCGGAACCATGCGCCACTATGCGCGCCGACCCCGGCGGGATGATTGCGAGCGCTTCCTCGTCTATCTTTTCATTGGCATCGGCAACATAAACCGTCACCGGAACGACCGGCGACAGCAGCAGCATGGACTCGTCCGGCACATCATGCTGTACGATGACGCTCCCGGCTTCGACGGCGCTGACCGCCACGACGAAATTGGCTCCGCGAGCGATCCACGTCTCCGTTCCGTCACTTCCGATCTGCTGGGGTCGACCTATGGCCAACTGGGTAAAGCTTGCCGGTCGGCAGGATGCTGCTCCTGCCCCAGTCTGGCGATTATCCTGAAAAGGCGTGCTTGCTGAAGTCATGCTAAAAAATGTCCCTTTAGCCTCTGGAGCGAAACGCCTCCAATTGCTCGGCGGCGGCGGATATCATCAGCCCTTGATCAGAATTCACCACTAGGGCGTTTACGCCGAGGTCGATCAGCCAGGAACCGGACTCGACGGTGGACGATGTCGCCATCAAAGCCTTGCTGTGGCGTCGCGCGGCCTCGCACGCGTCCTGAGCAGCTCGCCGGATTGCCGGCGTCCCGGCGGACGGTTCGCCGCTCGCAACCGCGAGATCTCCCAGGCCGAGGAAGAGCGCGTCGACTCCCTCCGTCGCGGCAATCGCGTCGACATTGCGGATAGCGTCTGGATGTTCGATCATGACGATGACGGATGTTTGCGCATCCGCTCGCGCGACGTGATCGGCAAGACTCATCCCGCCATAACGTCCGGCGCGCGGTGAAGGAGAACATCCGCGTTGGCCGCCCTTGTAACGCGAAGCGGCGGCCACTTTCGCTGCCTGATCTGCGGTATCCGTGTGGGGGGCGATTATTCCTGTCGCCCCGAGATCAAGCGCGGAAAGGATCGAGGAGGGGCCAGCGACCCGGACGATCCCGGCCAAGCCGCTCGCCTTGGCTGCCAACATCACCAGATCGATTGACCATCGGTCAAATGGCCCATGTTCCTCATCGACGACGATAAAGTCGAAACCCAGCTCTCCCAGGATCTCCGTCGCATGCACGCTAGGCGTCTTGATGAAACTGCCGATCAGCGGTTCCCCCCTCGTCAAGCGGTCCCGAAAATCACTATCGACGCTCATCAGTCCTCATCCTCTCCACTCAATCCGCCCGCTTCGGGTTGGCCGATGAACCACTTGCCGCGTCCTTTGCGGTCCGTGGCGGTTCGATCATTTTGTGCTCACTGCGTCAGAATAAAGTGGAAAGATTCTTGAACAGCATCTTGCTCTGATCGAGGAAGATCGACCGCTTTTTGAGCAGGAAACCGCCATCATGGGGACGCAGCACGTCAATGCGTTTGCCGACAAACAGCCGTACTTCCTCCTCCCGACGGTTCACATACAGGAGGAACTTGCACTTGACCGTGATTTCCGTCTCCGACGCAGAGACAATCCGGATGTTGGTTGCCATATGGGTCGTGCGGGAAAGAGGCTCCTCCGCCCAATGGTCGCCACCCTGAATTTGCATGATCCGCTGCTTCAGCGTCGCCTTGCCCTCGTCAAACCAGGCAGCATCCTTGCCCTGTCGACTATATTCGTCTTGCGGCTTGTTATATTCGAAATTGCGGACCACTGGCATCCAGTAATGCAGATCCTCGTCGAGAAGGTCTAGCCACGCATCGAACTGCCGTTCGTCGAGCAGCTCTCCCTCCAATGCGAAAAAGTCCTCGACCCGTTCCTTGAGACTTGGAGCAGTGTCCGTTGCGTAAGGCTGAGCGGTTGGTTCGGAAAGCTGGGTGGTCATTCTGCAGCCTCCTGACGGAAGGCTTGCGGATCGCCCGTCATCATCTCCATCCAGCGGCTATAGAAAACGCGCTGAGCATGCTCGGAAATGCCTTCGTCGACCAGTGCTCCTGCACCGATCCAGCTTTCCGGCCAAGCCCATTTTGCATGACTCTTATCGAGACGGAGTTGATAGTTCATCGGGAGGCGCTTTGCCAATTTGCTCTCAGCTCCAATCTGTGCGGAACCCCAATTCTCGAAATCGTCCTGTTCGACCATTCCGGCCGGACCGGTATAACGCAGCAAATAGTTGCGCATCACGTCCTTGACGACCTGGGGCGCGTTCTTGGGAACAAAGACCCATTTCCAGATTTCCGTCCGGCCCGGCCCACGCGGCACATAAGTGGTGATCGAGTTACGATTGGCGGCATTATAAACAAAATTGGGGAAAACGACCCCGCCGCGGTTAAGCAATCTCTCTTTATCGCCGACCCGTTTTTGCTTGGCATAATAGGCTTGCTCGAAATATTCGTCGACCTCCGGGTTGGCGGCCCACTGCGAAAAATAGGGGCGCATGGCATGGTCATATAGGTTGCCGCGAACCGCATGTCCGCCGGCTGGAAAGGTGATGTTCAGCAAGCGGAACTTGGTTTTGTCCGCATCCCATACGTGACGGCCGCGCAGACCCGTTAACGCGAGGCCGACACGCTGCACCGACTTATGGCTGACATCGTGATACAAATCACCGGCGGCATTCTCACAGCCGAACTTCCAGTTGCTGGGAATTTCACATTTCATGATTCCCTCGACCACCTCCAGACCGTCATCTTCGCCGTCAGGGCCCATCAGGAAATCACGCAGCCACCAGGACATATCGCCCAGAAAATTCTCGAACGACGGTGCCGCTTCGTCGAAGGTTGCCCAGATCGATCCGTAAAAGCACGCGACTCGCGCCTTGATGAGGCCCCATTGAGGAATGTCCAGCTTGCCTTCATACCCCTCGGTCTTCAGCGGTATGCCCGAAAGTTCCCCTTTGTTGGAGAAGGTCCAGCCATGATAGGGACACGTAAAGAGTTTGGCATTACCCTTGTCATAGCGGCACACAGGCATGCCCCTGTGTGTGCAGATGTTCAGCATCACGTTCACGTCGCCACCGGAGTCGCGCGTAACCACAACCGGTTCGTTGCCAACCTGGGACAGGAAATAATCGCCGTTGTTCGGGATCTGGCTCTCATGGCCCACAAAGAGCCAGGATTGTCCGAAGACCGTTTCGATTTCCTTGTCGTAAATTCCCCCGTCCGTAAAAATAGACCGGTCAATCAGGCCCGAATCGGTGTCGATCAGGTCTCTCCCCAAAGTGCTGCAATCCATTCCTTGTCCTTTCTCAGGCCGACATTACCGTGACGGCCTTTATGTCATATTGCGCTTCTTGTATAAGTTATGCTAGCAGAGTATTAGATGTCAAGCGCGGCTAATCGGTTTGGCTGTCCAGCGGACCGTGAATCGGCATGTGGGTGGGTGTCATACAAAGTTCGCGCCGGAGCAGCGCCGAACGCAGAGGAGAAAATATGCCGATTATTATGGGTGCCGGGGTTGGTTATTCTCCGCTTCTCTATCGGGATCGAAAAAAATGGGGGGCGGTTTCCGAATTTCTCAGAAACGGGATCATCCAACCGAAAAGCGCCGGTGCGGAAGACGATTCGGTTCTCGATGACTATGATCGCCGGATTTCCGATGCGTTCTTCACTGTCGAGCAAGTCATCGCCAAGAGCAATCTGGACGCACTGATCCTGATTACCGCAGACCGGGGCAGCCAGTTCGACAGCTCCCATGTGCCTCAGATCCATTTTCAGGTCGGGGGCGAAGTCTGGGGCAATCCTGCGATCCCCAATCTTGATGAACCCGCTAAACAACTCGGCTTTCAGTGCGAAGAGACCGTTGCCGGATTATTGATCGAAGAACTGGTCAGAGACGGCTTTGACCTCGCGGAGGCCAGAGGCAGCTTCAGGCCAATTGGCGATCCGGACGTCGGCATTACGCCCGCTGCTGCACAAGCGGCGGCTCGGCTTGCCGGTGGCGTTCCCATCATCCCCGTATCGATCAATTGCCACGTTGCGCCGCTGATCAGAGGAAGGCGCATCCATCGCTTCGGCATCGCCCTGTCTCGGGCGGCCAGCCTTACCGACAAGCGGATCGGCATCTTGGTCAGTGGCGGGTTGTCCGGTGACCCACAGGGCTCCATGTCCGGATGGATCGACCCTGTTTTCGATCGATGGGTCCTCGCGCGCATTGAGCGGGGCAAGTCGGAGGATCTGGCGCGCGTCTGGGATGTGCCTTCCCAGAATTTGCTGGCCGGCACCAAAGAAGTGAGGCTCTGGACGGTCGCAGCCGCGGCGCTCGATCACTCGAACTGTCGCGCCACGGTGCACGACTATATGCCTATCCACCATGCGGCCGCCGGGGTCGCCTTCGTAACCTGGGAGAACTGATCATGCCGCTGGTAGCCGGGATGGCCTCGTCTCACTCGCCCATCATGTTTCAGGATACCTACGAGGGCTGGATGCGCTGGTGGCGGCTCATCAGCTCTGAGATTCCTCAACCGGAAGATGTGAAGCTTCAGGATGAAGCCTGCGTGACCGGATGGATCAAGCGGAGACAACGGGCCTTCGACAGGTTGGCGAGCGCGATTGAAACGCATAAGCCCAAGGCGCTGATCGTCGTGGGTGGCGACCAGTATGAGTGGTTCTCTTCGGCGAACAATCCCAACATCATGATTCACGCGGGGAAGGACGATATCGTCGGCTTTCATAACTACGGGGATTTCGATAGCGAACCGCTGGTCAAGTTCTGGGAGCATCCCGACCGCTTCGGCGTCCGGCTGAAGGTGCATACCGAGCTGGCGGAGCATTTCCTGAATGAGCTGGTTTGCCGGGATTTCGATGTGTCGATCAGCCGGACCCAGAATCCCCAGGGGCGACCGGAACTGAAGGCGCCGCATGCGCTGACCCGGCCGACGCCGCTGTTGATGGAAAAGCTTGAAGTCCCGATTATTCCACTGATTGTCAAAACGACTGAGCGGACTTCGGCAGCGCTCTCCGGAGAGCGGTGTATCGCACTGGGCCGCGAAATCGGCAGAATATGCGCGGAACTGGACGAACCGATTGCGATCTACGGTAGCGGCGGCATGTCGCATGACCCGGAGGGGCCATTGTCCGGCTGGGTCGACCAGCTTCTCGATGAATGGGTGCTGGACTGTTTCAAGACCAGCAATTTCGATGAACTGGGCAGCCTGTTCTCCTTTCGTTCGGCTGCTACCGACTCCGGAACCGGCGAGCTGCGCACGTGGCTTGTGGCGGCAGCGGCGATGAACGCGGCCCAGCCCGCGGCTGCCTGTGAGGTCGTCGATTATTTTCCCGCTCACATCGCCACGGTGGGGGCCGGCTGGGTCCTGTGGGAAGCGCAACACTGAGACGTTCCGATATTAATGATTAGGGGAGGGCAGGCTGTTGGGTTCGAACAGGTATCAGCGAAGACAGATTCTGGCCGGGCTGTCTTCTGCGGCGGTGATGGCCGTCAGTCCTGGCATGGCGGCAACGACCGGGCGCGGCGCCGGGCGGCCTGATATCATCTTCATCATGGCCGACGATCTCGGCTATGCCGACCTGTCATCGACCGGATCGCACCATATAAAGACGCCAGCGATCGATAGCATCGGTCGCGATGGCATCCAACTCAGCCAGGGATATTCCTCGTCGCCGGTTTGTTCCCCGACACGCACCGCTTTGCTCACCGGCTGTTATCCCCATCGTTTCAAGGCGGGGATAGAGGAACCGATCGGTCTGGACGCGCCCAGGGACCTCGGCGTTCCGCTCGAGCGCCCCACGATCGCCTCCGTCATGAAAACCCTTGGCTATCATACCAAGCTGATCGGCAAATGGCATCTCGGCAATCCTCCGCTGCACGGTCCCTTGCAGCACGGCTATGATGAATTTCTGGGAATAGTAGACGGCGCCGCAGATTATTTCCGTCATCATATGGTCGTCGGCAACCGCGAGGTTGGTATGGGTCTGGCCCGCAACGATAGCGAGATCGGTGCCGAGGGCTATCTTACCGACATGTTCGGCGACGAGGCGGTGAAAACGATTGAGGCCGCCAGCGACAAGCCCCTCTTCATCAGCCTTCACTTCACTGCGCCGCATTGGCCATGGGAAGGTCGTGAAGATGCCGAGGTGGCGCGGATGCTCCATAATTCCGGACACGTTGATGGAGGTAGTCTCGCCAAATATAAGGAAATGGTTGAGGCGATGGACCAGAATGTCGCCAAGGTTCTGGACGCGCTCGACCGCGCGGGCCGGGCCGAGAACAGCATCGTGATCTTTACCAGCGACAATGGCGGCGAACGGTTTTCCGAAACCTGGCCTTTCATCGGTCAGAAGGGCGAATTGCTCGAGGGAGGGATTCGGGTGCCGATCCTTGTGCGTTGGCCGCAACAGATCGCAAACGGCAGCAGGTCCGATCAGGTCATGGCGTCCATGGATTTCCTGCCGACGCTGCTGGCCATGGTCGGCGGGGATAGTGCTCGTGCAGGAGCGTTCGATGGCATGGACCTCTCGGCGCAACTGACAGGCAAGGCGGCTGCCGTCGAGCGCACTCTTTTCTGGCGCTTCAATGCCAGCGGTCAGGCCGCCGTGCGACAGGGCGACTGGAAATATCTCATGCTGGGCGGCAAGGAACATCTCTTCAATCTGGTTGAAGACAGCCGCGAACGGGCCGAGCGGGGCAAGGCCGAACCCGCGAAGCTGGAGCAACTGCGCCGACTGTGGGACAATTGGAACGCGGAGATGTTGCCTTATCGTGCCGACTCCGATGTTTCGAATCTCAAGGAGCGGCCTTATGCTGACCGCTATTAGACTTCGTTTTCCCGATCGCGGCCGCTCCTTCGCTGGATTTTGGTGCCCACGTCCCATCGACGAAACGAGAGATAAATATTAGGCAATATTTTATTGTTGCATATCTTATGGTAGCATATCTATATAATCACAACTTGTGCATTGGTCACTGTAGAGAATGACCGGCCCAAATCGGGGAGAGAGAGATGTCGAAAAATACGCTTCTATTGAATACGGCTGCTTCCGCTATCGTGTTTTGCCTTGCAGGTGTCGTGCCAGGGGCGGCGATGGCACAGGCGTCTCAGGCTCAAGGCGCGGACAATGAAGCGGGCTTTGGAGAGATCGTGGTTACCGCCCAGAAACGTGCGCAAAGTTTGCAGGACGTACCTATTTCAGTAGTCGTGGCCTCCGGCGATCTGATGCGCGAGTCCCAGGTGACCAATTTGAACGACCTCGGTAATCGCCTCAGTGGCGTCAAGGTGAACAACGCAGGCGCATCAGACTCGCTGAATATCCGCGGCATCGGTTCGGGCTTCAACATGGGCTTCGAGCAATCTGTGGCCACCTTCTTGGACGGAATATATCTGAGCCGCTCGCAAATCACCCGTGGCGGCTTTCTCGATTTGGAACGCATTGAGGTCTTGAAGGGTCCCCAGTCGACCTATTTCGGCAGCAACGCGATTGCAGGCGCCCTTAGCGCAGTGACACGCAAGCCCGATCAAATGCTGGAAGGCTATGCCTCGTTCCTCTACTCTCCCTCCGATGGGGAATATGATCTTCAGGCAGCAGTGGGAGGGCCATTGACCGGCAAGCTGTCGGGGCGTGCCGCGCTCAGATTCTCGGGTATGGATGGATATATCAAGAATATCCGTGAGGACACCAAAGGCCCGTACAATTCAGATTACCAGGGCCGGGTGGCATTGCGTTATGAAACGCCGGGTGCTCTCGACGTCAACTGGCGTCTTGATTACGCAAAATATGACAACGAGCATTCCGAACTGCAGGAGCTTTTAAACTGTCCTCCTGCACCCGGCTATGGTCCGGCCGGAACGGGGTGCTTGTCTGCGCTTTCTCCTGGCGATCAGGATAATAAACTCGATTATGTGACCGGCACCGGCGATTCCGGCTTTAACATGGAATCCGTGATGAGTGGGCTCGATATCGCCTGGACGCTGGGCAGCCATACGCTCACGTCGACTACCGGCTATTACTGGCATGATATCAAGAGATTCACGTCGGGCGGCAGCCTTGTCGCTTTCCCCACCTTGAACATGCCGACCGGCCTTGCCCTTTACCAAGCCGAGAAATTCCATTCCTTCAGCCAGGAAGTGCGCCTCGAATCCGACAAGGGAGGCCTTATCGAATACACGCTGGGACTTTATTACGATAAGTCCAACCTGAAGGGCGGACTTTCGGCAGGCTTCTATTTCGCGCCGTTCTGGTTGCGTGCGCAGCCGGTGGGGATCATTCCAGCAAACACGCCGATCGCCCAATATGTCTATGCTGATCAGGACCAGTCAAACCGGTCGGCATTTGCGGCGGCAACCGTGAACCTGACGGACAGCTTTCGTATCAATCTCGGCGCACGTTACAGCTCCATCCGGAAGGAGGCGCATCGATTTGTGCAGGCGGGAATCGGCGATGAAATTGGCCGCGTGATCGAGGATTTCACGCCGGCACAGTTCCTGTCGTGGACCACTTCGCCGGGAGCGGGCCGTGCGAATGGCGATTATCCCATTACCAAGCGGACGGACGACAAGTTCATGCCGTCGGTTAATGTGCAATATGATATCACATCGGATATCATGGTTTATACATCCTATTCCACCGGCTTCAAAGCGGGTGGCTGGGCGATCGGCCAGGACTTTGACATATTCGGACCAGAAAATGTGGACGCTTACGAGGCGGGTATAAAGGCAAGCTGGCTCGACCGTCGCCTGACGACAAACATCACTCTCTTCTCCAGTACGTATAAGAATTTGCAGGAATCGACGACCATCATCAACGATTCCGGTCTTAACCAGTCGCTGATCTCCAATGTCGGCAAGGCCCGTTCGCGCGGCATCGAGATGGAAATCGGTCTTCGCCCGGTTCCGGGGCTCAGCATTTTCGCGAATGTCTCCTATCTTGACGCAAAATATCTGGAATATCCCAGTGCGCCTTGCACGCAGCTTCAGATTATCAATTTCGTTCCTCCCACAGGTTCTCCTCCGGGCACTACCTGCACCCAGAACCTTGCCGGGAAGAGAAAGGCCTACGCACCCGAATGGAGCGGCAGCGTAAACGGCACTTATGCATTCGACCTGACGCCGGACCTTCAGGCGAAACTGGGCGCATGGGTATATTTTTCGTCCGGCTATTATCAGCAGGCGAGCATCGACCCCTTATTCTATCAACCGCATTATGCGAAACTCGACCTGCGGGCCTCCATCGGCAGCCCCGATGAGCGTTGGGAACTGTCAGTGATAGCCAAGAACGTTACGGACAAGGTCACGGCGTCCTATCGCGCGGTCCATCCGGCATCGAACGCGGTTTCCGCGAGAACCGACAGGCCGCGATCGATCGCCATTCAGATATCGTCCAAATTCTGATCATGAGAGCCCGGCACATAGAGCAATAATCGAGGTGCCGGGCGATATCGAAGACCGAGGAAAGCGTTTTAATGGCTATGCCTAACACGGTGAACGGAACACCACCGATCAACTTTTCAGAGGAAATCCGCGAAGGACCTCTCAGGAAAAAACAGGCCGTCGTTCTGGTGGCGTTAAGCTTGCTGATCCTGTTTGACGGCATGGATACACAGATGCTTGGTGTGGTCGCGCATGATCTGACTCGCGACCTCGGTCTTGATATTTCCAGTTTTGGCCTTGTCTTTTCGTCCGGTTTGCTCGGTGGAATCATCGGGGCCCTGGTGCTCAGTCCACTGGCCGACAGGGTATTGGGAAGAAAGTCTACGGCGGTATGGGCGATGGCGGTGGCCAGTCTGGCAACCATCGCCACGCCATTTGCTTCCAACCTTGCCGCTTTGCTGATCGTGCGGATTATTGCCGGCATTGGGCTTGGCGCTGCGCTGCCCAGCATATTTACGCTCGTTTCCGAATTTACGCCCAAGCGTTACTCTCGAGGCATTACCTCTTCGCTGGTCGCGTTCATGCCCCTCGGTTCGTTCCTGGGCGGCATTATCGGGCGAATGGTAGTGCCCGATTACGGATGGGAGATGCTGTTATATGTTGGTGGCGGACTGACGCTGGTGCTGACGTTATTCGCCGCATGGGTTCTACCCGAGTCGGTCTACTTCCTGCTACGCATTAAGAACGATCCGCACCGCGCCGAAATCGCCGCGAGAAAGCTGTTGCCGCATCTGCCGCCGGGAACCCCGACCGTCGATGATGCGAGTCAGGAAGAGGAAAAGAAGCAGCCTGTCGCTCGGTTGCTTTCCGGTGGGTTCTGGAAGTTCACGATTTTGGTCTGGATCGCCTACATCATGAACCAGGGGATACTCTATTTTGTGCTCAGCTGGACTCCGGCGTTGCTGGAAAAGTCCGGAATGGCGACAACCGCCGGTATGGACGCTGCTGCAACCTTTGGCATTGGAGGCGCGCTGGGAACCGCGGCACAAGGATGGCTGGCGATGCGGTTCAACCTGTATAAGGTGATGCTGGTGGAAATGGCGCTGTATCTGATTGCCATTCTGGCCTTACCCTTTTTGCTTGGTAATGCCGTTCTGGCGCCTGCGACAGTTTTCTTCATCGCTTTCGGTATCTGCGCCTACCATGCGGGCTTCATTCTCATTGTGGTGGAATCCTACCCCAATGAGATACGAACCACCGGGTTTGGCTGGGCGCTGGGTATTGGACGGCTGGGCGCAACAGGTGCGCCGCTGCTGGCCGGAACGCTGGTTGCGGCTGGCTGGGGCGCTGGTGAAATCTTCGCGGCCGCCGCTATTCCCGGGGTTGTCAGTGCCATTGCGCTGATCGGCATTACCCTTTTGTTCAGGTATGAAGGACGTCCGGGCCAGAGGAATGCCGAAGAGCCTCGCAAGGCCGAGACCCAGCCGGCATGAACGGCCATCAGTTCGACAGCGGTTTGTCACATTCTCCGGTAGCAGAGACTCATTATGGCCTGTTGCGCGGCGTATCGGTATCCCCGGACGTCTGGGGTTATTTTGGGATACCTTATGCCGCTCCGCCGGTAGGGGCTTTACGCTGGCGACCACCGGAAGAGCCACCGGCATGGTCCGGCATTCGTGAAGCGACTGCATTCGGAGCCGATCCGATCCAGCCTGTCGGCATGCGCACTACACGCGCACCGGCCATGTCCGAGGACTGCCTGTACCTCAACATCTGGACACCTAAGGAGCGGCGCCAAGGAAGATGGCCCGTACTGATATGGTCGTGCGGCGGCGCCTTCACAATGGGAAGCGGCGCGTTCGCCGAGGAAGATCCTGCTAAGTTGGCGGCAAAGGGAGCGGTGGTCGTTTCCTTCAATGTCCGGCTGAACATATTTGGCTTTTTGGCGCACCCGGCGCTCAGCGCTGAATCGCCACACGGATCGTCCGGAAATTACGGGCTGCTGGATCAGGCTGCGGCGTTCCGCTGGGTGCGCAACAATATTCAGGGGTTTAACGGCGATAAGGAGCGGATGACCTTTTTCGGTCAATCGGCAGGCGCCACGATGGGCATGCTGCTATTAAGCTCGCCCATTGTCGACCGGCCTTACGACCGGGCGATCTTTCAGTCGCCCGGTTCCTATAGTTCGCTTCTTCCCCTTGAAGAGGCCGAGCGTCATGGCGCGCCGCTGGGACTGAACACCGAGGAGTTGAGACATATTCCTGCGGATCAGCTCGTTGAGAAGGCCGCGAAGCTGCCCGCCGCCCGACCGAGCCTGTGGCTGGCAAGGCCCGTGCGGCCGATTGCCGATGGTTGGGTTATTCGTTCGCAAACGCCGATGTCGGCAGGGAATTTCGAAGCGGTGCCCGCGATCATCGGCATTAATGAAGACGAGGGCCGATTCTTTGGTCCGCGCATGGGCGTCAAGACTGTCGGAGACTTCGAAAACTTCGTTCGCGCCGTGTTCGGAGACAATGCGAACAAGGCGCTACAACATTATCCTGTCGCCACGGACGGAGACGTTCCGACCATGTTTTCGGCCATTTATGGTGATCGTGGGTTCAGCTACCCGATCAATCAACTGGCCCGGGCCTTTTCCAGAAGTGGGCAGGCTGTCTATCGATATGTCTATTCCTATCGTCATGGCGATACCGACAAGCCACCGACCCATTCCGAGGAAGCGGCGGTCCTGATGGGCACCCTACCGCATGTCAGGGCCGAGGACGCGGCGATGGCGGACATGATGGCGCGATACTGGATCAACTTCGCCGAAACCGGAAATCCCAATGCTTCCGGTCTTGCCGAATGGCCGACATATGACGAAGAAGCCCATTCCTATTTAAGGCTCGATGTGCCGCCATCGATTGGGTCGCGCTGGCGTTCTGACCATGTGGCATTCGTGGCGAAGGAAAAGGCAGACGGGCCCTGACAGCGGGAACCATTTGCGATCTTGAGTGCGGGAGAGGGCAAGCCCTTGTCGAAGTTGACTTTATACCATTGTCCCAAGGCTTGCTCGCAAGTCACGGTCTGCGCACTTGAAGAAGCCGGGCTCGATTATGACCTGAAACTCGTGGACATCCGTGCGGGCGACCAGTTCAAACCGGATTTTCTCGAAATATCGCCGCTCAACAAGGTGCCGGTTGCGGTGATTGACGGAAAACCGCTGACAGAGAATGCCGCGATCCTCACCTATATCGCGCGCTGCGCCCCTAGCACAACAATTTTGCCCGGCCCGAATGCCTCCCCGTGGATGCAGGCCGAGGCGCAATCCGGGCTTTCATTTTGCGGTGGCACGCTGCATCCCCAGCTGCGGGGAATGATGGCACCGCAACGCCTTACCTCTGGAGACCAGCTCGATGGCATTCGCGAGAAATCGGCCGAATTGCTTCACAAGTCATTCACCTATGCGAACGAGCGCATGGCGCGCAGCGGTTGGTGGCTGGGCAGCTGGTCGATCGTCGACGTCTATCTGAACTGGGCTTTCGATGTCGCGCTGCGGTGTGGAATCGACGGCTCGCTTTATCCTGCGCTCCATGCGCTTCCCAAACGCCTGGAGGAGAACAAGCCATCGTTCCGCCGGATGCTCGAAATCGATGCCGAATGCCTCGACATGCTGGCGTGAGCTACAAAGAGGAATGCGGTCACATCCGAGTTCATCAGGCGCGCTTGACACCATTTTATTATGATATCATAACTTATTATATGGATGTAATTGGCTTGGTTTGCGGGAATTTCTCTCCGAAACCAACATATATATAGCGTAGGAGACAAACTTGCCCATGCACAGGCGTGACCTCATGGCCACCGCTGGCAGCCTGGCGGCAGCACTGACTATCGGAGCCGGTGGCATGGTAGCAAAGGCGAGCCAGCTTCAGCCGCTGGTTCGGCTCCGCGACAGGCTTCGCGGTGCCATCTACACCCCAAATGATGCCGGATATTTTGAGGCGCGACGCGGGCGTGGCACGACGCCGGTGCAGAATCGTTCTCCGGCAGCGATCGTGCAGCCAAAATGCCCGGATGATATTGCGTATGCTCTGGATTTTGCCGCCTCGCATGGGCTTGAAATATCCGTCCGCTCCGGGGGGCATGATCTTCTGGGCGCGTCAACCACGGCGACGGGACTTCTGATTGACCTCTCCTCCATGAGCGTCGTGAGCGTGGACCCCGGAACCGGCTTAGCGCGAGTCGGCGCCGGTACGCGCGCGGGACCATTGACGGCAGCCGCCGCCGCGCACGGCCGGGCGCCCACGTTGGGCATGAATCCGAATGTGGGTGTCGGGGGGCTGACACTCGGTGGCGGTATGGGGTGGCTTAGCGGGAAATATGGCGCGACCGTGGACAATCTCCTCGCTGTCGATCTGGTCACGGCGAGCGGGCGCGCTATCCGGGCTGATGCAAACGAAAATCCCGAACTTTTCTGGGCGCTACGGGGCGGGGGAGGCAATTTCGGAGTAGCAACGGCGTTTACCTACCGAACGCATCCGGTTTATCACGTCCTTGCCGGGAATGTGGGTTACAAGGTTGATCCTCGCAAATTCCTGGTGTTTCTGCGCGACTTTCTGGCGGACAGTCCTGACGAGCTGGATTTGGGAGTCTTGTTTACGCTTGGATCCAGCCCGACAGCCATCGTGCGCCTGTGCTGGTCAGGCGCCATCGAGGAGGGGGAGAGGGCGATTCTCCCTTTGAGGCGGTATGCACCCGCCGTAATCGACACCATCAAGCCGCAAACCTATCTCGGCTTCACCGAAGACGCGCCTCATCATGATAATATGTTCCTGCGCGGTGGTGAGTTTGATGGCCTCTCCGATGAGGTGATCGATGCATTCGCGGGCGTGATCGACAAAGGCGGACCGAAGGATTGCCTCGTTGGCGTCCTGCATTATTTGCACGGTGCGCTATGCCGTGTCCCGTCTGGTGCCACTCCGTTCATTCGGGAACCCGGACATATCCTCTACAATGTGGTGGCGCCCTGGGAAGGCCTGGTGCGTCAGACGGACAAGGTCGACTGGGCTCTTGCGGCATCGGAAGCGCTAAGGCACGTCAACAGCAGCAAAATCTACATCAATTATCTAAGCTATGAGGGCGGATCCTATGTCCGGGACGCATTCGGCCCTCACTACGACCGCCTTCTCGCAGTCAAGCGCAAATACGATCCCGACAATATCTTCCATAACAATCGCAATATTAAATCATAATGCGGAATGGCCTTGCTGAAGGCAGTGTGGGCAGGAGAAACCAATGCATGCGGACGAAATCGAAGAACCGGGAGTGGCGGGCGATGATGCGGTGTCAACGCTTCTGATCGATGGGGAGTGGAAAACGTCCGGCTCTGGCGAGGCGTTTCCGAGTATAAACCCGGCTACTCTCGAAACGGTCGGCTCGGTCAGTGCCGGCAACGCACAGGATGTGAACGCCGCCGTGCGTGCCGCGCGAAATGCTTTTGAGGAACGTCGCTGGCTGAACCTGCCCGCACCCCGACGCGCGAAAATTCTTCATTCGATTGCCGACCGCATCGAAGCCGAGATCGACCAGTTGGCGGCGAATGAGGTGCGCGAAAATGGCATGCCGATGCCGGTCGCCCGGTTGACCATCGGCAATGGCGCGCAGGCTTTCCGCTATTTCGCCGGATGGATCAGCAATATCCACGGCCAGACCGGCGAGATGGCGCAGGGCGAACAATATTTCGGCTACACGATGAAGGAACCCATGGGTGTCGTGGCGCTCATCGTGCCGTGGAACGGCCCGTTCATGATGGCCTGTCACAAGGTCGCTCCCGCCCTCGCGGCAGGATGTACGGCGATCCTCAAACCCGCGGAAGATACGTCGCTCAACACTGTCCATCTTGCGCGGATCGCACTGGAGGCCGGTGTTCCTCCCGGCGTGCTGAATCTGGTCACCGGGTTGGGGTCGGTTGCCGGAGCCGCGCTTGTCGAACATGATGATGTGGACAAGGTGAGCTTCACCGGATCGACGGCGACGGGTCGCCAGATCGTCAGGGCTTCGGCCGGCAATTTCAAGCGGCTGTCGCTGGAGCTGGGCGGAAAGTCGCCCGTCATCGTGCTGGACGACGCCGATCTCGAAATGGCCGCTCCCGCGGTTCTCGCCGGCATCATGACCAATTCGGGGCAGGCCTGCGTCGCTGGCTCGCGCCTTTATGCGCAGCGCGGCATATATGACAAGTTGATCCAGAGGGTGTCGGACATGGCTTCGAAGATGGTGGTCGGCAACGGGCTGGACGAAGGCACGCAGATGGGGCCTGTCATCTCGCAGAGGCAGCTTGACCGGATTCTTGGGTATATCGAAAGTGGAGTGGCCGATGGTGCGGAAATCACCAGCGGCGGCAAGCGTCGAGGAGAAAGCGGCTTTTTCGTCGAGCCGACCATATTGTCGCATGCTCCAGCCGAGGCGCAGGTCATGCGGGACGAAATTTTCGGGCCGGTGCTCTCGGCAATGCCCTTCGACGATCTGGACTGGGCGATTCAGCAGGCCAACAAATCGAGATACGGTCTTGCCGGGGCCGTTTATACGACGTCACTGGAAAAGGCCCACAAGATGGCCCGTGCGGTGCGGTGCGGCAATTTCTGGATCAATTGCTACAGCGTGCAGGACTTCTGGCTCCCCTTTGGGGGGTACAAGGAGTCCGGCTGGGGGCGGGAGCGCGGGGCCATGGGTCTGGAAGCCTTCATGGAAACCAAGTCGGTCGTCGCACGCCTGTATTGAACAGACCGGTCTGGATGCACGATTGTTTTTTCGAAATATAGATGAGGTGCTGATGAAAGTTCCCGATAACCTGCCGAACGAACGTGGTTCTATAACGTCGCCCGACGGGACTCGTCTCGGCTATATATGTATCGGCACTGGCGGGCCTTTGGTGGTGTGCCATGGGTCCTTTTCCAGTGCCGAGGACTGGCTGCCGTTCGCCATTGAAATGGCCTCCACGCACAGCGTCTATCTATATGATCGCCGTGGGCGTGGCTCGAGTCCATATATCGCAGCCGATTTCGCTATCGATGCCGAGGTGGAGGATCTCTCGGCGATGGTCGATCTTGCCGGATCGGAGGCGGCTGTATTGGGTCATAGCTTCGGTGGCGGATGTGCGTTGAGTTTTGCAGCGCGGAACCGTTTTTCGGGTCCACTCGTCCTTTATGAACCAAGGCATTCGGCGATAGCACCCATGAGCCGTGGTCAAAGGGACGAATTGGAACGGCTTGTTGCAACAGGCGACAGGGAGACGGCGTTGCGGTTTGCGTTGAGTCATATCGTCGGTGCCCCGGCGGACGCCATCGCAGGATTTCATCAGTCGCCGCTGTGGGAACCGATGTGCGAGACTGTGCATGCCTTTGCGAAGGAGCTTCGCCTTCTCGATACTCTCAACTGGCAAAGCGGCGATTTGGACGCAATAGCCGGTCCGGTCACGCTGCTGGTTGGTGAGCACAGCCCCGTATTGCCTGAGGAGACGTCGCCGGACATTGCACTGCAAAAGCTTCTGCCCGGCATGCGCACCGCTTCAATCCCCGGCCAGGGTCATTTCGCCTTCGTCGCCGATCCGGCACTTATGGCGAAGATGGTTCGCCTGTGCCTGTCGGAACCTCGCGGCTGACTCCATGTCAGGGTGAAAGGACTGAAAACCGGGGCTGGCGGGACCAGTGTTACGACCGGATTCTTGCCCGGCCATCAACTACGGAGGAAGGCCGAGCCCCAGCTATTTAGTGTCCGTTCCTCATGTGCCCAGGTGACAAGAGGCCGTGTGCCGTCGACCTGTTCAAGCTCTGCGGAGAATTCGAGCCAGTTGTCGTCGGGATCATTGACGAAAAAGAAGAGATTGTTTCCCGGACCATGTCGGCCTGGCCCCCAACGCAAACTGATATGATGCTGGCCAAACCAGTCTGCCCAATCCCGGATGTGGGACCAGTTGTCGACATCAAAGCACAGATGATCCAGTCGTTTTCCGGCCGCGCGGAAAATGGCGATGCTATGATGATCGGCACCGCAATTGAGAAAAGCAGACGTCAGATCGCCATCTGTATCCTTCACATAGTCGAGCGGAGCAAAACCAATCACATCGCAATAGAACCGCACCATGGCGGCGGCGGCATCGGTTGCAAAAACGACATGCTGCAGTCTGGCGGGCGCTGGCGAGGCGCTATCGATATCTATTGCGGATTCCGCGTCGCGGACGCCAAATATCAGCCGGTTGCCATCCGGATCGGCAAATGTGATTGCTTTGCCGAGCAACACGGCGGCGGGCATTTCCGAAAATTCGATCGATGCTTGCGTGAGACGGTCCTGCAACTGCAAAAGGCTCCGTTCATCGGGAACGGATAAGGCCGTATAGGCAAGATTCTTGGCGCTGCCCGGCCCGACTGTCAGCCAACGGAGATCGCGTTGCCCTATCCATTGATCACCTGACATTTTTCCTGTATATTGCAAAATATGTTCATAAAATTTCACCAGCTTAACAGGGTCGGGAGATGTCAGTGCCACGCCCGCCAGGTCGGCCTGCAAAACCGGCACCCGTGCCATGGGAAGGGAACCCGCCTCCTTCAATAATTCAAGCTCTGATGCCAATATCCAATCTCCATTAAACGCCAGAAAAATACGGCGCGCGATTATGCAGGCGCTCAATTCGTTGAGCACTTGACAGATTTTACTTTGATAGCATAACTTATGATGGATTTGCAATAGGACGTCCGGTTGCTAATCTGATAATAGGAGGAAATGACTTGCGGTACCTGACTTTCTCAATTGATGGACGTGTTCGCTGGGGGCGGATCAATGGTAATGAGGTCGTACCGCTTGATACCGTGTTTCCTTCACTCAAGGCGTCGATAGAAGCCGATGCACTGGGGTCTGACCAGCTTGAAGGATCGAGCGGTCAACCCATTCCATTGGCGGATGTCGAATTTCTACCTCTGATTCAGGACCCGGGTAAGATTTTCTGTGTCGGCTTGAACTATGAAGATCACCGGCGCGAAACTGGACGGGCCGAGGTCAAAAATCCCACGATTTTCACACGCTTTCCCGATTCACAGATCGGCCATCTCCAACCCATTCTGATGCCCCGGGAGTCCACAAAGCTCGATTATGAAGGAGAACTTGCCATCGTGATCGGCAAGGGCGGACGGCGTATTCCTGCGGCGACTGCGCTCAGTCATATCGCGGGGTACAGCTGTTACAATGACGGGTCAGTCCGCGATTGGCAGGCGCATACGATCCAGTTCACGCCCGGCAAGAATTTTCCTCAAACGGGCGCCTTTGGCCCATGGCTTGTTACGCCTGAAGAGTTCGGTTTGCCGGCGAAGCAGAGAATCCAGACGCGCCTCAACGGCGAGGTCATGCAGAGCGCCGTGTTTGACGACATGATTTTTCCGGTTGGCAGGCTTATCGAATATTGTTCGACTTTCAGTCCGCTCTCGCCGGGAGACGTGATCGTGACCGGCACTCCAGGCGGCGTAGGCGCCAAGCGGGACCCGCAAGTTTTCATGAAACCTGGTGACCGCGTCGAAGTGGAGATCGACGGCATCGGGGTGCTGGTGAACAGCATTGCGCAGGAAGGCTCCGCGTCTTGATGCGAGGCCCGGATTGCAAGCCGAATCCAGCGAACTGCACGCCAAGGGAGAGCGATAGTGTTTCTTAAAAACAGCTGGTACGTGGCAGCGTGGCCGCATGAGTTGCCGACAGAAGGGTTCATGACGCGTCGCATTCTCGACCAGCCCTTGCTGCTCTATCGCACCAGCGCGAACCAGCCAGCGGCCTTGCTCGACCGTTGCCCGCACAGGCTCGTTCCTCTTTCGGCCGGAACCCGGAAGGACGATGTGGTGCAGTGCGGCTATCATGGCATGAGGTTTAATCCCCAAGGCAACTGCATATTCATTCCCGGCCAAACGCAGATCCCGTCCAACGCCAGTGCGACGGCCTTTCCGATCGTTGAACGTCACGGTCTGGTCTGGATATGGATGGGCGATGCCGATGCCGCCGATCCCGCCTTCATTCCGGACTTGCCCTGGCTGACATTGCCGAACTGGACGGCTTCAACCGGCTATACGCATGTCGCGTGCGATTACCGGCTCCTTTCGGACAATCTGCTCGACCTCAGCCACGAAACCTATATTCATCAGGCAACTATCGGCAATGAGGAAAGGGAAACCATTGCCGACTATCCTGTCAAGGTAAAGGTCGACGGCAATGTTATCCGGGCGCATCGTGAGATGCGCGATATCACGCCTCCACCTTTCTTCCGGGCGCTGGCGGGCAACGATCGCCGGATCGACCGGTGGCAGACAGCCATCTGGACGGCTCCCGCCATCAACATGACCGATGTCGGCGCAAAGCCGATCGGGGGGACGGAAAGCGACACGATGGTATCCCGGATATTGCATTTGCTGACGCCCGAAACCGAGCGGTCAACCCATTATTTCTGGTCGCACAACCGAAATTTTCGACAGGAGGATGACGAACTCACCAAGGTCGTCATCGATGCGCATTACCGAACCTTCGATGAAGATAAGGAGATGGTGGAGCTTCAGCAGAAGGAACTGGACGACACCGGTATCTCCGTTCCCAAGTTCGCGCTTCGCGTCGATGATGCGCCATTGCGCGCCCGTCGCCTGCTCGCCGCCATGATCCGTCAGGAAAGCAATGGCGGTGCGATTGCTCTTTCAAAGGGGCAGCAACTCATTCCCGATCCCGAGGCGCTTACTCCGGTATTGTCAGATTAGAGCGGTTTTCGACCGTTATGAATCGTAATGGATTCCCAAGGGGTTGATTTTCTGATTCAGTATCCGTGCTGGTGAAGGAGGCCAGTATGGATGGGTCAGCCTTTATCGTTGGATTTGCGTGTCCGGCTTCTTGCGGCGGTTGATGCGGGGATGAGTTGCCGTTCTGCGGCGGCTCGCTTTGGGGTCGCGCCTTCGACGGCGATCCGCTGGCGGGAACAGCGGCGCACGACCGGCAGTATTGCTCCAAAACCCCAGGGTGGCGACATGCGATCACGCCGGATCGAGGCGCGGCGGGAGGACATTCTCGCGCTCTGGGAAGCGCGCAAGGACATCTCGCTTGAGGAGTTGCGCGCGGGCCTGATCGAGATCGGCCTGAACGTCTCTGTGGCCGGGCTTCACCGCTTCTTCGCTCGTCGCGGCATGACGCGCAAAAAAAGACGGGCCATGCCATCGAGCAGGACCGTCCCGACGTCCTGAGCCAGCGGCAGTCGTGGTTCGATGGCCAGCTTGACCTCGACCCCGAGCGGCTCGTGTTCATCGACGAGACCTGGACCGCCACCAACATGACCCGCAGCCATGGCCGCTGCGCCAGGGGCGAGCGCCTGCGGATGGGCTTCCCGCACGGCCACCGCAAGACGACCACGCTGGTCGCGGGGCTGCGGATGACCGGCATAGTCGCTCCAATGGTGCTGGACGGCCCGATCAACGGCGACTGGTTCGAAGCCTACGTCACGCAGGTTCTCGTGCCCGAACTGCGGCCCGGCGACGTCGTCATCATGGACAACCTCTCAAGTCACAAGCGGGCATCGGTGCGCGACCGGATCGAAGCGGCTGGCGCAACCTTGCGCTTCCTCCCGCCCTACAGCCCCGACCTCAACCCCATCGAAAAGGCCTTCTCCAAGCTCAAGGCCATGCTCAGAAAGATCGGCGAGCGAACCGTGAAGGGCCTCTGGAACCTGATCGGCAGGCTCGTCGATATCTTCCAACCACACGAATGCGCCAACTACTTCACATCGTGCGGATATGATCCAGACTGATCGAAAATCGCTCTAACATTGCGCCGACAGGCATTGCCAGACCAATTTGGTTCTGGCGATTGGCGATGGTGGCATTGTCAAAGTAACGTGGCCTCGGCTAGCGGATTGTAATGAAGCGCAAATCGAGAACCAAACCGCATAGTCCCTTCCGCTATTCTCAACTCATCAT
>TARA_R110000782_G_scaffold67296_2_pt1 | contig 25152 bp, 36 predicted proteins | sample TARA_R110000782 | Tara Oceans TARA_R110000782 (sample SAMEA4397859) | marine metagenome | biome: Polar Biome; feature: [SRF] surface water layer (ENVO:00010504); material: water (ENVO:00002006), including particulate matter (ENVO:01000060) such as... | depth 5 m | reverse complement strand
TAGTATTTTACCTGTGTTAACACCAGCACCTAATCCTACACGAGGCGGCAGTGGACCTGGATCTGTTGTGTTTAATGCTGCTTGCTCTCTGCGATCATTAAACTCCTCACATGCTTGTATCATATCTAGTGCAGTTTGCACTGCAGTACGAGCATGATGTTCGTCATCCAAGGGAGCACCATGTATGTGCATACTTGCATCGCCGATATATTTTATTATTGTGCCATCGTTTTTAAGCACAGGTGCAGTGATACAAGTCATGTAAGCATTAATAGTTTTAGTAAATCCTTCAACATCTGTGCCATAACTTTCACCCAGTCCTGTAAAGTTGCGCATGTCAGTCATTACACAACTTAGTACTTTTTCTTCGCCGCCTAGTTTAATTAGGCTTGGATCTTTTTGTAGTCTTTCAACAACTGTTGGATTGACATATGTACCAAACTGTGCTTTGATCTGTTGCTTTAATCTAAACTCTCTAACAAAACGTGCAAACACTGCATGTAATCCTACTAGCACGACTGCTATTGCTGGCATTGCTGCATCCATCAAATACAAGTGTGTTTGCCAAGCCCACAACGCTCCGTAGCCCAATCCTCCAACAAATACAACAATAGCACCGCCTACAATGTAGTAGGGCGCAAAACGTGCAAGTAGAACTAGTAGTATAGTTAAAAATGCACTAGTACCTAGTTCACTAAGGTTTGCCCAGAACGGACGCTGTATCTGATCTCCGTCTATCATTGTTTGCAGTGTAACAGCGGCAGGTATATAGTTGTATTGTGCGCCTGTAGGGCTTGCTATAAGCCCGCCAATGCCATCTGCAGTAATGCCAACTATAACTGTTTTGCCCTCTACTGCACTCCAGTCTTTGCTTGCAGCACTAATTGTGTCAAACTGCTTGTTCCAACGTAGCCATATTTGTGCATTTGGATCTGTGTTTACAACAGGATATCCAGGTATGCGTATCTTTTCAACTCCACCTGCTCCTGCTTTGATCTGATAACTTGGTGCATTTGTTGATACCCGTATAACTTCAACTGCTAGACTAGGATATGTTTCATCACCTACACGCATTATCAGAGGTACTCTGCGCACTACGCCATCTATCTCTGGTGCAGTGTTGACAACACCCACACCATCTGCATTTTCACCTAGCAAGGGTATAGGTCCTAGCATACCGGGCCATTCAAACAAATAAGGCAATGGATCACCTATTTTTGCTACGCCGCGTGGTACTGCGCCGCGATTTACTTGTGTGCTGCCTACTTGTGCAATAACAACTCCGTTGCCTACAATTGTATCAACAAGTCGTTGATCGCCACCTAGTCTATCCTCTTCACTAAACAGCATAGGAAATACAATAATGCCTGCACCTGCTTCGCGTAACTTAAAAACAAATTCACTAAGCACTGTGCGTTCCCAGGGCCACTGTCCATATTTTTCAATAGTTGCTTCATCTATTTCAAGTATAGCAATGTCTTGGCTAGGCACAGGTGTGTCAGTCTGCTGTAGCAAGTCAAACTGTTTAAGTCTTAGTGTTTGCACAACACTGCTATCATCATAGTGTGCAAATATTAGCAGTGCGGCAGTAACAAATGCTAGTGCCCAGTGTGTAATTATTTTCATTAGACATTTTCTCCTGGCTTGATATCCTGTGCTTTTACACACACTGCAGTGGTATCATCTTGTAATACTCGTTGCAAACTAGAACTTAATTTTATTGCACGTTCAAAACATGTTTGAAAATCTGTAAATCGTAGATCATACTCAAAACTAACTACGCTTGTAACTATTATAATGACATAGGTCATTTTAGTTTACATTCGACTTTGGTATTTTCCTTATAAAATAGTAATCCTTGTTCCAACTTTGCCTTATGATAACGACAAGTTTCTATGTCTTTAAAACTTAAATTATCAAAGTTGTATGGAACAATACCAACTGTAATTATTATAACATATAACATTTTACTTGTAAACCTGCCCTTCGTCTTTTAACCAAACAAGTTTACAATATGCACTATATGTGTGCTGAGTTGATATTTGTTCAGCAAAATATATGCATCTTTCAATGTCATAAAAGACCATAGGATTAATAGGTTGTTTAGTCCCTGAAAGTAACACCACCAGCATGAATGCGTGTATCATTGTAGTTTGATTGAACCTCTCTCTGTATATTTCGATATTTTATTTCTTGTAATCTGCTTTTTATATCCATGCACTTTGCTTCTACTTTAGTCATTGGTATACTTGGATACTCGCTTGTGACTTCATACAACCAAGCATTGTGTATTACTAGTACAAACAGTCCAACAATTGTAGCCATTGTGCTTACAAAGAACATTATAATCCCGCTAACAACAATGAATTACTTGCTTGTGCTACATTCCATGCAACCATGCCCATGAATATAATTAGACCACCAAAAGCGATAATTGCGACCCAAATACATATTTTCTCTATTGCTTCTTCGCGTTCGCGTCTTGCTTGTGCTATTGCTTCTTGTTCTCGCACACGAATCTCTGCCTGCAGTCTAACAATTTGATTCCAACTTTCTGGACCATAATTCATATTAACATAAGTTCGTAGTTCTTGCTCCATGCGCTCTGCTTCTTTTAGTGCAGCAAATTCTTCAAAGGCTTCTTCTTCGATGCTTCCGTACATTTTTTTCTTTTTCTTATTTGCACCATCTTTGACATCTTTAATTGCACCCATCCAACGACCCACGTCTCCAGCCATTGCCTCGATCTCACGCCCATGCTCAAAGCCTGCCTTAATCGCGTTAAAAGCAGTACCAGCAATAGCAATAGCACTCATAGGATCCATGTAATACACCTCTCAGTGTATTTATTGGCTCAGCCTATAAGTTAGTGTCTGCTGTTAATTTTCGCCTTGGTCGTATGGCAGCGGTGTTTAATTTGACGCACACCATACCTGTGATGTCTTATTTCTTTGATAGGAGGTTTACGAGTCTCTGCTACCAAAGGACTGTTGGCTGCATATATGACTTTGTTATCTTTTTCTTTACTCATTATTGTGTCACCGTTGTCGAACAGCCGTTTGCAATATAACAAGTGCCTGTCAGAGTATAACTTCTAGGCGAACTACTGTTTTGCATTACACTTAAACTATATGCTCCTCCGCCATTAGTTAAATCTATAGTGCTTGTATGTGCACCGGTATGTCGTTGATCAGTAATTACATTGTGTCCATTTCCAGTAAGTTCAATAGACAATGTTTTTTTACCATCAAGTGATTGTTCAGAGTACACATTATTATTATTTCCGTTTATATCTACAACCGCCTCATGCGAATGAAAAGCACCCAAACTGCCGTTACGCTGACCTACGTGAACTGCATTGTTATTGCCCACTACATCTAAATCAATAGTTTTTGCACCGGATTCAGTTGTATCTGTACTAACTAAACCAACCCCATTGAATCCCTGTCCTAATTCAATGTCATTGTCATTGCCAGTAACATCAAATGATATAGTACCGCCTATGATAGTTTGACCAGTATTCTTTTGTTTAATTAAAAGTTCGTTACGATCACCATTAAGTGTACTAGGATTGGATCCAGCATTTGCTATAGTGTTGTTTTCACCATCTTGTGTAATATTAAGTTCTAAATCATCGCCTATATTACTAATATATATGTCATTACCAGTAGCAATGCTACTGCTGAATATCAATGCTATTGCCGCTGCTACTGCCCAGTTTGTAGTCATATAATTCAAAGTCTCCCTGCTTTATATTTAGTGAGTACCCGTGTCCTTGACTTAGGTATAAGTCTATCTTATTACCATATCCAAAATCCTCACGCACAAAATGCCACCATGGATCTTCATCATCTAATCTAATACCTGTTGTTGCATCAAATCCAGTTCCATCTGTTTTCTTTTGGCTTAGTAATGTTCTATTTTGTCTAGTAAGTTCATCTTCAAATAATCTCATTAAACTTAAATTAAGTGCATCCAGTAAGTCATATAACATATCCTGCAACATATAATCTGATTCATCTAAATCCGTAACCCATATATCCTGTATAGTATCTGTAAGTGCATCAGCATCAAGTCCATCATATTCAAGGAAGTCAATACCTAGAAAATCTGCTAAACGTCTTTTACGCAACATTTCTTCATACTCTTCATCCATATATGGATTTCGCTTGCGCAATATTAGTAGATTATTAATACGTTCTTCAGGCAATCCAATAATTAAAGGCTTGCCAGGAGGACGCATATTGTGTGTGGTTTGTGTTGCCTGAAATGCTTTATTAAGTATTACGAATCCTGCATCAGTTTCAACTTCAATCTCACCCGTGTAGCACTGCATATCTTCATCACAACTTGGAAGCAATGTAATCATACTGCCTCCTAGTTCATCTACAACCATAATAAAGTCAGTACCACGCACAGCAATAGTAGCACTTGGTGTGCGTATCTTTACGTTTTGCTGATACTTTTTTGCTATCTGACCACTAGCATAACGTACTGTGCCTAGTGTAGCCTTGATGCTTAGGCTACCAACATCATTTGCTGGATCAAAAACAAACTCGTCAATATACAGTCTACTATGTTCTGTAATGTCTACTCTTGTATCGTCTAAAAAGTCTATTTGAATTTTGCCGTTTGCAGTTACAGCAGTGTCTTGCATTTTAATGCCAACGCCATCCACTGCTGGTAGACTGTCACTGCCGCGTTCAATAGCACCGCTGCCTTTGACTTTGCCTATTTCACCAACGGCGCCATAGGCAATACTAGGGATTAAAAGTAGTAGAAAAAATAATCGCATTGTTTATTTAATCAGTCTGTATAATATCAATGTCTGCATTGTCACCCACTGTGATGAGATTTACAGTATTATCATATACACCGCTTTGGTCAACTAGTACATCATTGCCTTTGCCTTTCACGTCTAATGTCATTGTGTGTCCAGCAACATCACCATCGCCTGCTAGATCTAAATTAAATGTGTTTGCTGTTCCCACAACACTGCTGTTTTTATCCACAGTCACGTTAACGGCTGCACTTTTACCATCTAAATCTAAATCCATAACAGTGCCATCATCAGTAACACTAAACGCAACTGTACTTGAATCACTGTCAGCACTTTGACCAATATCAATAGTGTATGCTTGCTGATCACCTACTGCGGTAATGTTAAGTGTTACAGTTTCACAGTTACCCGCGGCTGCACTGTCACACATAAGCGCAACTGTGTTACTGTCACCTGTAAATACCCATGTACCAGTATAGTTGTTGCCTTGTATTTGTGCTGCAATGCTGTTTGTGTCACCAGTTTGTGTAATGCTAAATGTCATGGTATCTGATGCAGTACCTGTTGCACCAAGTATTACTGCTTGAACACTTGTACCTATAACGTTGTTTTGACCATCTTGGACAATATCTAAGTCAAGTGTATCGCCAACTTGGCTAATGTAAATATCATTTGCTTGTGCTGGTATTGCTAAACTTAACAATATTATACTAGCATATAAAAGTCTTTTAATCATTCCGTCTTGCGGAAAAGTCACTTTATTAAATTAAAGTTGCGATCTTTGTTTACATAGTCCAGCCATTTTGTCCAGGCTTCCCATCTATACATTTCAGCAATATTCCTAAAACAAAGATTGTTTCCGTTACATACTCTATACTCGCCCATATTTTTTGCGCTCATCATATATTCATATGTAACATGTTTTTCAATTCCAACTTTCATAAACTTGCGCAATTGTTCTTTATCTCTTGCACACACATCTGTAATCTTCATTATTTCTGGATTACATATGCGTTCTACTAGTGTTGGTTTTGGTTCTGGCAATGCCATAGGTAAAGGTATTACATCTTTATCTACGCTGCGTTTGGTTACTGTTGCCTTGGGCTTTATTTTTCTTAATGGCACAACCTTTATCTTTGGCTCTACCTTTTTTTCTACCGCGGCTACCTCAGGTTTCTCTACTACCTCAGGCTTTTTAACAATAACTTTAGCAACTGGTTTTGCTAAAACTACATCCTCTCTCTTTGTTTCGGACTTAAATTTCCAAAGTCCTCTTCTCTCTCCTTCATTTATGAGTTCTACGACCCCCGCTTCTATTGCGGCTCTTACGGCGTAGTTTACAGGTTCATTGACAGAATAGCCATTTTCCGCTTCTACTAACTTGGTACCCAGATCGAAGAATTTAAACATATCAATTCCGCTCCTTGAGCTGGCTATTGTTTTTTCTGTAGCAACACTAAGCATAACTTTACCAGTGCTTACGCTAACAATTCTCATAACAACAGTGACGGTATCAACTCTATATTCGGTTTGTGCGCCTACTCCCAAGTATCTTGCACCCAATCCTCCTACAGCAACATTACTATCGTAGCCTATAATTCCTCCCTCAAGGATTAAGCCTGCGAACTTCATTGGTTTAAGTGGAGTTGGACCATCGGGTAGTTCTTTTTCATATACATCTCTTGTATTACGAATAAGTTGACGCTCTTTTACAAGATTGTCTAGTCCAATGCGCTCCAGTACCTCAAACCAACTTCCATTACCTACATCACTAAGGGCTTTTATAACCCAGACTTCTGCACCCTGTGTAACTGCACTGCTTAAATTAGCAATGCTGTCTGCGGGTTTGCGTTGTCCAGTTTTGTCGGTAAAACTATACACCGCAATAGTAATCTTCTTGCCATCAATTTCTGGAACATTTTCCAGTGCTCTAGCAAGTGGTGCTTCCTGTATTCTTGGTTCTGGTGGCTGTGCATAAACCTCTAGGGATTTTTGCGCAGTGGATCCACCACATCCTGTTAATAGCAGTGCGGTCAATATAACTATTAAGTATTTCATTAAAAGTAAAATTCCCCTGCACCTGGAATAGATATTGTAGTTGTGCCATCATCTCCAATAATGGTAAGTGTAATCTCTCCTGTTGTACTGTCCTTTACCCAGGTTATAGTGCTACCTTCTATTGCTGCTGTTCCAGTAGTAGCACATCCTGAGCTACAGGTCGCGAACATTGCATCAACCATTTGTTTACTCAACGTCGCGTATATACGAGATTCAACGTTTTTGACGAATTTGTTAAGAGTTGTATTCTCTAACTCTCTTGCTATTCTTGCTGTTTCTGACCTCTTTGCATCCGCAAGTTCTTCTTTGCGGTTATGTTGCAGTTGCTCTGCGCTTAATACATGGCTACTATATCCGTTTCCATAATGGAAGGCAGGACTTTTGTAACTCCATGTAATTTCACTTGCACTTGCTCCAATCGCGGTCAGGGTTATAAACAAAAATAATAACACATCCCTCATTGTCTTCTCTCCAGTATATTTAGTATAAAGTGTAAATATTTTTACACCTACTTTATTCTACAATCCCACTCCACGGGCATAAGTACTTATATGATTTCTGAGCAAAATGAACAACAAGCATTATGGGATGCATTGACCTACTTTGACAAGCCTATGCAGGAACAAGGTCTAGTAGCAGAGTTAGAGGGCATTGAGGTAAACAGAATTACAGATGCACTACAACTAAGTGAAGGCAATCGTAGTCAAGCCGCACGAGAACTAGGCATAGGCAGAACACTGCTTATACACAAAATTAAAAAATATGATCTTTAGATTTGTTTGTGGACTTTACGACCGCCTATAGGGTACATACTAAAACGTGATCCTGCAATACCAAAGTTACTGCGATCACCTTTGTACATAGCCATCATTGCAGGCTCAAATGCACCTTTAACTGGCTCGCCATTACTGTGCATGTTAGGAGCAACTAACTGTCCGTTACTGATTGTAACTGGTCCTTGTAGTACCACGTCTACGTTCTGAGGACCTCTGTTGCCGCCAAAGCCATTTCCGTATATGCTAATCATCTGGAATAATTCACTAGCAGGGCGAGCAATAGTTGTTGCTCTTGGCATTTCTTCGCCTACCAATGCTTTTATGTCTTGTATAAATTGTGCAACTTCCTGTTTGACTGAAGGATTAGCATTGTATACCGGCAACATTTCTCTGTCGCTCATACCGCCCCACTGACCAAAGTGTGTTGCTGCTGATCCGTCTTTGTGACTTACCCATGCTACACTATCACCTTGTGAATTAACAAAGTGAAAATCACTTTTAGGTGTGCCTGGTGTAGTGACCACATCAGCAACGCTTACGTCTCTGTCACCAACGCGAATAGTTATTTCTGGATTGTCACCTTTAAGATCTGCTAGTTGTGCTTGCAAACTTGCAAGTTCTGCATCTTCAATTCGTGTACCGAAACCAGTTCCTTTGCCACCAAACTCAGCAGTTTTTTCAAACTGGCTTAGTCTGTATTGCTGACCGTCAACGCCTTGGAAAACAGCAGGAAACTTACCTTGCCGCAACTGCTCTAGTGCCTCAGGATCTGGTTCTAATACGATAGTCGGTTCTGTTTGCCCCGTGCCAACAAAAGGTTCTTTATTGGCTAACTTCTGGATAAAAACTTGTAGATTATTGCGCTTATTAAGTTGCGCTGGGCTTAGTGTTGCTTCTTCAACTTCCTGCATATCTTCCGGGATAACCAATGGACCTTGTTGCGTAGACTTTACGCCCTTTACAGGAGATTGTGTTAGTTCATTCAATAGCATAGTGTTGTATTTATTACACTAGTACTTTACATTTACCTTGATAGAAGTGAAAGCCATCCTGCACTCTAGTAGTAAAGCCGCCTTGTAGTTGTAGAGCTTTGCCTGGCTCTAAGAAGTCGTCTAATAGATTGATTAAAGGATTTACACCTTCAATGTAAAAGCACAGTGCCCTGTCTTGTTTTTTAAACCAATAGCAATACTGTCTATTTTTGCCGTGTCTACTTTTAGTCTTTGTAATAAATTTTACAGTAAGTTCATCAGCCCAAAAACTATTTGTTTCAGGCTTGTTGCCTTTGCATTCTTTGTGTAACATGTCTCGGGTAGTATCTTCTTCGTAAAAGTCGGGCAGTCTAGCAAGCATGCCTATTTCGTTTCTGGGCACGTTGTAGATATCTTCTCTTTCTAAACATACCTGTAAATCTCCTCTAAAACCTGTGCTACTAAACTTATTACTCATAGCACCAAAGAACAGTCTTTTCTGATAGTACTCTCTTATTTGTTTTGCTTTAGCGTTATATCCTTCAAGTTCTAGCATTGGAGGTAAATGCTTGTCTTTGTCAATATCAAGCATCATTACACTGCCATCGCCTTCAGTGCGAACAATTGCAACTGCAACAGGATCATTTATAAATTTTACTGTATCATTTTCTAGGTCGTCAAATAGTGTTAGTAGTGTCATCGTGTAGCCACCATTGTTAAAGATAAACCACAAACTCGTAGTTTTAATCTACCAGTTTGTTCAAATACAACTATTTTAGCACGTTGTCCGCTTGTAGTTTCATATTCACATATATAATCGTCTGGTATTGCAACACCGCCTCTAGCAAGTGCAGTGTGTACACACTCCTGCAATTGCTCTTTGTATTCTTCATCTACCCATGAACGTGCAAGAGCTCTCCCAAGTATATCAGGCAGTTGTGCTTTTACTTCTTCACGAGTGTTAAGGTCAATGTCCTCATCAACAAGTTTAAATTCATATACATATTCTACAGGTAGTTTCTTTTCATAGGGTATAACTGCATTTTTCATTTAAACTTCTTATCCACCCATTTTTTTCCTACATACATTGCACTCACTAATACTAGTAATCCTACTACTATCATTGCTTCTATCATTATATCGCCTGTGCTACTGTCTACTTCTATACCATCTGTTGTAACTGCAATACGACAAGTTTCACAGTCACTCATTCGTAAACTCTGTTATGTGTATCTGCACAACGGATAAACGTTGTACACTTGGGTAAATGCTTTAGTTTATTAGCACCAACGTAAGTGCAACTACTACGGATACCGCCAAGTAAATCTCTAACAGTCGATTCCACTGCGCCTCTGTAAGGCACAAGAACTTCTCTTCCTTCACTGCTTCTGTACTCCTTTAGTCCACCAAAATGTTTGTCATTTGCTGCTTCACTACTCATACCATAAAATTGCACAAACTTTCTTTCTTCATAGTGCGGTGCATAGTTGCCATTGTCTAATAGTGTTGCTTCACTGTTTGCATAATGTTTAGTAATTACTTTACCGCCACCTTCATCATGTCCAGCAAGCATACCTCCTAGCATTACAAAGTCTGCACCGCCTGCAAATGCTTTTGCTACATCCCCAGGACAAGTACAGCCACCATCAGCAATGACATGTCCATCCAATCCGTGTGCAGCATCGGCGCATTCCATGACTGCCGATAGTTGCGGATAACCCACACCAGTCTGTATACGAGTAGTACAAACACTACCAGGACCAATTCCAACTTTAACAATGTCTGCCCCTCTTAGTAGTAACTCTTGTGTTTGATCTGCAGTGACTACATTTCCTGCAATAATAACTAAATTAGGATACTCTTCACGCATACTAGCAACAAAGTTTAAAAATCTTTCACTGTATCCATTTGCTACATCAATACACAAGTATTTAATCATAGGAGCACCAGTGTATACTGCACGAAACTTTTGTGCATCTGCATCCATTATACCCATGCTATATGCTGTGTATTCTGCACGTTCTGGATTATCAACAAAAAAACCTACAAGTTCTTTTATAGTATAGGTTTTTACTAGACAGGTAAACATACCTAATCTGCCCAGTGTATCAGCCATATCCATAGTGCCTACGCCATCCATGTTTGCTGCCATGCATGGAATACGTTGAAAGTTTTGTTTACTGTTTCTAAATGTGTGTGTACGTTCTAAACGTACCTCTTTGCGTGAGCCTAGTGTGCTACGCTTTGGACGCAGTAGTACATTACTGTAGTCCAGTTTAAGATCATTTTCAATGTTCATAGTTGCCTCTTAATTCGATTGTACTTATTATAGTACATCCGTTGGCTTGTGTCAATTAGTTTGACTCGAGTTTTACTTCTAACGGATAGCCTTGATTTCTTGCGCTTAGTAGTACTTCTACACCTTTTTGTTCTGCAACTTCAAAAGGCAGTACTGCAACTACGCTTGCACCTGCATCATTAATTTCAAGTGCTTTACTATCTGCATCCATTTCATCATAATCAAAAATATTTGTAAGGCTTTCGATTACAAATTCATATGTTGTGACATCGTCATTCATATAAATGACTTTAAAGTCTTTCGGGGGTTCAATATTAAGAATTGGTCTAACGTTTTGTTTAACTTCTGCGTCGCTCAATGCAATCTCCTGATTGTGTGAGGAGCGTTGCCGCCCCTCACTCTTTAGTTATATTTACTCCGCAACCTGCTCAATAGCAATTTTGCGAGGCTGTTTTTCTTCAGGAATAACACGCTCTAGCGCAATGTAGAGCATACCGTTCTCGAGTTTAGCACCATTAACAACTACATCTTCTGCAAGTGTAAAACTACGCTTAAACTTGCGCTGTGCAATACCACGATGTACAAAGCGACTAGTGTCACCTTCTTCAACTTGTGGTTCATGTGAGATTGTCATAATACCGTCCGCTGTTTCAATGTCTAAGTCAGCAAGTTTTACACCTGCAAGTGCAATTTCAATTTGAAAATTGTTGCCGTCTTTGACAATGTTGTATGGAGGATATCCTGTGCTGTTTTGGTTGTTTTCAATATAGCGTTGCATGTTATGAAACACTGTATCAAAGCCCACAGCATATGGTGTTAGTTTATTGATGTCGAGTGAGGTTAATCTTGTCATTTCGTTTCTCCTTATAATAAGCAAGATATGTTATGAGACCCATAAAGGCATCTCGGTAATATAGTGGTTAACCGTTGACCACCGCGTGTGTATTAAGTCACAACACTAAAATTGGCCCGCTTAAAGTTCTTATTGACTATATACTTGGCCCTGTATCCACCGTGTAACTCCACGATGTTAAAATTATTTATCTTCTAGCGATTATCTAATTCACGCTTTTTCTTCATCCAACGAGCACGACCCGCTGCTTTTGCTCTTGCACGTTTGGTGCTAGGCTTTTCAAAATGCTTGCGATCACGGATCTCTTGCATTACACCTTCATCCTGCAATAGTCGCTTTAGTTTGCGCCATGCACGATTTATATCGTTGTTGCGGACTTCAACTTTAAGTCCTTGCTTTTCTCTTGGTTCTCTATATGCCATTTATTAATCCATGTTATCAGCACATCTACGGGATCTGCTGCCTCATTTAAATTGAATCTCTTGTATGATTCTTTATTATTATAGTAGTATACATTAGGTTTGTCAATAAAGAAACCTGTATAAAAACTATTATATACACAGTTAATTATCACCAGTTCACATTGATAGTAAACAGAAGTGATCCATTCTAGTGTAGTTTCTTCGTTTGTTGTGTACACAGTAACAGGAGTTTCCATCCTGCGTACATTGTCTACGATAGTATCCAAATAATCATCGCACCCAACAACTAGCATGCTAGGTTGATCAGCAAAGTAAAAATCAGGTGCTGTCACTACCGCGACGTTGGATTGCATTTTCAACTTCCTCTTGTTCTTGAACTGTAAGGTCTTCTACGTCTGTAAAACCTTTTACTACTTGATCTGTCAAATGCTCAACATATTCATTATTCAAATATGTATCTGTAATCTCTTTTTCTAACTGCATCCAGTTTGTGCCAGTGTATCTAAATAATTTATTAGGCAATGTATCTACACGCACAAATAAATCGCCTTTGTCAGGATCTTTTGGAAATGCTACACCAAAATCTGCTTGTGCCGCTTTATCTAAGTCGAGGTCCGCTACTGCAGCAAAATTCCTTGTAGGAACCCCTAGTCCTTTTTTGGCTCTTCTGTCTTTAAAAACTCTAGCGTGGAATCTTCTTCTGTTACTTGTGATTCTAAATCTTCAGCAAAATCATCTTTTTCAACTAGTTGATATTTTTCAGCCATTTTAATAACAACTGCATCTCGGCGTTCAACTTCTGCTTCTAATTCCGCTATGTTGTTTAATAACTCAGTAATCTTTGTTTCTTGACCGCTTACACCGGCGGCAATTTCATCTAACTTCTTTTTGTATGCATCACGTTCTTTTTCAGTCGCATGCAACGCATCATGTGTCTTGTTAAAATTGTCTTGTTGAAAATCGCGTTGTTCTTCAGTGCTAATAATTTTATCTACAAGTCCGTCATTCTCGGCTTTCATTGCTGCTATTGCTGCCGCAAGTTCATCACGCTCTGAAAGTAGTCTATCACGTTCTGCTACTAGTTCAGCATGTTTTGTTGGATCAACATTAGCAAGATTACCGTCTAGTAGTTTCTCAATCTCAGCCAATACATCATTATGTTTTTTAAGTTCCATTTCTAGTTCCTCTATTCTTGGATCAGTGGCTCTAATTATCTTTTGTTTAGGTTTAGTCAATCCACGTTCTTGACGCCACCAAGTTATACTCATTACGCCTGCAAGTACTAAACATATTGCAAGTGGATCAAACACTGCAACAATAATAATAATAACCCAGCGTACTGCTTCTTCTAGTTGGCTGCGATTTGCTTCACCATATATTAGTTCTGCAATATACTTAACAGGACCAACCTCTGCTTCAAATTGTCTGTAGTTTTTTTCAAACACAAATTTATCTTCACGCAGTGTATCTATAGTTGGCTGTAATCCATCAATTTGATTCTCAAGTTCATCAATGCGTACATCAATATCCTTGTTTGAACTACCTGCTTGTGTTGTGTACTTTGCAATGTTTTCGTTTGCACTTGCAATAGTAGGATCTACAGTTTTGCGTATGACTGCAATACGAGCCTCAACCTCTTTTATTTGATCTGCAAGACGATTATTAATTTTTGTAATTTCACGTTGTACTGCACTTGCAACACTTATTTCGCCACTCTTTGCTTTGTCTATGTCGCCCTGTAGTTTTGTACGTTCGCGTCTCTGTTGTTTACGCAGTTCATTGCCTTTGGCAACCATGTCTGTCGTGCCACCAAATGCACCTGTTTTTGCATTACCTTGTTTAGTATATGCAGTTACATCTGCATCCAAACGATCAAGTTCTGCTTGTGCAACTGATATTGCATCTGAACTACGTCTTTGTGCATCCTTAAGACGCTTGTTTTGTTGCTCAATCTCTTTACCTGCTTGTTCGCGCAGTCCAGGAATCTTGTCATTCTCTGATTTTATCTGAGGGGCTAAACTGTTGCGGGCATCTTTAATACGTTCACGTTCTCGCTGTATTAGTGCATCAACTCTGCCGCTAGTTTCACCTGCTTGTAGTCTGGTTATTTCTTCTGCCCAGCGTGTTTGCTTCGCTTGTGCTCTAGAAATCTTTTGGTCAATGACTTCTGCTTGTGCAATTTGTTCTGTGCCTACACTGCTTTGTTCGATATGGCTTTTACTTAGAAAGCCAAACACACCCATGCTTGTAATAAACATAAGCACAATAACTGCACTGGTAAGATATGTTTTGATAATAAATGGCGCACGTTTCCAGTGTATATGTAGCCATACTGTAGCAAGTATTTTACCAACTTCTAGCACACTGCCCATCAATACAATAGGCAAAAATGCTGCAGCAAAAATTGCTGTTAATCCTAGTATACTGTAGTATGCGGCGATTACGCTGATACTAATAGCAACAAGTAGTGTGAGTAAACCTAAAAACATATTATGCTATTATACCGAATCTTACGCAAAATGTCAACTTAATTAAAGTAGAACGTCATCATGTCAATAGTGCCTACTGTGTAGGTACAGTAACACCCGTCACTGAATAATATTCCATCATCTGGAAAGTTATAATGTTCATTAGTATTGTCAGTGCCAAGAGTTCTTGCTTTAAAAACGACTGTGCCTGGTATACCGCCTGAGAGACCATTATTCAGAGTAATTACTCCAGCACTTCCACCCGATGTAATGGTCATACCTCTTAGTCTACCAGCACCACTAAAGATTACGTCAGCAGCACCTGTTGTAGTACCTGCTATTACCGCTCCTGCTGGATCGCCAACTGCCTGAATTTTTGTAATTGTTTTGAAAAATGCTGTAGTAACTGCGGCACCGTCGGCACCATCTATTGTTTGTGCTAAAACATTCCCATCTACATCTGTGCCTGTTACTGTAAAATCAATGGCTGAGTCATCACTGGCTGATGTAATTTCTACTATTCTACCACCTGTGTTTGTAACTGAACCACCTGAATGTAGGGCACCACCAATAACTAAGACTGCGTTGTCGCCAACAGCGGCTGTTGCTGAAATACCGTTATCGTCTGCGGCAACTTCGTCACTAATCGTTTTTGCGCTTGCCATTTTTTAAATACTCCTTATATTATCTATGTTTGTATTTATTAAAATAAATACTTGATGCTACTTACCGAAATTACACAACCGTCAGACATGCAAAGTCTTAAACTACGATTAAAGTCGTTTAGCGATTGGCTTGTGCAAGGCAATCATACACCCAACGAAATTGCCACTGAGCTTAAAAATAACATTGGCGATATTACCCGTGTTGAAATGGAACTTAGTCCTAATGTTGACAAAGGTGACATGAACGCAAGTGCTGCTTACGAGCAGGATGATGACGAAGATGGTGAAATACCGTTTGAGATTACACTTGTGTTCAGCGACAAAGAAGATCGTATGACAGTTAACGATCCCAATCCACTAATCAATCGCATACTGGATATGATGAAACACGAAATGATTCATCAGAAACAAGCAAGAGCAAGAGACTTTGAAGACCATACACAGGGCAAGGATAATCGTAATATGAATTACGAATATATGAGTCGCCCAGATGAAATAGAAGCATATGCAATGAACATTGCTGACGAACTTGTGCGAAAAACAGACAAGGACAGTGCAATAGCATTACTGCGTATGGCAAACAAAACATCCCAATTCAAAGATGAAATGGGCAATTTTTTAAGTCCTGACTTGTTCGCTTATATGGGTATGTGGAACTTTGATAGCAAGCATCCTGTTATTAGACGCTTGCTGAAAAAGATCTATCAGTATATTACTGCACAGTAAGTGCAACACCTACATTAATAACATCGCCAACATTTACGTTGCGCTTGCTTTTTGCAGTCACTTTGTAACCGCCAGCATCTACAACAATTTCAGTATAACCCAATACTTGCTCTGATTGCTGACTGTAACTTGTATTACACCGCTGTTCTTGACGATAACCCACAACAGTCTGACTGTTCTGTTTGTTACGCTGACTACCAATCATCCCACCTAGCAGTGCGCCGATTGCTCCACCATTGTCAACGTTTTTAGTTACGTTGTTGCCAAGCACACCGCCGATAATAGCGCCGCCAATATCAAAGTTATTGTTAAGTCCTAGTGTGCCGCCATTGCCTTGGCTACTATTTCCATAAACAGGAACCTGTACCATCTGACAAGTTTGTGTAGGCACTTGTTTGGTCACTGTTTGATACACAGGATTTGCTTCAATTACTGTGCCTTGCACTGTGTAATTTTCTGCAAATGCATTAAATGCTGTAAGACCTATTGTAATAAAAGTAATGGCTGCGCCACAAAATAATTCACGTTTCATCTGTTTTCTCCTAAAAACTAAACTTACTATTTAAATATACACTATTTTAAGTATATGTCAACCTCTTAATGGACTAGCACCATCTGTTTCTTTTTGATAAAACCACCCTGCTAAACTATAGCGCGGATTATCTGCAGTAATACTAACAGGACTTATAAAATGTTTGTTTATGCGTTTTCCTGATAGTTCACTTACATCCATTATAAGCAGTCTGTTTCCAAAAGGTTCAATACTATGTTTAATAGTTTTTTCATCTTTATCTAATATACACAGTTGTCCGCCCCACTGTGTTAGCCAGGTTTCGTTAAAATAAAATATATATGCACACCAACGCTGTGGATCGTGATGTGCATTTAACCAAGCAGTGTGATCATAATAACTGTATGTTGGCTGATTTGTAAACATATTAGTAAAGCCTGTTACTTCACTTACTAAGTCGTGAAATGTGTATTCTGGCTCTAGTATACTGTAATCTTCCGTAACAACTCTATTAAATTCTGTTACCCTAGGGTCATTGTGTGCTTTGTGTTTTTCTTTCAGTAACCAGTAGGCATAATGAAAGTAACTAAAGTTGCCTCTGCCTTCTTCAATGTGTCCTTGCAGAACACCAGGAAACTTCTCACTGTTTTGAAAACCTGCAGGATACTTGTTATGGTCATTGCGAACACATCCCCAAACGCCATATGGCATTTTAGGCACCTCTTTGTACAGTGCCTTTATGTAGCGTTCTTCTAGTATGTTGTCTATAACGCAGTAACGTTTTTCAGCAAAGTCTGCTTGTGCTTGTGCAATATTTTCTCTATTAAACATCAGTCCCAACGATAAAAAATATGATCATCTATCTTAGTGATCAGTGTAAGTGTTTTACTCCATTTAGGGTTTACATAATCAGCATGATAATGTGTTGCACCTTCTACTAATCCTGCATATTTATTGAACACTAGTATGTCAAATGCAATATCCTGAGCTAAACGCCATGCATGGTTATTTTCGCTTTTGGGTATGACATCTGCTTTGCCATCACAATACCAACTAAACTGACAACGATTTCTACGAGGGTAGTAAATACGCTCTGACTCTTCCAAATCCTCATGCTGGCGTGTTTTCCAACTTTCTTTTACAGGGCCTTCAAAAATTACATCACATACTGTGTTAGGAAAACGTGTATCCCTGACACGATTAAGAACAACACGAGCTACTGCTACTTGTCCTGCTTTACTTTGATTATTGCTTTCAAAGTAAATGTTTCGTGCCATGCACTCAAGATCAGCAACATCTACTTTTGTGCCACCTTTCATGGTTATTTCGTCTTCGCTTGCTACTGCTTGAACAATAAAGCCCGGATCTACAATATAATCTATGTTTTTTGACAACGAAGCGGCAAACATACTTACAAATACTGCAGTTGTCATTACTCCTATGTACTCAAAGAATTTAAACATACGCATCCTCAATAGTTGTTTAACTATTAATAGTATACACGGTTCATGTAACTTGTCAACCGTTTTATTCTTCAACTACGCCTTCAGCAATTAACTTTGCTCTGTTAGCCATGTGCTGTTCTGATAACTCTTCTTTATTGCCACCCATGTAAGGCACTGCATGTCCTTCTAGCATCATTATTTCTGTAACAGGCAATGTGCGATCCTGTGGTGCATAGTATACACTAAAGTCGCCTAGGATACGCCCAAACTTGCCTTTCATATCCTCACCATCACGAGCAACCTGTGTTTTAAGCACAAGGTTTGGCGCATCCAGTAATTCTGTCATACGCTTCTTTGCTGCTAATCCAAACTTTTTTTCTACTAGGTCTCTTGTGCGGCTTTCCGGTGTATCAATACCCATAATACGCACACGTTCATCTCTCATCCAGATACCAAACCCTAGATCAATATCCACGTCGACTGTGTCGCCATCAACAACGCCATGTAAAACTGCTTTATATTCATACATCGAACTCTCCTCCAAAAGTTATATGCACATATTTAACAAAAAAAGCACCTTAAGGTGCTAGTGCTTTGCGCAGATCTTCTATAATCTCTGCTCTTGTTTTTTTCTTAGGTGGCTCTGGTTTAGGCTTTACAATTGATCTCATACTGCCAAATACACCTGTTACTGTGCCAAATGCATCACCTTTTGCAATACTGTGTACTAAACTAGTAGTTGTAATTATTGGACTGCAAGAAACTAGTAATGGTACTAGTAAAAGTATTACTTTGATGGCGCCTTCTTTCCGCGCCAATCGCCCCACTGCTCATGCGCAGGTACACGGATAAAAGGTTTGTTTGTTTCGTTGGTATTTGGGTTAGGAATAGTAAGCATTACATGCTTGCCTTTAGCCCATGCTGCACGTTTGTTTATACCTTCAACAAATGTTGACTTATATTCTAGTCTTTGCGCTTTGCTCCAACTAGTGCGGTTTTGGCAATGTGTGCTTTTGCTTGTCTGTGTTGCTCTTGATCTTTTCTTACCCATGGTCGATTCCTCTTCGAATAATGTGGCACTTCTGTTTCTAAGCAGTACCCGCTCACGCATACCTTTAAACTAGGCTGCTAGTGACATTTCTGCCTGATAGTTATCATTTGCGATTACTATTGTTCTTGCGTTAACCGAGCTTGCGCCGGACAACTCCACTTACCTATTAACTACCTGTCGATCCTATTTCGCCCCCATAAGCACACACCTTGATGTGTATTGGTGGAGGCGCAGGGTACCGCCCCCTGGTCCAGTCTAGCGTTGAGTTTGCTTCAACATTGCAGTATATTTATAACATACAAAAACAAATGTGTCAAGACTAAATAAACGAACGGAAAATATGTCGATATTTTTTTGACTATATTTTTTTTAGGTTGAATATCAAGAGGAAAAAAGATGACACAACTAATAAATCCACAAAAGTTTACGCACACGTCGGGCCTATTAAGGTCCTTTTTTTTAGACAAAGGTTTCGAAGAAGTACATACACAAAACCGATTGTCAATACTTGCTGCATGCGAAGATCCATTTAACGTAGCAACATATAATTACGCAGGCGATGTGTGGCCTTTGCCTCAAACAGGTCAGATGTGGTTAGAATATGAATTACTTACCAAGCCTTCATCTAAAGGCTTTTTTTGTGTCAGCACTAGTTACAGACAAGAACCAAACGCTATCCCAGGCAGACATGATATTATTTTCCCGATGTTTGAATTTGAAATGCCAGGCAGTGTTGATGATCTAAAAGCAATGGAGTATGAACTAGTACAATACTTGGGCTTCGGATCTCTTACAGAAAAAACCTATAGCGAATGGCAAGAACATTTTGGCGTTGGTGCAGATGTCGAAATGGATGCTGACCATGAACTAGCAATGGAACAAGAGTTTGGACAAACTATTATCACAAACTTTCCTGAGCTTACTAGTCCGTTCTGGAACATGGCAAGAAACGATGATGGTAACACTGCAAAGAAAATGGATGTAATCCTAGGCGGTATGGAAACTATCGGAAGTGCAGAACGCAGTTGCGATGCTGATATGATGCGAGACACATTCCATAGTATTACAGATGGTGCTTACAGCAAACTACTGTTTGAGTTGTTTGGTAAAGAACGTGTGCAAGCAGAACTAGAAAAGTTTTTACAGCACGACTTCTTCCAAAGAGTAGGTGGAGGTATTGGTTTAACAAGAATGATCGCGGCAATGGATAAAAAGCAAGAGGTTGCAATAGCCGCATAACAACCAGTTTGGGGTGACGAAATGGTAGACGTGGGCCGCTGTTTACGGTCTGTTTAAGTATGTGTGCAATGTATTTAAGCGTGGAGGTTCGAATCCTTCCCCCAAAGCCAATTACTTTCTGCAAGATTCCTGACCAGCACAATCTTTAGGGTAACACTGTGCTACCATCATATAATATTCATTTTCATAAGAAGCAGCCCACATATCCTCGTCAATCATGTGTTGGCATTGAGATTCAGTCATTGGTTGTTGCAATACCATCTGATTACCGATGTATTCCCATTCCGTGCCTGTGTTACCCCACATAGAGATAACAAGCATAAATTCTTTCATATTTGCCTCATTTTCATTTTAAGCCCTGTGGATCAATAGTAAAGTCATAGGTCATATAATCACCGTCATTTCTTTCACCACTGCGTTCGCTTTTGTATTTGCCTATTCGTTGATTTATTCCTTTGTCAGTACGACCTTTTGCACGTTGCATTTGTTTTTTATTTTCATCAGTTGCAGGAACACTGTAGTTCTTTGGCATCATACGCTCTGGTTCTAGTACCCATACATACAGTTCTGAGCCGTCACCATTTTCAATATGGTTAAGATACATGCTATCTTCTGGAATAGTTTGTTTTACAGGATAGCCAAGGATTGTAGTAATAGTATTATACCCACTAAATGCACAGAACAATGCGACAGGAATAACCACAAACATTACTAGTGTGTTGCGATAAAAATGCACGCCAATACCAAGCACTATAAGTGTTAGCACTAGCATACTCACAAAGAATGGAAGTAAATTAAAATCAAACATTAGTTACCATAGGGGTTATATCTTCCAGTTCCCCTGACTCCTTTTTTAGTAATAAAATCACTTGGGTTGTTATTATGTCCGAGATATGCATGATCCTCACCTATATTAAATCTAACCAAACTCAATGTTTGTGCTGTTTCAATATAGGGCACTCTGGCAAAATATGTCTCTGAATAAGGATTAATTTTAATAACAGTTATTTCTATAATGCCTGGCAAGTCCTGTCTTGGTTTGCCATCCTTAATAGTAAACTTTCTACTATACACATGTGCCATTACCTCATACTCGCCTTGTACTGTACCGCGTAGTGTTAGCACTTCTCTGTTAAGATGGATAATTTGTTCTTTGTTGCGTTTAACATAAACATCATTACTATAACCCAAATCATCTTTTTCTAAGTGCATTAACCCATGGCTTTTGCGCAAAAAACTTACAACATTGCCTGCTGGATCTTTAACCCATAAATCAATGTCGTCATTGTATTCATGATTCCATTCAATCACAACCATATATTCTGCTTTTTTAATCACATCGCCTTTTTTAGCAACAGGATTAATCAGTATAAAAGCAATCACAAACAAATACACAAATCCAATCACAAGATTGAATAGCAAATCTGTAAAGCCTATGCTGCTTTTGTACTTTAATTTGTTATCTAGATTCGACATTAACTAACTGCACCTTAAGTATTTGGCTACACACCATTCCTACTAGTGTAGTATACAGCGCAGTACTCATGCCTATTGCCATGTCTGTGAGTGCAGTTTTTACACTGCCTGTGTCTGTTATGTTTAAACTTTCAAAACTGCCGCCCAGCATTAAAATAAATCCAATGACTGTTCCAATCATACCCAGTGCAAGTAGTAGTTCTGTTACAAACCAACCTATGTTTATTCCTGCTTCGACTGATTTACCGCTGCTTCTTTTGTAAGTAAGCCAACCTACAAATACGCTTCCTGTAAAGAAAACACCTAAAATCGCAAAACTAAGTCGTGTAATATCCTTTGCAATTAATGCATCAATAAAACCAAAACTATAGGCGGTAAACAGTGCTGCGCAACTAGTGCAGAACAGCAACCACCATCTTAAAAACATACTCATGCTTTTCTCCTGATGCTGTATTTATAGCCTTTTTTTGGTAAATATCTTAATGTTAGGTGCTACAAAACAACGCTGGCAAAAGTTTAAAGACTGGTGGACAGTAGATCATATAGTTGATTTACTTGTTGATGCAGCATTGTTATTCTATGATGTAATTGCAAGTCCTGTGCTAATAATTGTAAGAACTGTGCGTTATTTTATAGGCGAATGGGTTGTTGATAAAATTAAAAACTGTATCAAAGGTATTATACATTACTTCCAATGCAAACGTGCATACAGATTAGAACATGGACATGGACTATTCCGTACCTATTGGTTTTTATTTTTGCCCAGTCCTTTTATTATAGTGTTGTTGATAATGTTGCTAGGCATAAGCATTGGGATTGCAGAAGACTTTGATGTAATGTTAGAATTACTAATTAGAGGCTGCGAGCCTGGTGACGGTTACTGGTGCGATATTAGTTAAAAGTCTACATCCCTGCCATTAATGCTATAAGTGCTTCCATTAAAACCTTGTTTAAGTTTTTCTTCATCAGTCATATTAGTACCGTTCACCCGGATCCGTGGATTGAACGGAGTAATCTCCGTGCCCGGCGCCGTGTCCATCTTTCGTTCCCCCATCATTAATAAGGTTGTCAAGAGTTTCTTTAGTAGTTTTTTCATCATGTTTTACTTCCTCTAATCCGAATTCGGTCATTTCCATAAGTGTTCCATGCATGTAACGTCTTTCACCTGGTGTCAATGCATAGGGATCTTTGATTGTTAGCGTACTTCCGCACTTAGTACAAAAAGCATAGTTGCCAAATGCACTTGTTATTGCGTAATTGTGTCCAAATATTTTACACATAATGCTCATCGAATTCTCCTAATCTAGTGTGTTGCGTCCGCCTCCTGGGCTTTGTGTGCAACTTTGTGTTCTGGGACATTGAAAGTATTTGTCCATAGCAACAGTCAAATCTGCATGTCCTGTAGCACCACGTTCATATATACACATGCGTTCGTTAGTTTCAGTATCGACATACTGTCTTTTTAGTCTGCAAGTAATTGTATTACTAGTAGTTGGAGGTACTGCTTTACGTCTACACTCCATGGACTCAAGTCCCAATATCTTTTGTGGCCAGCGTAACGGATTTGTATTCCATAATGTGCAGTGTGTTTTATCTTCACCGCCTGTGTATGTCCTACCTCCGGCGTGGACTTCCGTCCTTAACATCAACATTGTTAATAACACTGTGCTTATGACCACAATGTGGGCAATACATTGCTTTAGGTTTATAATTTTCATGACTTGCAATACTCCACCAACCTTTACATTCGTCACATGTATAATGATGTATATACTCTACTGTAGAAATCATTCATCGAACTCCGCTCTCCAACGAATATCAAAATCGTCGGCAACTTGTTTGTTTTCTAATTCTTTAATGTAGGCTCGCATATACTCACCGCCTACATCACCTTCTGCTACTGCTTGATTCACCATTCCGTTAATTATACTACCTTGTTCATGTTCATTGATGTTACCTCTTAGACTTGTTATGAAACTAAGTGCATTTTCACTAAGATCATTTCTGACATCATATCCCATGTCAATGCGAGCTTGAAACGCTTTTTCATCAAATATTTTTTTAAATAGTAAATTCCAAGCATTAATTGCTAGTTGTATATCAGCATTGACATTACGTCTGCTTATTAGTGCTGCACAGTCAGCTTCAATTTGTCCTATTTTATTTGTTTGAAAACTAGGATAAGGATTTGCTACAGGTCCAATGTTTACTCCATCAGGATCTGTTATTGTGAGATTAGGCGCACTGCCACTTGTAAAGTCCCCTTTTAGTCCTGATCCAAGTTGGGTAAGATGTGTTTGTAGTGTAGTCAATTCTCCTGCAGCATGGAGTCTATTCATTACAGCAATGTATTCTGTGACATAACCACTTATAACAGCACCGCCTAAACTACCTATAATATCTACTAGTGTAACACTACTGTTTGGCCCAGTTCCGCCCAAAAACTTTGCAATTAAACTGTCTATGAAATCACTGCGGGTAAAAATTGTAGTGTTGTGTATTGTAGGTAACGTTACAGGTTCTACATTATTAACATATTCAGCAAGCTCTGTAAGTGTGTCAATACGTCCTAGTTCTATTGCTTGTATAAGTTCTACAAACTCAGCCATTGTACTGAAACTAATAACATCTCGACTGTTTACAAATATCTTATCAAAGTTTGTATAATCACCTAAACTGTCCATGTCTTTTAGGTCTGTCTCTAATACTGTTTGTGCATTGCTGACTAGTTCAGGTGTAGTAACGCTGTCTAACACTGTTTGCATTATTGCGTTGTAACTAGGATCTCCAAGACTATAAATGTTTACAGGATCAATGCCTACACCTGCAAGTACTGTGTCCAGTCCTGTAATACTTAATCCACTTGCTGCACTTATTGATCCAATAACTTGCCCAGGGTTACCAAAGTTTGCAATATCTTCAATATTAAATGCACTACCTAAATTTGATAAGTCACTTGCTAGTAACTGAAAGTTTGCTACACTTGCTGTTGTAACAAGAGTACTAATGCCATTAGTGACAACTGCTTGCAAATCTGGATATCCAGTACCTAAAAAGTTAGGAAACACACCGCCTGCAGGATATACTAATCCGTCAAGAGTGGGAAACTTGCCAAAATTTACACCTTGATTAAGTTTGTTTAGTGTTGGTGCTAGTTGCTCACTGTTACTAGCAAGACTTTCTGCTGCAAAAAATGTTTGCGTCATCTGTGTAGGACTAGTACCAAACATTAAATTACCATGTGCATCCAAACGATCAACACCAATACCGGCACCTACAGTGCTTGTATACACTGCTGGAACTGTTCCAACAAAAGCACCACTACCACTTATATCTGTGTTACACAATGCTTGTATAGTTCCATCGTTGATAGCATTTGCTGCAGCGAGAGCAATACTTGTTTTTGCTGGTG
>TARA_R110000782_G_scaffold24264_5_pt1 | contig 25753 bp, 24 predicted proteins | sample TARA_R110000782 | Tara Oceans TARA_R110000782 (sample SAMEA4397859) | marine metagenome | biome: Polar Biome; feature: [SRF] surface water layer (ENVO:00010504); material: water (ENVO:00002006), including particulate matter (ENVO:01000060) such as... | depth 5 m | reverse complement strand
CGGGGGGGTGGATCGAGCGCGGCTGCGGAGCCCCGGTTATGGGGATTGGGAAAGGCGCCGGGGCGCGTTAGGCTGGGAAACACCGCAACACGAAGAGGGCAGAACGGAGGAGGTCATGACTTCGAGCATCGCCAAGGTCACGGAGATCACCGCGCAGAGCGACAAGGGGTTCGATCACGCGATCCAGAAGGGGATCGAGCGCGTGTGCAAGACCGTGGACAACGTCACGGGGGCGTGGGTGCAGGAGATGACGGTGGATGTGCAGGACGGCCACATCTCGGCGTACCGGGTGAACATGAAGGTGACGTTTGTGCTCAATGACTGAGGCGGGCCAGGTACAAGCCGCGCGCGCAGTAAGCGGGCTCTTTGGACGCACGTGATGCGCGAAGAGCCCGCTTACTGCGTGCGCGGCTTGTATGGGGGTCACAGCGTCTTGAGGGCCGCGACGAGGGTGTCGATGTGCTCTCTGGTGTGGGCGGCCGACATCTGGATGCGCAGGCGGGCGGTGCCTTCGGGGACCACGGGGAAGCCGAAGCCGATGACGAAGACGTTCTTTTCCAGCAGCTTCTTGGACATCGCGATCGCCTTGGCGGTGTCGCCCACGATGATCGGGCAGATGGCGGTGGGCGAGTCCATCACCTCGAAGCCGGCGGCCTTGAGGCTCTTGCGGGCGTAGGCTACGTTGTCGCGGAGTTTGGCGACCCGCTGCGGCTCGTCCATGATCAGTTCGATGGCCTTGTTGGCGCTGCAGGCCACGGTGACGGGCAGGGCGTTGGAGAACAGGGTGGGGCGGCCGCGCTGGATGATCAGTTCGATGCCGCGCTTCGAGCCGGCGATGAAGCCGCCCGCGCCGCCGCCGAGGCCCTTGCCGAGCGTGCCGGTGAAGAAGTCGACCTCACCCTTGCTCGGGTCGTGGTTGGCGGCCCCGGGGCACATGCCGAAGTGCTCGTGCGTGCCGCGCCCGGTGGGGCCCATCACGCCGTGGCCGTGGGAGTCGTCGACGATGAGCATGGCGCCGAACTCGTCGCAGAGCTTGCGGATGGCGGGCAGGTCGGCGACGGCGCCCTCCATGGAGAACACGCCGTCGGTGACGACCCAGATCTGGCCGGTGACCTCGGTGTTGTCGCGGGCGGCTTCGAGCTTGGTGCGCAGCGAGCCCAGGTCGGCGTGCTTGTAGACGGTCTTGACCACACCCTTCTTGATGACCGCGGCCAGGCGGATGCCGTCGATGATGCAGGCGTGGTTGAGTTCGTCGGAGATGATGCAGTCGCCCGCCTCGGCGAAGGTGGGGTAGATCGCCTCGTTGGCGGTCCAGCAGGAAACGAAGGTGTAGGCGGCCTCGGTGCCCATGTAGCGGGCGATGGTGTCCTCGAGGGTGTTGTGGGGGGTGAAGGTGCCGCAGATGAAGCGGACGGAGGCGGTGCCGGCCCCGTACTGCTTGAGGCCCTCGATGCCGGCCTCGATGACGGCGGGGTGGTTGGCCAGGCCGAGGTAGTTGTTGGAGCAGAAGCAGAGGACGTCGCGGGCGGTGCCGTCGTCACCGACCATCTTGACCACCGCGTCCATGGGCGAGTCGAGCAGGTGGAGGTGCTTGTACTGCCCGCCGTCGGTCAGGGTCTTGAGGATCTCGTCGGTCCGGGCGTTGAAGACGGTGGCGGTGGTGGTGGTCATGGCGGGCTCCCTCGGGCGGTTTTGCCATGATATGCGGGGGGGGAGGGGGACTGAACGCAGAGGTCGCAAAGTTCACGCAGAGGACGCAGAGGCCACAGGAAGAGCTGGACGCGAAGATCGCGAAGGGATCGAAGCGGTTCTTGAACCAACCTGTCGCTGTTCCAAGCTCAGAAAGCAGGGTTTGGGTTTTCGGTCAACGCGTGCCTGGACCGCTTCGCGAAGCTTCGCGTGCTTCGCGTTGAAACTTCCTCCCCGCCTCTGCGCCGGCTGCGTGATCTCCCCACCGCTGCGTACCTCTTCACACCCCGGCGAGGGCCGCTTGGGCGGAGGGCTTGGGGGCCTTGGCCGCGGGGACGGTTGGCAGGCCGAGGTCTTCGGCGAGGAGCTTGGTGGAGATCTGGGCGCTCAAGAAGATGGTGGGCAGGCCGGAGCCGGGGTGGGTGCCGCCGCCGACGAGGTAGAGGTGCTCGAGTCCCTGCACGCGGTTGCCGGGGCGTTTGTGGAGCATCTGGCCGAGGTTGTGGGCGAGGTTGAAGGTGGCGCCGAAGGAGATGTTCATGCTCTGCCAGTCGTCGGGGGTGAGCAGCAGCTCGGTCTCGGCGCGTTGTTCGGCGTCGGGGATGCCGAAGACCTGTTCGAGTTGCTCGAAGATCTCACGCCGGAGGCGGGGACGCTGGGCGGTCCAGTCGATGGGCGTTTTGTCGCCGTTCTTTCCGTTGCGTTGGTTGGACGGGGTGGGCACGAGGATGTAGAGGGCGCTCTTGCCGGCGGGGGCCATCGTCGGGTCGGTGCGGCTGGGGTTGCAGACGTAGATCGAAGGGTCCTCGGTCAGGGCGTGGTTGTCGGAGATGTTGGCGAGGTTCTCGGTGTAGTTGGTGGAGGTGTAGATGGTGTGGTGGGGCAGATCGACCTCGCCGTCGAGGCCGAGGTAGAGCATGGCGGTCGAGCAGGAGTACTTCTTGTTGTTGAGCGCGTCGTCGCTGAAGCGCTTGGGGCGGACGGAGGCCGGGACGAGGTTGCGCAGGGCCCAGGTGGCGTCGGCGTTGACGACGACAGCGTCGAAGCGGGTCTCGTGGCCGTTGACCACCACGCCGGTGGCCTTCTTGCCGGTGAAGGTGACCTGATCGATCGGGGTCGAGGTCTTGATCTCCACGCCGAGGTCGCGGGCGCACGCGGCCAGCGCCCGCATCACGGCGTGGCAGCCGCCCTCCGGGTGCCACACGCCGTAGGCGTATTCGATGTAGGGCAGGATGGTGAAGAGGCTGGGGCAGTCGAAGGGCGACATGCCCAGGTACTTGCTCTGGAAGCACACCGCCAGGCGGACGTGCTCGTCCTTGATGTGGCGGGCGATGTCGTCGTGCACGCTCTTGTGCGGCCCGAGCTTGGGCAGGGCCTTGAACATGGTCGGGTCGAGCAGGTCGGTCGGGTTGAGGATGGCCTTGCGCAGGATCGGCTCGAACACATCGAGCTTGGCGCGGTTCTCGTTGATGAACTTCTCGAAGCGGGCGGCGTCTTCGGGGGCGTGCGGGCGGATCCGCTCGGCCATCTGCTTGAGGTCCTGGGTGGTGTCGAGGACCAGCGGCTCGCGGCCCTTGCGGCCGATCATCAGGCGGTACATCGGGTCGAGGCGGGTCATGGAAAGGTAGTCGGACGCTTTCTTGCCGGCGGCGGCGAAGATCTCGTCGAGGACGTAGGGCATCAGGAAGAAGGTGGGGCCGCGGTCGAATCGGAAGGTGCCGCCGGCGGACTCGAGGCGGTATTGGCCGGTGCGTCCGCCGATGTCATCCTGGGATTCGTAGATCGTGACGCGGCAGCCGCGGGCGGCGAGCAGGACGGCCGCGGAGAGCCCGCCCGGGCCGGCTCCGACGATGGCGACGCTCGGCTGCTTCGGGCTGGTCACGCGGGGCCTCCGGCGGATGGTACGGTCGGGAAACGGGGTCGTCGGCGTCCGCCGACGCCCCCGCACATGAAGAGCGTCCGGGGTTTCGCGGGGGTGGGGACACCGGATGCGGCGTGCGTCGGGGGGGCGGCCCGTCTCGTACAATGAGGATCGTGGCATCGTGCACCAACCAGCCCGGCGTGGAGGCCTGGCCCCTGGCCGAGCGGCTCGGATGGGCCGGGCGGTTCGGGCGGCTCATCGGCGAGAACGAAGCCACGCTGTGCGGTCTGGCGGGGGCGGAGGTCCACAAGACGCGGTGGGAGTGCCTGACGGCCGACGTCGTGCCGCTGGTCAACGCCTGCCGCTGGCACCGGCGGCACGGGGCGCGGATCCTGCGCGACCGCCGGGTGCCCGGCGGCGGGCTGCTCGCGTTGGGGCAGCGTCACCGCGTGCGGCGCGAGCCGCTGGGGCGGGTGGGGATCATCGCGACGTGGAACTACCCGCTGCTGCTGGCGGGTCAGCACGTGCTGCAGGCGATGGTGGCGGGCAACCGCGTGGTGCTCAAGCCGTCGGAGCGCTCGCCGCGGACGCAGCGGCGTCTGGCGGAGCTGGCGTGGGAGGCGGGCTGCCCGCGCGATCGCCTGGAGGTCGTGGATGCCGACCGCACCGCGGGGGCCGCGCTGGTCGCGGGGGATTTCGGACCGATCGATCATCTGGTGTTCACGGGATCGACCGAGGTTGGGCGGGCGATCGCGGCGGAACTCGCGCCGCGCCTGATCACCAGCACGCTGGAGCTGTCCGGTCGGGATTCGGCGTTGGTGCTCGACGACGCGGATGCTGCGCTGGCCGCCCGAACGATCTGGTGGGCCGCGACGGTCAACGGCGGCCAGACGTGCATGGCGCCGCGCCGGGCGTTGGTGCATGCGGCGGTCTACGAGCGGTTCCTCCGGGCGATGGCCCCGCTCGCGTCGCGGGCCGCGGTGCGGCACCTGATCGATGCGGCTGCGGCATCGAAGGTGTCCGGGCAGGTCTCGGAAGCGCTGTCGCGGGGCGGACGGTCGATCTCGGGGGTGTTCGAACCGGCGCGGGGCGAGGCGTTCCGCCCGGTCGCGGTGGTGGATTGTCCCGCGGACGCGCCGCTCGTGGACGGGCGTCACTTCGGCCCGGCGCTGGCCGTGATCCCGTGCGGCTCGCTGGATGAGATGCTCGCGATCCACGACCGGATCGACCAGCGGCTCGTGACTTCCGTGTTTACCCGTTACACCCGCCGGGGGGCCGCGCTGGCCGGTCGGCTGGGCTCGAGCGGGGTGATGGTCAACGACGCGATCATGCCCACGGCCCACCCGGAGGTGTCCGTGGGCGGGGTGGGGGCCTCGGGCTGGGGGCTGACGCAGGGGCGTCGCGGCCTGGAAGCCCTGACGCGGGAGGTGTTTGTGGCGCGGACCTCCCGTCGGATCCGGCCGCCGCTGGACGCGCCGGACGAAGCGGGCCAGGAGCGCGGCGCGCGGACGCTGCTGCGTCTGGCCGGGGCGGGGCGACGAACCACCGGGACGGGGGATCGCCCCCCGGCGCCGCCCCCGGGCACGAAACCGACCACAAAACCACACCCGGCCCCCGCGGCGGGAGGACCAGCCCCATGAGTTCCGATTCCAAGCACGCCGTCGTCATCGGGGCCGGTCTGGCCGGTCTGGCCGCCGCGGCGGAGCTGTCCACCCACGGCTACCGCGTGACCATCGTGGACCAGAACAAGCACCTGGGCGGCAAGATGAACCTGCTGACCGAGCGGGGCTACACCTTCGACATGGGCCCGACGATCATCACGCTGCCGGAGGTGCTGCGGGGGATCGTCAGACGGTCGGGACGCAGGGTCGAGGACTACATCGACCTGATCGACCTGGACCCGCAGTGGCGGTGCCACTTCGAGGACGGCACGGTGGTGGACCTGCGTCGGGACCCGGCCGAGTTTGCCCGGGCGATCGACGCGCAGTTCCCTGACCACAAGCCCGGCGCGGGCTACACGAAGTTCCTGGACTACTCGCGCCGGATGTTCCGACTGTCGGAGAAGGTGTTCTTCTACAACGATCTCGGGGGCGTGGCGGACATGATGAAGTCCTCCCCGCCCGACCCCGCCCTGCTGGGTGACGTGCTGAACATGCGGATGCACTCGACGGTGGGCGCCACCGTGCACAAGCACGTGACCGAGCCGCACGTGCGTCAGATCTGCGAGCACTTCCTCCAGTACGTCGGCTCGTCGCCGTTCCTGGCCCCGGCGATCCTGAGCCTGATCGCCGCCGCCCAGGCCGACCACGGCTGCTGGTACGCGATGTCGCCCGACGGCACCGACGGCGGCACGCGGATGGTCGCCCGCACCGTGGCGAAGATCGCCCAGGAGCAGGGCGTCACGCCCGTGCTGGGCAAGCGGGTCGCCAGGATCCTCCACGCCGGCGGCCGGGCAACGGGCGTCTTCCTCGACGACGGCACGACCATCGAAGCAGACATCGTCGTGTCCAACTGCGACGTGCAGCGCACCCACCGCGATCTGCTGCCCGACCTGTCCGGCGCGAAGGACCGCGCCGAGTCGATCGCCGGCAGGTACGAGCCGGCGTGCTCGGGCGTGGTGCTGTATCTGGGGCTGGACCGCCAGTACGAGCACCTGGCCCACCACAACTTCATCTTCAGCGACGACTCCGAGCAGGAGTTCGACGACATCTACCAGCGCGGCATTCCCGCGCGGGACCCGACGCTGTATCTGGCGGTGCCCAGCCGCACGGACCCGACGCAGGCGCCCGCGGGCGGCGAGGCGCTCTACATCCTGGTCCACACCGCGTACAAGCGCAAGGGTCAGCGGTGGGAGGGGCCTGGCGGGCTGCTGGAGAGCTACAAGCCGGTGATCATGGACAAGCTGCGGCGCTTCGGCATGCAGGACATCGACCGGCACATTGTGGTCGACCGGGCCTTGACGCCCGACGGCATCGACACGATGTACAACGCCGAGGGCGGGGCGATCTACGGGCTGGCCAGTCACGGCAAGCTGGCGGGCGGGTTCAAGCCGCGGAACCGGTCCAAGGTGCTCAAGGGGCTCTACCTGGCAGGCGGCAGCGCCAATCCGGGGCCGGGCGTGCCCATGGTGCTCATGTCCGGCGTGACCGCGGCGCGGGCCGTGATCGAGGACGACGGCGGCGAGCCGAAGGGCGAGTACTCCGCGGCGGAGAAGGGGCGGTCGTACGACGCCGAGTTGATCGGGGCGTGAGGAGGGTGCGGGGGGAGGTACGCAGAGGTGCAGAGATCACGCAGAGAGCGCAGAGAAGAGAAGGGGATTCAACGCGAAGACCGCGAAGATGCGCGAAGCGGCTCCGCCACGCATTGATCGAAAGCCCGAGCCAAATCTGCTCCGCCTGGAGCAGTGATTTCCGTGGTTCATCAACCGCTTCGACCCTCTCGCGGTCTTTGTGTTCATCTTCTTGTATCCGCTCTGCGCTCTCTGCGTGATCTCTGCACCTCTGCGTACTTCTTCCGAGGATCAGCATGAAAGAACCCCGCTACATCCCGCCCCGTGAGTCGCCGCGGTTCCGGGCGTGGTTCGAGGGGTGGTGCCGCAAGCGTCTGATCGGTAAGAAGTTCTCGGCCATGCGGGTCGAGCGGGAGAGCGCGGCGCTGCTGCGCTCGCTGGCGGGTTTCGAGGGACCGCTGATCATCGCGGCCAACCACATCGGATGGTGGGACCCGCTTACGATGCTCACGCTGCACCGCGTGTTCCTGCCGGACCGTTCGATGCGGGCACCGATGGACGCGGATCAGCTCGAGCGGTTCGGGCTGTTCCGGCGGCTCGGCGTGTTCGGCATCGACCCGGACGACCCGGCCAGCCTGAACAAGATGCGTTCGGAGATGGAGACCTACTTCGCGAAGGCCGACCGCCCGACGCTGTGGATCACGCCGCAGGGACGCTTCGCCGACGTGCGCGAGCCGGTCGTGGTGCGTCCGGGCGTCTCGAAGATGGCGGCGTCGACCGCGGGCGCGCGGGTGGTATCGGTCTCGGTCGAGTACTGCTTCTGGACCGATCCCAAGCCCGAGATCCTGGTCGCGGCCCGCGAGGTCGTCGCGGAGCGCGGTTCGACGACGGGATGGCACCGGGCGATCGCGGGCGCGATGGGCGAGGGCGCCGCGGAACTGGCCCGTCTGGCGGTCGCGCGGGACGCGGACGCGTTCGAACCGATCGTCTCGAAGGAGGGTCGCCAGGGGGGGTTCTGGTACGATCTCTGGCTGAAGGCCCGCGGGCGGGGCGGGGGCATCGCCGTGACGCGGGAAACGCCTCAGAACGGCGGCGGAGCCGCATCGGGCGCGGGCGTCCGGGCCGAACACACCGCGACCGGCGTATCCGGGCCGACCAGCGAGGAACGGGCATGAGTCTCTGGATGACGGGTTGGGCGTGGTGGTGCGCGGGGGCTTCGGCCATCCCGTTGCTCGTCGCGTGGGGCAACCTGCGTCGCTACGCCCGCTCGCGCCGTGACGCGCCCGACCCGGGCGTGCGTGTCGGCGTGTGCGTCCCGGCGCGGAACGAGGAAGCGAACATCGAGGCGTGCGTGCGGTCGGTGCTGGCCCAGGACGCGGGCGACGTGCGGGTGATCGTCAGCGACGACGGCTCGACCGACCGCACGCCGGGGATTCTGGCGCGCCTGGCCGCGGAGGATGATCGGGTGATCGTGGTCACGCCGCCACCGTTGCCGAACGGATGGAACGGCAAGCAGCACGCGTGCTGGCACGCGGGACTGGCGGGCATCGCGGCGGGCTGCGGCTGGTTGCTCTTCACGGACGCCGACGTGCGATTCGAGCCCGACGCGGTACGCCGGTCGATGGGCGAGGCCACGCGGCTGGACGCGCCGATGGTCTCGACCTTCCCCCGCCAGATCACGGGCACGATGTCCGAGGCGGCGATGGTGCCGATGATGTACTTCCTGCTGCTCGGCTACCTGCCCATGGGGCGGATGCGCCGGTTCACCGCGCCCAGTTACGGCGCCGGGTGCGGACAGTTCCTGCTGGTGCGGTCCGACGTGTACGAGGCCTTCGACGGGCACCGCGCCTTCAAGGACACGATGCACGACGGCATCCGCATGCCCAGGGCCGCCCGGGCGCTGGGGCACCGCAGCGACCTGTTCGACGGGTCGGACCTGGTCAGCGTGCGGATGTACCGCGGCTGGCGGCAGACCTGGCGGGGCTTCGCCAAGAACGCCTTCGAGGGCGTCGGCTCGCTCGGGTTGCTGGTGTTCCTCACGCTGCTGCACGTGGGCGGGCACACGGGCGCGTGGCTGATCGCGGCCCTGGGCCTGGCGATGGGCTGGTCGCCCCTGATCTGGGGCCCGGCCGTGGCGGCCTGCGTGCTGCAGCTCGTACAGCGGGCGATGATCGCGCGGCGCGTCGGGCACGCGTGGTCGTCCGTGTGGCTGCACCCGGTCGGCGTCACGCTGATGACGGCGGTCCAGTGGTGGAGCTGGTGGCTGCAGCGGACGGGAAAGCGTGCGTGGCGGGGGCGGGTGCAGGGCGCCGCGATGGTCACCGCGCAGACTCCGCCCAAGGAAGGCGTGGTGGGATCGTGAGCCGGGCGCCGTGGACGCCGCGGGATCGGTCGGGGGAAAACGCCCCGCGGGCGACCGCCGCGGGCAATCCGGACCGTTTCGTCCGATCTTTCCCGGCACCACGGGACGCCGGGCGCCGGGCGTGCGCCGGTAGAATCGCCTGATGCGTTGGGATCGCCGATCCATCCGGGACATCCAGACCGCGTCCGAGCGGTTCAAGGCCGAGCATTCCGCGTGGCTGACGATGGCCATGCTGACGGGCCGGGCCTACCCACGGATCCCGACCAAGCGGGCGGATCGGGGCGGTTTCGAGGCCCTGCGTCGTCGGGACGGCGGGATGGCCCGTGCGGCGGCGTGGTGGCGGGCGGCGCTGGCCAAGGTCAACGACGTTTTCTGAATAATTGCAGCTGTGGCCCTGTATCATGCCCGGCGGGGCTCCGGGCGCCGGGGTTTGCTCACGCGGGCGGGTCCGGTGGGCCGATGTCCGCGGGGGCCGTGCCGCGGCGGGCCGAACGAGGGAGCGAACCACCGATGAGTGACGACGGGATCAGGACGGCTCCGCTGGGCAAGCGGTGGGTGCGCAAGACGGCGATCTTCGTGGTCGTGCTGCTCGCGTTCGGTTCCTGGGGGCTCTACGACGCGGTGAGCGTGTACCCCAAGCGGGGCGAGCGGTTCGCGACCTGGGCCCGGATGAGCTACCTCGAGTCCGCCCGCAGCGCCAACGCCGAGGACTTCGGCATCTTCGAGCGCGAGGCCTCCGTGCCCAACCCCCGGGAGGAGTACGAAAGGCTCTCCGCGCCCGACCAGCGCCAGCGCAACGCCGCCGACGCCGCGAACACCTCGTCGAGCAGGCGGATGCGGGCGATCATGCTCAACGCCCGGCTCGCCTGGCTGGAGGGTCTCAAGCGGATCGGCGAGCTCAACCCCGAGCGGACCACGTTCGAGAACCCCCGGGCCGAGCTGGAGCGCCTGCAGGCCGAGCTGGCCACCGGGGGCAACCCCAAGCCGCTGGCGGCCTACGACATCCCCAGCCAGTGGGCCATCATGATCGTGTGCTGGTCGATCGCCGGCGTGATCCTGGTGCGTGCGGCCCGCGTGGCGGCGACGAAGTACCGCTGGGAGCCGTCCACCATGACGCTGACCCTGCCCGGCGGCGCGTCGATCACGCCCGAGGACATTGAGGAAGTCGACAAGCGCAAGTGGGACAAGTTCATCGTGTTCCTGAAGATCAAGCCCGGCCACCCGGCGCTGGGGGGCAAGGAGATCCGCTTCGACACCTACCAGCACGACGAGCTGGAGGGGTGGATCCTGGAGATGGAACGCAGGGCCTTCGGCCCCCAAGAAGGCGACGACGACGCCGAGCCCGCGCGGGCGGCGTCGGACGCGGCCGGGTGAACCGCCCCGGCTCTGATCGCGGAAGAGCATGCTGACCTGGGTTGCCGTCATCATCGTGATCCTCTGCGCCTGGCTGGGCGTGGCCCTGGTGGCCGTGACGCTGCCGGGGATCTGGTTCGCCGTGCTCGCGGCCCTGCTCATCGAGGTGTGGCGTCCCGAGGTGATGAGCACGTGGGTGCTGATCACCGCGGTGGTGATCGCGTTGCTGGCCGAGGTGGTCGAGTTCGCCTCGTCGGCCGCGGGCTCGCGCCGGGCGGGGGGCTCGCGGTCGGGCGGGTGGGGCGCACTGTTCGGCACGGTCGTCGGGCTGATCGCGGGACAGATCATCGTGCCGATCCCGATCCTGGGCGCGATCCTCGGCGGGATCGTCGGCGCGGGCCTGGGCGCGGTGTTCACCGAGCGGAGCGTGGCCAAGCGGACGTGGTCGGACTCGTGGCGGTCCGGGCGCGGGGCGGCCCAGGGGCGAGCGTTCTCGATGGTGCTCAAGACCGCGATGGGCGCGGTGGTCGCGCTGCTGCTGACCGCCGACGCGGTGGCGTCGCTGTTCTGACCGCGTTCGTGTCGGATCGTGTGGTCTGATCAAGGACCGGCGGGCCGATAACCGGATCTTGACGCGCACGCCGGTGACGCGGTGCGCGGGCGTCGCGATGGTGCCGATCACCGCGGCATGCCCAGACGCCCGAAGTGGGGAAGGCTTCCCGGTTGTGCGTGCCGCCCGATGCGGATCCGCGGCGCGTGGCGCTCGGTGCGCGAGCCCGACGAGCGGTTGGTCGGCTGGGCGCTGCTGCTGCCGGGCGGGCGGGGCGTCGTCATCGGTTCGGCGTTCCTGCTCGGGGTGATCGTGCCCGTGCTGCTGCCCTGCTCGGTGCTGGTCGCGGCGTGGGCGCAGGGATCCGGGCGAAGGCTCGGGCTGCTGACCGACCGGCGCCTGGTGCTGCTGCGGGCCTCCCGCGGAGAGCCGGCGATCGACCGCGTGGTCCCGCTGGGCGAGGTGCGGGTGCGCTCCGGCGGGGAGGACGGGCCCGTGCGGGTGGTCGCGGGGTCCGGGCGGTGGCTGCGGGCGGCGTCCAACGGCGTCGAGCCCCGTTTCGCCCGTGCGGTGCGGGCGATGGCGGGTGCGGAGGGGTCCGACGCGGTATGCTGATCCGGTCGGCGGCAGGAGGCCGCCCCGGGAGAGAATCGCGCCGTGCCGGCGTGATCGAGGAGTACGCGGTCCACATGGCACCCAAAGCAACGACGGTGACGGAATCGGGCCCGGCCAAGGCCGGCGCGGCACCCGCCCAGGACGAACCCGCCCCGCGGGAGCGACGGTCGGCGGCGCACGAGAAGGGCGTCAAGCACTTCGTCCTGGACACCAACGTGCTGCTGCACAACCCCGACGCCCTGTTCGTGTTCCAGGAGAACCACCTGGTCATCCCCTACCCGGTGATCGAGGAACTCGACGCGATGAAGCGCCGGGAGGACGACGTCGGGCGCAACGCCCGGGCCGCGATCCGCCACCTCGACCGGATCCGGCGCGAGGGCATGCTGACCAAGGGCGTGGACCTGTCGCTGCTGGGCGCCGGCTCCCGGGGGGCAACCGGCACGCTGTCGATCGACACGGAGGACCGCGAGCGTCCCCCGGTGATCCACGACGACAAGCCGGACAACCGGATCATCGCGGTGGCCTGGCACCTGCACAAGGACGGCAAGCGCGCGGTGTTCGTCTCCAAGGACCTGGCCGCGCGGATCAAGTCCGACGCGCTGGGCATCCGCACGGAGGACTTCGAGAACCAGAAGGTCGACGCCGACCGGCTCTACACCGGTTTCGTCGAGCTGGAGACCCCCAGAGAGCTGATCGACGAGCTGTACCGCGACCGGATGCTGGCGGTCGAGAAGCTCGAGGAGGCACTGACGGTGCGCCGCAAGGGCGAGGCGCCGTTCGTGCGGACGGTCTCGCCCAACCAGTTCGTGGTGCTCAAGGACACCGAGGACGAGGCGCACTCGGGCCTGGGCCGGCGTCTGGCGGACACGGACCACGTGATCCCCGTGTCGCCGCAGAAGAAGCCGACCTTCGGCATCCTGGCGCGCAACGTGCAGCAGACGATGGCGCTGGACCTGCTGCTCGACGACGAGATCAAGCTGGTCACGCTGCTGGGCTCTGCGGGCACGGGCAAAACGCTGCTGGCGATCGCCGCGGGCATGGCCAAGGTGTTCGGCGAGGAGCGGTACGAGAAGCTGCTCGTGGCCCGGCCGATCATGCCGATGGGGCGCGACATCGGTTACCTGCCCGGCGACAAGGACGAGAAGCTGGGCGCGTGGATGCAGCCGATCTTCGACAACCTCAACTACCTGCTGTCGAGCCGGGGCAGCCCGAACCAGCAGCCCGAGAGCAAGTCGACCGAGCAGCGGATCGACAAGCTGGTGGCCGACGGACGCCTGGTGCTCGAGCCGCTCACCTACATCCGCGGGCGGTCGATCCCGCACCAGTTCATGATCGTGGACGAGGCGCAGAACCTCTCGCCGCACGAGGTCAAGACGATCGTCAGCCGCGTGGGCGAGGGCACCAAGCTGGTGCTCACCGGCGACATCGGGCAGATCGACAACCCGTACCTGGACCAGTCCAGCAACGGGCTGAGCTACTCGGTCGAGCGGATGCGCGGCGTGGGCCTGGTCGGGCACATCACGCTGCAGCGTTCCGAGCGCAGCGACCTGGCGTCGCTGGCGGCTTCGCGGCTCTGAGGCGGGACCACCGCACCCGCCCCCCCCGGCGGCGCGCGGTCAGCCGTTGTCGAGCAGTGCCTCGACGCGGTAGCGCTGGCGCTGGAAGTAGGTGCGCCACTGCTCGTCCGTGTCCCGGAGCAGGGCGGAGCGGATGACCTGGATCAGGCGCTCGTCGGCGCGTCCGGTCATCTCGGCGGCGCGGATGTAGCCCCGCATGGACGGCAGGTGCGAGGGGTCGCGTTCGATGGCCAGGGCGAAGTGCCGGAAGGCCTCCTCGCCCCAGCCGTTGCGCTGGTAGGCGATGCCCATGTTGTACTGCGGGCGGGGGTCGGTGGGCATCAGGTCGGCGGCGACCTGGAAGGCGGCGACGGCGTCGGCGTAGTTGCCCTGCTCCATGAGCAGCGTGCCCATGTTGTTCCAGGCGTTGTGGAGCGAGTCGTCCATGGACAACGCCCGGCGGTAGGTCTCAAGGGCCTTCTCGGCGTCGGTCTCCTCGAGGCGTTCGGCCTCCTGGGCGAGGCGGTTGGCCTCGGCGCGGCGGCGTCCGATCTGGTCGATGGCGGCCGCGGCGCTGTCCTGCCCGCGGTCGGCGAGCCGGGGCGAGCTGGAGCAGGCGACCGGACCGGCGAGCAGGGCGGCGGCGGCGGAGATCAGCAGGGTGTCGTGGCGCATGGTTCTGGTGCTTCCGGTTGGGTGCGTGTCGGCGGGGCGGCGGGGGCGTGCCGGGTTTATTCCAGGCGTTCGTAGCGGGCGAAGGTCACGTCGACGAGCCAGGCGTTGTTCTGTGGCTTGATGCCCAGGCGGCGCACGTGCATGCCGGGGACGCGCTCGGTCGTCATGCCGGTCCACGCGATGAGCTTCTCGAGCGACTCGGTGCGGATGTTGTTGTAGATGTAGTTGATGCGGCGGGCGTCGGTGGCGCTCTCGTTGACGGTGCGGGGGATGATGTCCGGCACGCCCTCGAGCCCGGCCTCGCGGGCGAGGTTGGCCAGGCGGCTGAGCATGTCCGGGATGGGCCGGTAGCGGTCCTCGTCGGGCGAGGCGGCGGCCTCGGACTTCAGTTCGGCCAGGCGTTCGGAGCTCTGCTTGAGCGTCGCCAGGGCGCGGGCGTCCTGGCGGAGCTTGCCCGCGGCCCGCGCGTCGGCCCGCCAGGCGAACAGGCCGACGGTCAGAGCGAGCATCATCACCAGCACGCCGATGGTCACCAGGTGGCTGGGCCGGTTGGCCCGCGCGCCGGCCTCGGCGGCCGACGCGAGGCCGTAGCGGTCGTCCTCGCTGAGTCGCTTGCCGTTGCTCACGGGCCGGTCCTTCCCTGGGGCCAGGTGGCCGAATAGGTGGCGTTGACCTCGGCGCTGCGCCCGGGCGTGACGCTGGGGCTCGTCCAGCGGAGCTGCGAGCCCCCGACGCGCCGCAGCGCCTGGTCGAGCTGCTCGGCGGCCTGCACGTCGGACAGGCGGGCCTTGATGGTGACCACCGAGTCGGTGATGTCGAGTTCGTCCACCGAGATGCCCGGGGCGGCCAGCACGAGCGAGAGCGTCTCGAGCTCGGACAGGATCGGGCGGGGGTTCTCTTCGCGCAGGGCGCCCGTGCGGCGCTCCAGGGCCGCGATCTGGGCATCGATCGTGCGCAGGGCGAAGGGGTCGGTCACCAGGGACTGGTCGACCCGCGAGAGCACCTCGGTGCGTTCGGTGCGGATGTCGTCGGCCATGGCGCGGGTGCGGGCGGCGCGGGCGAAGAACAGGGTGGCGAGCACGCCCACGCACGCGGCGGCGATGAGCAGGGCGGCCGCGGCGGAGCGGTAGGCGCTGCGGTGCGCGCGGGTGGGGCGCTGCGTGAGGGGCGCGAAGGTGTTGATGTGGCGGGCGTCGAGCGTGCGGCGCAGCGTCTCGGCGACGGCGTCGTCGCACCCGGCCAGGTCGGTCAGGGCGCCCGGCCAGGCGCGGGTCAGCGCGGTGCCGATCTCGCGTGGGCTCATGCCGGATTCGGCGGGGCGTCCGACGACGACGACGCGGGCCGGGCACACGCCGGTCTGGGCCGACCATCCGAGCCAGTCGGCCGCGAGCCGGGCGATGTCGTGGTCGTGGACCTGGGAGGCCGCGCGGGCGCTCTCGCCCACCACGCCCCCGACCCCTCCCACCGCCGGGGCGGCGGGGCGGGCGTGCTTGAGGCGCATCGAGCCGCAGGCGAGCAGCGAACCGTTCCGCGACCACGCCCAGACGAGGCGCCCCGCGTCGTCGTCGATGGCGACGATGGCGGCGGGGGGGTGATCGGCGGTGATGACGTCCGGCCCCTGGTTCGACGCGGCCCGGGCGCCGGGGTCCCACGCTTCGGCGAGGGCGTGCCAGAGGGTGATGACCCGCTCGACCCGCACGCCCAACGCGTCGATCCGGTCGAGGAACAGCCGGGCGGGTGCGTCCGGTGCGGCCAGCACCGCGGTGCGGGACTCGCCGGGGTCGTGGTCGAGCAGGTCGTAGCTGACCTCGAGGGGCAGGCGGGGCAGGCGGTCGGACACGCCCGGGGCCTGGTGGGGGTCGAGCCCGTCCTCCTCGCCCTGGGCGGCGCCGGTGTCGGCGCCCTCCACGGCCGAGCGGATCAGCTCGGAGTCGGCGTCGCGTCCGCGCACCCACGAGCAGACCGCGCCGTCCACGTCAAGGCAGAGCGTGTCGAGCTTGCGGGGCGAGCGGGTCTCGGCCAGGCGCTCCTTGACCCAGGCGGCCGACTCGGCGGCGTTGAGCGCCGCGGTCTCCGCGTCGTCGGCCCCGCCCGCGCTCCAGGTCTCGTCGGAGCGTTCGCTGATGAGCCGGGCCTGCACGATGCGGGCGCCGCGGTCTGTTCTTCGGATGTAGCAGGCGCGGTCGCTCAAGGTTGCTCACGGTGCTGGGAGATGAGTGGCCCGGTGGGGGCCGGGTCGGGGGATGGACGCCGCGGTGCCGCGTCGGACCGGTCAGTCGTCGCGCCGGTTGCGGTCCGGTTGCTCGTTGCGCCGGCCCGAGGCGTTGATGGTGCGGGTGATCTCCGGGGGGCGGAGTCCCGCTTCGGGGTTGGTGTTGATGGTGCCGCTGCGCTGGCGATCGAGCATGCGGGCACGCCGGTCGATCTCGCGCTGGGGCAGCTCGCGCTCGTTGGTGATCCGTGCCCGCGACGGGTCGTCCTGGGCGGCTTCTACGGGCTGGGCGACGGTGGTCACCGGACCGCCGGAGGCCATGGTGATGGACGGGCCGGTCCGCTCGGCGATCCGGACGGGTGCGCGTCCCTCGCCGTCGCTGACGACGATCTGCACGCCGGAGATGCGCTCGACGGTCAGCGCGGGGTAGTCGCTGTGCTCGGGCGGGGGGGCGACGGTGGCGTTCTCGCGGACGATCTGTTGGCGCCCGTCGATGCGGACCAGGGCGGCGCGGGTCTCGCCGAGCTGCACCATGCCCATGTAGCGGACGCGGTCGCCGATGCCCGCGTAGACGGGGTCGCCGCCGGGGTCGATGGTCGGGCCGGGGTCGGGGGGCGTGACGGGCGGGGCGGCGGCGGCGATGGTGGGTGCGTTGCCCAGCATCGCCAGGCGGGCGGCCACGCCCTCGGAATCGACCCGGGTGAACGGGGCCTGGGTGGCACCCGTGGGCGGGGGGGCGTTGCCCTCGCCGGGCCCGCGGGGGTCGAAGGCGGGGGCGGGCTCGGTGCTGGGCCGGTCCCGGTCGGGCAGGCCGGCCACGCCCAAGCCGACGGCGACCGCGGCGAAGACGACGGCGGCCACCCTGGTGATCCGGGTGGTGCTCGCGGCGTTCGCTTTGGTGATGGTCTGGCTCATGGTGGGGCCCCTGCGGTCGGAGTCGGGTGTTTCCGGGGAGAGTTTATCGCCTCATCGGTCGTCGAGGTCCTCGAGGTCGAAGTCGTCCGAGTCGGTGCCCAGATCCTTCCACGTGAGGAACGAGCCAAGCTCGGTGGGATTGCTGGTCGAGCCGCGTCTTCCGGTGGCGCCGATGCGGAGCCGGGCCAGCCCGCCGTACCGGGAGAGCAGTTTCCCCCGGTCCACGCCCCGCCCGCCCTCGAGCTCGACGATGATGGCCCAGAGCTCCACGTCCGTGGCGAACAGGCGCAGGGCCATGACCCGCTGGTCGTTGGTCAGGTCGGTGTTGGTCACGGCCGAGGTGATGTCCTGGCGCGTGACCGCCCCGGCCCGGGCCCGGATGCGGAGCAGCTCGTTGGCGAAGTCCTCGCCCCGGTCGCCGGCGATGGCGCGGGCGACGGCCTCGATGACCGGGTCCGGCGCGGAGTTGATCGAGACCGACGCGGGCCCGACCGAGCGGGTCACGCGGTTGTAGTCCGCGGCGGTCAGATCGGTGGCGAGGTTGCGCAGGATCACGCCGGCCTCTTCCACCTGGGCCGGGGGGAGGGCGGAGAGGTCCGCCAGCGCGGTGCCCTGCCCGTCGCGGAGGTAGACGGACACGACCGAGCCGTCGGCCAGCTCGATGTCCATCGCGTGCCCGGTGACGGGGTCGATGATGTCGGGGATGGATCGCCCGGTCTGCTGCTTGAGCCAGGCGCCGATAGCCTCCTGCAGGCCCATGCCCGCGTGGTGCTCGTGGTAGGCGCGGGCCTGGCGGGCGTAGACCTTGGTCTCGGCGGCGAACCGCGACATGGCCACGCCCACGCCCAGGCCGACGACGACCAGCGCGAGCAGCACCATGGGCATGACGAACGCACGCCCGCGCGGCGACGGCGTGGCAGCGGTCCGGGTCATTCGCGGTCCCTCCGTCCGCCGACGTCGAAGACGTTGTCCGGGCGGGGGCGTCCGCCGGGCCGGTCGCCGTCGGGCGGCGGGCGATCGCCGCCGGGCGGGGGCCGGTCTCCGCCGGGGGGCCGGTTGCCGCCCGGTCCGCCTCCGGGCCCGCCGCCGGGACCGCCACCGGGGTTGTTCGGGTCGGCCGGGTTGTTGGGGTCGACCGGGGTGTCGGCGTCGGTGGCCGCGGGATCCTCGCCGGTGGCCCAGCCGACCTCGAACATCCAGTTGGCGTAGCGCCCGCCGTGGAGGAGGATCTCGAGTTCGGCGAAGGCGGGCAGGTCGGGGATGGTGCTGCCGGCGTACTCGAGCAGGCGCTCATCGCCCTTGAAGATCTGCCAGGTCATCGACTCGATGCCCGAGAGGACCATGATCGCGCCGGCCAGGCGGGTCTGGATGGCCTCGCTGCCGCCCTCGGTGTCGGGCGGCGTGGCGTAGCCGGCGTTGAGGTCGGCCAGCTCGGCGCTGAGGATGGGGCGCCACCAGAGCGTCCAGCCGGGGGGCGGGTCGGTGGCCATGCGTTCTTCCAGGCGGGGGTCGTACTCGGCCAGACCCAGCTTGGACATGATCAGCTCGCGAGTGCCCGCGGGGCGGAGTTCGAACACGCCGCGGATCGCCCCGGAGGACAGCTCGTCCCCGGTAAAGTCCAGCGAGTCGGCCCGGTCGGCCTCGACCAGCCACGAGCCGACCTGCGAGCCGACGATGGCCGGAACCGGCGAGCGCGCCACGCTGACCTCGAGGCGCTGGGGGCGCCAGCCGAACTCGTCGGCGGGGGCGGCCGCGTCGGTCTCTAAAATCACGCGGGGGCGGGCGGCGGTCTCCGTGGTGGCCGCGGCGGTGTTGGTCGTCGCCTGCTCTTCCATCAGCAGCTGCAGGAACGTGCGCCGCACGGCCAGCTGGGTCGTCCAGAGCTCGTTGGTGCGTTCGAAGCGGGCGGAGAAGGCCCGCTCGGCCCGGTTGGCGGCCAGGAACACCGACACGCACCCCATCAGCACGAGCCCGCCGACGACCACCGCCAGCACCGTCTCGATGATGGTAAAGCCGCGGTTGCGGTGTGCGGACTGGGGGGCGATGGTCATGGCGTGCTCCCTCCGGCGGTGCCCTCTTCGAGCTGCATCAGCATGTTCATCAGGCGCTCGAGCCCGCCGGGCTCTTCGATGAGCGTCTGCAGCGAGTCGGGGTTGGAGAAGGCCAGCGGGTCGACCAGGCGGGTGATGACGGTGCCGGGCACCTCGGGGTCGTAGGCGTACGAGCCGCCCGACTCGGGCGCGAGCCACACGCGGATGATGACCATCTGGATGCGGTCGAGCGAGACGCCCCCGCCGACGACGCCCTGGGCCGACGCGACCCCGGCGGTGCGGGTGACGAAGCGCACGCGCTGCTGCTCGAGCGACCACCGGAACAGGTCCTGGCCGTACTCGAGCGGCAGCGACTGGCTGGGCAGCGACTGGTCGTCGTCGATGAGCTGGAGGATCAGCCGGTTGGCCAGCTCCGACGCGGCCAGGCGGCGCTCGAGGCGCTGCTGCGCCCGGGTCATGAACGCGACCGAACTCGCCAGCGACGCGGTGACCAGCCCGAGCAGGACGACGCCGAGTACCGATTCGAGAAAGGTCACGCCGCGCCGGGCGTGGCGTGATCTCATCGGTCCGAAATGGCGTCGGCGTGCGGTCATGCGTCAGTTCGGCTGGTCGATGGTCCAGAGGTCGATGTTGTCCTCGGTGGTGGCGAAGTCTTTGTCGGGGCCGGCGCTGATCAGCTCGTACTGGCGCACGCCCCCGGCGGTCACGCGGTAGTAGAACGGCGTGCCCCAGGCGTCCAGGTCCGAGCCCTCCTCCAGGTACGGGCCGATGAGCACCGCCAGCGACGACGGCGCGACCGAGTTCTCGACCATGTAGCTGTTGATGCCGGTCTTGACCGTCTTCATCGAGTTCTTGGTCGTGTTCACGCGGGCCTTGCTGACCTGCGGGAGGATGGCCACCGCGGCGGCGGCGGCGAGGATGCCGATCATCAGGATCACCGCGGTGATCTCGATCAGCGAGAAGCCGGGCCGGGCCATCGGGCGGCGGGTGGTGCGGGTCATGGGCGGTCTCCTTGGTCTGGTCCGGTTGGTCCGGCGGGCTTCGGGCCCGCCCGGGTCGGGTTCGTTTCTTACAGCACCTGGTTGGTCACGGTGAGCATCGGCAGCATCACGGCGATGATGACCGTGCCGATGACGAGGAACAGAACGACGATCAGCAGCGGCTCGAGCACGGCCATCAGCCGGCCCGTCCGCGTGTCCACCTCGTTGGCGTGGTCCTTGGCGAGCGCGTTGAAGGCGGAGTCCAGCTCGCCGCCCTGGTCGGCGGCGATCAGCAGACGCCGGGTGGCCTGCGGGAGCGATTCGACCTTCTCGACCAGCGAGCGGAACACGCCGCCCTCGATCAGGCGGGTGCGCATCCGCGTCAGGTCGCGGGCCATGGCCTTGTCGCCGATGGCCCGGGTGCTCACCGCCAGCGCGTCGGCCAGCGGGATGCCCGAGCGCGTCATCGCGCCCATCACCGAAAAGAACCGGGCCAGCTCCTGGTGCTTGATCACGACCTTCACGCCAGGCAGCCGGCGCACGACCGACATCAGCGCCGCGCCGATCGCCGACCGGGCCGCCACGCCGAAGACGATCGCCACGGCGGCCACCGCCAGCAGCACGACCGCGTTGGCACGCAGGAACAGACCCAGCCCGAGCACGATCTTGGTGAACGTGGGCAGCTCGACGCCCGCCGAGAGCATCGCCCCGCCGATCATGGGCACCACGACGGTCAGCAGCACCAGCACCGCGAGCATCGCGATGGACAGCACCACGACCGGGTAGATCATCATGGTGACCGCCTTGCCGGCGACCAGGCGGATGCGCGACGCGTTCTCGCCGAGCTGGGCCGCGGCCCCGGCCAGGTCGCCGGTCCGCTCGCCCGCCCGGTACACGGCGATGGACACCTCGTCGAAGGCCTGGACCAACTCGCACGCCTCCGCGAAGGACTTGCCGCTGGCCACCGCGTCCCGCATCCGCAGCACGCGGTCGGCCGATTTCGAGCCCACCACGGTGGAGGCGACCTCGAGCGCGTCCACCAGGGGCACGCCGCGGGAGAGCAGCTGCGACAGCTGGGTGTTCAGGGCTTCCTGATCGTTGAGATTGAAATACCCGCCCTCGCCGGCCGACACGGGCAGCTTCCACGTCCGCCGGAGGACCTGGCGGTCGCGCCGGAGCGCCTCGGCCAGGGCCCGCTCGGACCGGGCCCGTCGGATCCCGATGGACTTCCCACCCCCCGGCTTGTTGGCCAGATAGAGGAAGGATCCGGCATGGGTGGCCGTGCGGGTCATCGGGTCAAGGCTCCGGGGCGATAGGGTCGGCTTCTGATAGGGTCTTCCGCCGGGGTCGCGGGGTCAGTCGGTGTATACAGCATGCACCGGTCGCGGGTGCCCGGCGACCATATTGATACGGGCCCGGCCGGTTTGTTGATCGGCCGGTCCGGGCAATCCACAATATGAACGCAGCCGGTGCCGTGCGGCTTGCATCCCCGCATTCCGGCACCGGCCCCGGACCCCCCACGAAACAGCCCGACCCCAGAACGGAGCCCCGATGCCCACCAGCCCCACCGCCCGCCAGCCCGAGACTTCTGGGACCACCGCCCCACGCGGCGCCGGGGGCACCATGCGGGGGCTCATCAAGCACCACGCCGGCCCGGGCCTCAAGCTCGTCGACGACCGGCCCGTGCCCGAACCCGGCCCGCGGGAGGTCCGCATCAAGGTCTCCAAGGCCGGCATCTGCGGCACCGACCGGCACATCTGGGAGTGGGACGACTGGTCCGCCGGGCGGGTGCCCGTGGGCATCATCACGGGACACGAGTTCGTGGGCGTGATCGACAAGCTGGGCTCGGCGGTCACGCAGTGGCAGGCCGGGCAGCGGGTCTCGGCCGAGGGCCACCTGACGGCCGGCACGGACTACAACAGCCGCACGGGCAACGCCCACATCGCCAGCGACACGACCATCTTCGGTATCGACCGCGACGGCTGCTTCGCCGACCACATCGTGGTGCCCGAGACCAACGTGTGGCCGATCCACAAGGACATCCCGGACAAGCACGCGGCCATCATGGACCCGTTGGGCAACGCGGTGCACACGGTGATGGCCGCGGGCGTGAGCGCCAAAACGGTGCTGATCTCCGGCGTGGGCATCATCGGGCTGATGGCGGTGACGGTGGCCCGGGCCGCGGGCGCGGCGCGGATCTACTGCACCGACGTCAACGAGCCCCGCATGGAGCTGGCCCGCAAGCTGGGCGCCACCGAGGCCTTCGATGCGCGGGACGACACCTGGATCAAGCGTGTTCGCAAGGAGACCTACGAGGGCGTGGACGTGCTGCTGGAAATGTCCGGCGCGCCCAGCGCGATGGACCAGGGCTTCCGCACGCTGCGCAACGGGGGCACCGCCGCCTTGCTCGGCCTGCCCGCCAAGCAGGTCACCTTCGACTTCAACAGCCACATCATTTTCAAGGGCTGCACGGTGCTGGGCATCAACGGCCGACGCATGTGGGACACCTGGTACCAGATGGAGAAGCTTTTGCTCTCCGGACGCCTGGACCTGGCCCCCATCGTCACCCACGAGTTCCCCATGGCCGACTACGAAGAGGCCTTCGAGACGATGATCTCGGGCAGGGGCATCAAGGTGCTGCTGGACATGGGGCGGTAAGCGGTCAGTCCCGGTACGCCGCGTGGCACGCATTGCACGAGGCGGCCAGCCCCTTGAACGACACCGCCAGCGCCCGCAGATTCCCTGCGTCGAAGTCCCGCTCGGCGGCAACCGCCGCGTCGACGGATTCCCTGAGCATCCGCGCGTGCTCCGGCCCATAGGCGAGCGACTCGGCGTCGTCTTCCAGCGAGCGGAGCAGGTCGTGGATCAGGCCCAGATCGCTGCGGGGGGCCAGGTCCGGGTGGTCGTCGGGGACACGCCAGTCGTTGGCGGCGACGAGTTTGACGCGGTCGTGCGCGCGGCTGATCAGCGACATCGCCCCGGCGTAACCGCCCACGTCGGCGCGTTCGGGCAGGTCGATGTCGGCGGCGAGCAGGGCGAAGGGGTCCTCGGGCTGGGCGGTTTCGGTGTCGCGCCACAGGCCGGTGTAGGCGTGACTCGTGCCCGCGGCCTGCATGAACGACAGGGCCTCGTCCGGGCCGATCATCCCCGCGCACACCGCCCCGGCCGCCACGGCCGCGGGGCCGCGGTGCTTGCCGTGGTGGCAGTGGACATAGACCGGTCCGTCGGCCTCGAGCAGCGCCCTGGCCATGGCGCGGCGGGTTTCTTCGGGCACGGCGTCGTAACCGATCGGCAGGTGGATCACGCGGATGCCCGACCGGCGGGCCGCCTCCGCGTCCGGCGGCACCGCGTCGACCGAGATCACCGTCCGCACGCCGAGATCACGCAGCGACGCATAGCCCGCGTCGCCCCGCGGCTCGCCGCCCGACAGCACGCCGGGCGTGAGCGCGAGCACATTCTCCAGCCCGTCCATCCCGATCGGATCGAAGCCCGGTGCGATCACCACGATCGGCCCGAAGTCTTGCTCCACCGCCGTCACGGCCGAGGGCGGCTCCGACGCGCAGCCCGCCGCCCAGTGGAGCGACAGCAGGACCACGCCGAGGCCGGCCGCGCGAACAACATGCTGGGATCTGGACCGACGCATCGACCCGCACTCTACCGAGACCGTGACCGCCGGGTTTCGCATCATTCGTCCCGCAGCGAGTCGGCGATGCCCACTTCCTGCAATCGCACGCTCGCGTTGTCCATCGTGGTCTTTGCGCTGTAGAACGCGTTGGCGTCCACCGAACGCCAGTCGGCCTCGGCCCTGGCCACAAAGCCCTTGAGCGTCTCGATGGACTCGGCCAGCGCGGCGCGGTCCGCCGGCTCCAGCCGGTCCGCGAACCGCTCGAACCGCTCGCCGATCCACTTCAGGTCCAGTTTCGAGTTGGTGATCAGGTCCACCACGCGGTGCTGCTGCATGTCGTCGCGGGCGTGGGTCAGGCTCTCGGCCTCGATGCGCTCGACCTCGTCCTCGGTCAGCCCGTGGTTGGGCACGATCTGGATGCCCGCCCGCTTGCCGCTGCGCTGCTCGACCGCCGAGACCCGCAGCACGCCGTTGGCGTCCACGAGGAAGGTCACTTCCAGCTTCGGGATCCCCGCGGGCATCGGCGGGATGCCCTTGAGCTCGAACACGCCCAGGCTGCGACAGTCCGCGGCCATCTCCCGCTCGCCCTGCAGGATGTTCAGCTTGATATTCGTCTGCCCGTCCACGCTGGTCGAGAACCGCTCCATCGCCCGGGCCGGCACGGGGCTGTTGCGGACAATCAGCTTGGCCACCGCCCCGCCGACCGTCTCGACGCCCAGCGAGAGGGGAATCACGTCGAGCAGCAGCGAGCCCTTTCGTTCGCCGGACAGGATAGACGCCTGCACCGCCGCGCCCAGCGCCACTACGCGGTCTGGGTCGAGCGCGGTGTACGGCTCGACGCCGAAGAACGCCCCCACCCGCTCGCGGACCAGCGGGATGCGGGTCGAGCCGCCCACGAGGATCACCGCGTCGATCGCCTGGTCCTTCATCGCCCGGGCCGCGTCACGCATGGCCCGCTCGCAGGCCTTGAGCGAGCGTTCCACCAGCGGCCCGACGATCGCCTCGATCTCCGCCCGCGTCACGCTGCGTCGGTACACGCGCCCTTCGCCCAGCGCGATCTCCACCGGCGCGGCGTCGGCGTCGGACAGCCGGTGCTTGATCCCCCGCGCGAACGAGAGCAACGCGCGGCGCGTCTCGACGGGCAGGCTCTCCAAAGCGTTGGCGTCCCGCCCGATCTGCACGCCGATCTCGCCCGCCAGCAGCGACACGATCGCGTGGTCGATGTCGTCCCCGCCCAGACGGGTGTCGCCCGCGGTGGCCAGCACCTGGAAGAAGTCGGTCCCGCCCGCCGTGTCCGGCGCGGCGGGCGTCAGACGCAGGATCGAGATGTCGAAGGTGCCCCCGCCCAGGTCGTACACCGCCACCGTCTGCGGCCCCGCGTTGCGGTCGGCCGTCCGCTCCGTGCCGATGCCGTAAGCCAGCGCGGCCGCCGTGGGCTCGTTGACGATGCGGACGACCTCCAGCCCCGCGATCCGCCCGGCGTTCCGCGTGGCCTGACGCTGGGCGTCGTCGAAGTAGGCCGGGACGGTCACCACCGCCCGCTGGACGGGCACGCCGAGTTCGGCCTCGGCCCGATGTTTCAGATCCTTCAAGATCTCCGCCGAGACGGCCTCGGGCGAGAGCACCCGCCCGTCCGGCAGGGCCACGCGTGCCGTCCGGTTCGGCCCGGCCTGGACCTCGTAGCCCAGGTACCGCAGGTCCGGGCGCACGTCCTCGATCGACCGCCCCATCAGGCGTTTGACGCTGGTGACCGTCGTGCGGGGGTGGGCCGGGGCCTCGTCCAGGGCGATCTGCCCGACGATCACGCCCGCGCCGTCGAACCGCACGGCCGAGGGGACCATGGGGTCGGCGTCCGGGGCGCCCGCCAGCACCCGCGGGCCGCGCTCGTCGCTGATCGCCACCAGCGAGTTGGTCGTGCCCAGATCGATGCCGACGATTGGGTCGGTCCGGGTTCCAGGCTCATCATGGGGGGTCTTGGGGTCGGCCACGGGGCATCGTATCGAGGCGCCCGCGCGGGGGTGGAGGGGTCAGGGACGGACCCACGCCAGGTCGGCCAGTGCGTCGGCCAGGTCGATGAACG
>TARA_R110000782_G_scaffold7059_8_pt1 | contig 26020 bp, 25 predicted proteins | sample TARA_R110000782 | Tara Oceans TARA_R110000782 (sample SAMEA4397859) | marine metagenome | biome: Polar Biome; feature: [SRF] surface water layer (ENVO:00010504); material: water (ENVO:00002006), including particulate matter (ENVO:01000060) such as... | depth 5 m | reverse complement strand
TGTGTGCACTGAAAAGTATCTTCTGCCTGTACAGCTAAAGGCTGCATGTAAAAGACTAAATCTGAAGCATGTTCCTTTTTTGAGCGAAAATACAACACTTGATCAAAAGACGGTTCAAGATGTGTTAGACTTTGCAGAAGGTAAGTCCATGATCAATGGTTCTGATAGAGAAGGAGTTGTATTCTTCAGCAACAGCAAAGAAAACATAAGTTTCAAAGTTGTTAGTAATTCATGGTTGATTGAAAACGAATAGGAGTAATTTGGTGAATTTTATTAAGCATGTGAGTTGTGAAAAATGCGGGTCATCTGATGCAAAAGCAGTGTATGAGGGTGGTTCATCTCATTGTTTTGCTTGTGAGTTTACAATACCATCACAAGACTTTAAAGAACAGAATCCTAGTAAGAATAAACGAGTTCGTAATAACCCAAAGAAGGAAGAAGAGAAAATGGAAATTAAAACAAACAGCAAGCCAGCTATGACCTCTGAAGAGAACGCCGTGATCAAATCAGAGACTGGTGTGCATGGTAAGAACTTTCGTTTTTTGAGGGACAGCACGACAAAGCCTTTTGGTATTCGTTATGCATATGACTATGATACAGAAGATGTAATTGAGCAATATTACCCAGTGACACAAGAAGGTCAGATCGTTGGTTATAAAATTCGTGAAGTACCAAAGAACTTCTTCTCAAAAGGTAGAACAGGTGCTGACTGCGAGTTGTTTATGCAATTCAAGTTCAATCGTGGTGGTAAGTATGTAATGATCACTGAAGGTGAGCTTGACGCTTTGTCTGCATATCAAATGATCTCTGACTACAACAAGAGCAAGAATAGTGACTTTGAAACAGCAGTTGTATCACCAACCACAGGCGCTCAGTCACACAAACAGATTGCTGCACAATATAAGTTTCTGGATTCGTTCGATCAGATTATTGTAGCGTATGACAATGACAAAGCAGGTAAAGATGCTACTGAGAAACTTTTGACAGTATTACCTAAAGGTAAGGTCAAGATAATGCACATGCGATTCAAAGACGCAAACGAATACCTTGAGAAAGGTGAAGACAAAGCTTTCGTCAGTGATTTCTATAATGCTAAGACTCATGTACCTGTAGGTGTTGTTGGTAGTGGTGAAATTTCTGATTCAATGCGTCAAGAATTTATGACACCTAAGATTCCTTTGCCTCCTTTCATGCATAAGCTTCAGGATATGATGTCAGGTGGTATTCCACTTGGACGTATTGTCAATTTAGCAAGTGCCAGTGGTACAGGTAAGAGTACTATTGTGGATGAGATTGTGTACTATATGTTGTTCAATTCACCGCACAAAGTTGGTATTGTTACGCTTGAAAGTACAACAGGTCAATACGGCAATAAGTTACTTTCCCGTCACATTGGTTTGAAGCTCGAACTCAAGACGAATGAGCAAGCTTTGGAAATCTTAGCTTCAGATAAAGTCAAGAAGAAAGAAAAAGAATTGTTCTGGACAGACTCAGATGAGCATCGTTTTTATCTGATTGATGATCGTGATGGTGGAGTAGACAATGTGAAAGATGCTATTGAAAATCTAGTTATTAGCTGTGGTTGTAAAGTTATTGTTCTTGACCCAACTCATGACGTTATTGGAACGCTACCTAATGAAGAGCAAGAATCTTTCTATAGCTGGCAGAAAGGTATGGTAAAGTCCCACAACTGCACCTTCTACAATGTGATGCACACTCGCAAAACCGCTAATGGTCAGAAATCAGGAAGTACTGGTGCTGACTTGAGTGAAGAAGACATCCAAGGTTCTTCAAGTGCTTACAAAAGCGCAGCTTGTAACCTGATGTTCTCTCGCAACAAAGAATCTGAAGATGCAATCGAACGTAATACAACTACGATGAAAGCAACAAAGATTCGTTGGTCAGGAAGAACAGGAGTAGCTGGTAAGTACTACTATGACAACGACAGTCATACCATGTACGATTTGGATGACTACTTAAATAACAATCATTAATCTTGACGTAGACCCAGAGTTGTGATAGACTCTGGGTTTTCTTTATTGGAGAACTATAAATGGATTTGACGAAAGACTGGATTTATGACCTTGAGACGTACAAGTCAGCGTTTACGTTTGCTGTTGTTCGTGCTGATGGCAAATTCCCTCGTGTATTTGAGGTGTCTAATCGTTTAAACGAGCTTGCACGTATCTATGCTTGCGTAGACCACATTGAAGCCACCAAGGGGCGTATGGTGGGTTTTAACAACGTAGGTTTTGACTATCCTATCCTGCATGAAGTGTTGGTTGGTCGCAGTGCTTGGAATCTAAAGTCAGGTAAGCAAATTGCTTCTGCTGTGCACAAGCTTGCACAAAAGCAGATTGACTCATTCAAGGATAACGGTTTTGGTAACAGTATCAAGAGTGCTGATGAGATCGTAAAGCAAGTTGATTTGTACAGAATCCATCACTTCAACAACAAAGCAAAAGCCACTGGTTTGAAGATGCTTGAATTCAACATGCGTCTTGAGAATATTGAAGACTTGCCTTATGCCGTAGATGCTGAACTTGATGGTGAACAAATCGACAAGCTCAAGACCTACAACATGCACGATGTAAACTGCACATTGGCTTTCTACTTGAAGTCTTTACCACAGATAGAATTCAGGGATAACCTGAGCATAAAGCTTGGGCGTGACTTTACTAATGCTGATGACACCAAGATCGGTGCAGAATACTTTCAGATGAAGCTTGAGGAATCAGGTGTGAATCTGCACCATTACAAAGACGGTAAGAAAGTAATAAAACAGACTAAACGCGACAAGATCGTGATCAAGGATTGTTTGTTTGACTACTATACTTTTGATCGTCCTGAGTTTCAAGCTGTTTACGATTGGTTTTCTAATCAAGTAATCACTGAGACTAAAGGTGTGTTTTCAGATATTGAAGAACATAACCTTGGTGAAGTTGCCAAGTATGCTAACCTTACTGTCAAGCGCAAGAAGTTAAAAGGTGATTCTATTGATGAAGAGGTTATCAACTTCAAGAAAGAGCATCCTTTAGGTTGGGTAGAAGTAGAAGAACTAAAAGCAACTGAGTATCTGTTTGATTCTAATGGTGAGCATGTAACACAACATGTAATGGATGAAGATGGTTGTCCTGATCTATCTAAGAAACCAAAGAAGGTTCGAGTACCTAAGAAGTCACACTGGGGTTGCTACAACATTGCTGAGACATTAAACGTGATGGTTGATGGTTACCGTATCGACTTTGGTGTAGGAGGTGTACACGCTTCATTGTCAGAGAAGGTTGCTAGTGCTGGTAAAACTTACATGATTCGTGATGCTGACGTTAAGTCAATGTATCCGAACGTTGCTATCGCAAATAAGATTTATCCTGAACACTTAGGCGAACAGTTCTGTGTTATTTATCAAGACATGTACGAACAACGCAAGTCATACGGTAAGAACACTGCTGAGAATGCAATGCTTAAACTTGCACTTAACGGTACTTACGGTAAGAGCAATGACAAGTATTCTGTTTTCTATGACCCTAAGTTTACAATGTCAATCACGATCAACGGTCAGTTGTCTTTGCTGATGCTTGCTGATAGACTACTGCGTATTGAGAACCTGAAGTTTATTCAGTTCAATACAGATGGTCTTACTGTAGCAATGCCTAGAGATGCTGAAGATCAATACAATGATATTTGCACTCAGTGGCAAAAAGATGTAGGTCTGGAGTTAGAGTTTGTTGACTACAGTAAGATGTACATCAGGGACGTAAACAATTACTCTGCTGTGTACACAAACGGCGACACCAAGCGCAAAGGTGCATATCAGTACGAGGGTTTAGAGTGGCACAAGAACCAAGGTGGTCTGGTCATTCCAATGGCTGTTGAAGCAGCTATGGTACACGGTACAGACGTTACTGAGTTCATAAAAGATCACCTTGATAAAGGTAACTTATTTGACTTTATGTTGCGTACAAAAGTACCTCGTAGCTCTAAACTTGTGTTAGAATTCGAAGATGGGCGTGTAGAGAAGCAACAGAACATTTGCAGGTACTACCCTTGTAAGACAGGTGGTAAGCTTGTCAAGTTGATGCCAGCACTACCAGACAACGAAGATCAAAGCGCAAGAAGACTGGGCATTGATACTTCTTGGCACGTAAAAACTTGTAACAACATAGCTGATTTCGGTTATGATGTGGACTTGGATTATTATGTAAGTGAAGCTGAAAAGCTTGTTATAAGAAAGATTTAAAACAATGTACTATTATGTGTATAATAAGCAGTATCAGAGCTTGCAAAAGTATGATCAGCAGGATAAACTAATTTCTAGCATGTCTATGCCTCAGTCTGACCTAAACAAAATAGCTCAGTTGAACACAGAAGAAAATATTTTACGAAGTGTTGAAAGAAAGTTGAAATATGAGGTATAATTAAGGTTAGCTAAAAACATCACGGGATTCGTTCAACGGATAGGACATCTCTCTTCTAAAGAGATAATAGTGGTTCGATTCCACTATCCCGTACCAGTTTGTAGTAGAATGTTGTAAAAGTAGGATAGACAGTGCATGGTATTATATACACTGCTGTGCATATCTGGAAAGGTCTATATTTGTTGCTTAGACTCCAAGAGCAACCTCAGTGATGATGACGGCATTTTACTATAAAAATAAAGTCAACTAATTGTTGACAAGGTATTTGCAATTTGTTATAATTGCCATTCGGTTACTGCTTCCGTATAAGCAGAGTCTCTCTATTAAAGTCAAAGGAAATTTATGCAAAAACTAACAGGTATGCTTTTGTACGTACAACTCAACAAGCCAGCTAAAGGCTATGTAAAACCCGGTAGCCCACCAAAAGCTGACGAGTGGAAAGCATCTGTAGCGATTACAGATGAAGATGTACTAGATGAATATGAAGCATTCACTAAACAGATTGATGCCGCTACTTCCATCAAGAAAGTCAAAGTTGCTGATTTTGAAGCCATCTATAAAACTGCTGCTCCAGAAGATGCTGATAAAAATGTTTGGGTGATTACTCTGCGTAAATCAACAGAGCTTGGTAAAACAGGAAAACCAGTACCTGACTTATACAAACCAAAAGTATTTGAGAAAGTAGGTACTACTCTTATTGATGTTACAAACAGTAAACTACCAGCGAATGGTTCTTACGGTTCAATCAGTATTGATAAGTTCGAGCGCACAAACGGTACAACTTCTTTGTATCTAAAGAATGTGTTGGTTACTGAAATGATTGAATATATAGCTGAAGAAAGTACTTATAATTCAGGTGATGAGTTTGGAGAGTCAACAGAAAAACCAGTTACAAAGCAAAAAGTTGAGGAAAAGCCAAAAGCTGAAGTGAAACCAAAAGCTCGTGCTAAGGTGGTAACTGGTTTCGATGACATGGATGATGATATTCCTTTCTAAATTATGAAACTCAAAACACCAAATACTTCTGTTAAGCCAGTAATACTTGTATTAATTTTACTAGTGTTGGTCTTGGTGTTTTGCCCTATGGCAATCATCTGGTCACTCAACACTTTGTTTCCTATGTTAGCAATTCCATTTGGATTCTATCAATGGTTAGCAATAATAATTTTAAACTGCACTTGGTTTGCCAGAGCATCTCTTAGTAATAAAAAGGATTAATATAATGAATCAAAAAGACGCAATCTCCAGTTTAGTAAAACTTTACATTGAAGAAGAATCTCTTTCGGAGCAAGTTAAAGAGATTAAGGATATGGCAAAAGACTCAGGATTAGACCCAGCTATTCTATCGGCAGTAGCAAAAGCTATTGTCAAGAACAAGGTGGATGATCTACGAGTTAAATCAGATGAAATTCTGAAAGCTATCGAAGTAAGTCGAAGCTAACATTTACCCCAAGGCTCATAACCTTGGGGTTTTTCTTTATAAGGAGAATTATGAGTAACAGATTACTTATTGTAGATGGAGACTTAGTAGCATTTCAACAATCCGCTGGTGTTGAAAAAAGAACTATCATTGCAAAGCATCTAAAATCAGAAAGAGAAAAAGAATTCGGCAATAGAACAGAATTTAAAAAGTTTCTATTAGACAAGAACCTTACTTTTGAACCAAGTGATTACGAGATTACTGATCATCAACACCCTTTGGATATTTCAATAGCAATATCTAATCTAAATCTATTTCTTAAGAAATTACAAGAATCGACTTGGTGTGACGATGTGGAGATTTACTTAGGTGGAGGAAACACCTTTAGACATGACTTGCCATTACCTTCACCTTACAAAGACAAAAGAGCAAACCTTATAAGACCTCTTCATTTGCTTGCAATTAGAAATTACATGAGAGTCAAGTGGAAAGCTAAGATAGTTGACAATGGTTTAGAAGTTGACGATGTAGTTACAATACGTGCCTATGAATGCTTGCAGGAAGGGCGTGAAGCGGTTTTAGCAAGCGTAGACAAGGATAGCTACCAGTGTCAAGGTGTTTCATTGCTGAACTGGACTAATGAAGACGCTAAGATCGAACTTGTTCCTGATGTTGGTCATTTATACAAAGATAAGGCTGCTGTAAAAGGTAACGGTCTGATGTTCTTAGCTTTCCAAGTATTGGGAGGTGATACCGCTGACACATACAAAGGTTATGATTTGTCAGAAGTAAAATACGGGCCTACTAAAGCAATGGATGCTTTGAAAGACTGCAAAACTGAACAGGAAATTCTTAAGGTCACAATCAATGAGTTCAAGCGATTGTATCCTCAACCTTTCAACTACACAGACTGTCATGGTGTATTGCATGAAGAAGCTGACTGGTTTGACATGATATGTCTTTACTGGGAAGTTGCTTATATGAAACGAAGCTGGGATGACAATAGCAGCTTTATGCAGTTTTCAATGCAGAAAGGCGTTAATCCTTATGACAATTGACCTGTACAATACTGCTGATGTAAAGAAAGTTAGAGAGCAATTAATTAAAGAACAAAATGGTCTATGTGCAATTACAGGAACACCTACTGCTAGTAATAATTTTGCACTTGACCATAAGCATGACGATGAACAATTAGTTCGTGGTGCTGCACATAAGCAAGCTAACGCTGCTTTGGGTAAGCTAGAGAACTTGGCGGTAAGATACTTGTATTGGTATCCAGAAGGTTTGCCGCAGTTTCTCATAGCTTGTGCGGAATACATTAACAAAGACCCTGACAGGCGCTGGCGACATCCGGGTTGGTTGAAAAAGGCCAACACTTCTTTTAATAAACTGAAAGAAGGACAAAAAGATGCGGTGTTGCTAGAGTTAGGTCAGAGTGAGTGCAAAAATGGAGTAGAACGCAAGAAAGCATTCCAAAGAGCACTTTTGACACGTAGCTTTTCTTATGATACAATCCGTGAGACGATTAACAAAGCAAAGGAATAGTGTGAAAATTAAAATATTACAGTGTCAAAACGATCTTTTGTGGTACAATAATCACATCGGTGAAGAATTTGATGTTACAGTCATAACTGATAAGTGCTATTGGGCAAAAGTGAAACCTGAAATATTCAATTGTATAAATTGGGTATACAGAGATGATGCAACCATAACAGAAGGAAATATAAAATGAAACATTCAAATGAAATCGTAGAAAAAGTTGTCAGGTTAGTAGGCTCTGGTTTGAGTAGCAGGAAGGTTGGTTCTCAACTAGGTCTTGGTAAATCTACAGTAAATGACATTTGGAATCGTTGGGTTAAAGACCCTTTTGTTTTTGATACTAATGAAGAATCAGATGTCCCTACAAACGAAGGTGCTAAGATTCTGATCTTTGATACTGAAACAGCAGCAGCTACTGCTCTTACTTTTGGTCGATTCAAAGTAAACCTTTCTCAAGATAACATCTTGGATAACGGAGGTTGGTTACTGTGTGCTTGCTGGCGTTGGTTAGGGCAATCAACAACCCACAGCATTTATCTTACGCCTGAAGAAATAGAAAGTAAAGATGACAGTAGAATCGTAGCAAAGCTATTTGAACTGTATGAACAATCAAATGCTGTTCTGGCTCATAATAGCTTAGGTTTTGATCACAAAGTGGTACAAGCAAGGGCTATCTTTAATGGTTTTCCTCCATTACCACAAGTCAAAGTGCTGGACACCTTGCAGTTGGCTCGTAAGTACTTGAAGTTACCAAGTAATCGTTTGGATGCAATTGGTGAGTTCTTTGGCTTAGGTCGCAAAGTAAGTACAGGTGGTATTTCATTGTGGCGTAAGGTGCAAGACGGTGATAAACAGGCAATGAAAGACATGGTTACTTATTGTTTGCAGGATGTGGACTTGTTGTATGACATTTACTTACGCACTCGTCATTTAGGTCGCGCAGGTTCAGACTTCAATGCTGCGCTGTACTTTGAAGATGATTTGGTTCGTTGTCGTGTCTGTGGTAGTTCTGAGGTAGAACCAACAGGTCGAACGGTTGAAACATCTTTGAACTCTTTTGATGAACTAAGGTGTGGTGAATGCGGTGCAGTACATCGTCATCGTACTCCTAAGACTTCTAAAGAAAAGCGAAAAAGTTTGTTGATGTAACTTAGTTGTATTATAATAAGCTATAAAATTTGAACACCAACCCCGGCTAATAACCGGGGATTTTTTAATTAAAGGATAAAATGTTGAAACTCTTAGAAACTTCTATAAGTTGGTGCATAAATAGTAATCTAAAAGTTTTAGTTTACGCTTTTTGGTTACTTCTTCTTCCACTTTACCTGTTTGCTTATTTAAATCAAGCAAAAGATGACGCACTTTATGATTTAAAACTTATTAAAAACACAGAAAAGGAACGCACATGACTGCATCTTACGATTTCTATGACTTTCAAATGGATTGCTACGCATTCAACGAGATTGCAAAAAAACACAACCTTACTTCTTTAAAAGACATGGAACTTCAGTATGAACTGATCTTAGAAGAAACAAAAGAGATTAAAGACAGAGGTATTGACAATAACAACGTAAAAGAAGTACTGGATGGTTGCATTGATGTAATGGTGACAGCTTTGGGTTTGATGCAAAAGTTAGAGTATCTAGGTATTGATGTGTGGACTGCCATGCGTGATACAGCAGCAAACAACTTGTCTAAGTTTCCTAAAGACGAAGAAGAAGCTGCTAAGACCTTCAATGAGTACATGAATAGAGGTGTTCCTGTTGATTTGCAGTATAATGAAGAGTATCAGGTGTTTGTTGTTAAGAACGAACAAGATAAAGTTATGAAGCCTTTTAGCTTCAAGAGTAATGATCTTAGCAACTGTATTCCTGAAGAATTATTAAATAAAGGGTTTGAAACAAAATGAGTATGCAACCAGTAACACAAGAAGTAACTTGGAAATCAACAACACAAGAAATGCAAGATTGGATTTGGGAACAAGAGCTTTCTGCGAAAGAACCAAAAGCACAAGAACCCGGTACTAAGTATGATAACGGTAAGTTGCAATATACACTAGTACCACCATATGCACTACAACAGGTCGCTCGTAACCTCACAGAAGGCTTGAAGAAGTACCATGAGCGTGATAATTGGCAGAAGGTAGACGGTGCTAAACAACGCTACATGGATGCTCTAATGAGGCACTTTGAGGCGATCAGGAGAGGTGAGATATATGATGTAGATAGTAGTGACCCAACCATAAGTCATATGTCTGCTGTAGCTGTAAATGCACTCTTCTTGCTGGAATTCATGTATAATCCTAACTTGCAGAACAAAGAATAAAACATCCAATACTGATCTTGATTTAACGAAAAAGCAGTGATATAATAGGAATCCGCTACCTTGAAAGGTTTGATAATGAATAATAAAGCAGTGCGCCCAAACGCAATCGTAGCCATGTGTATAATCTCTGAGTCTGAGATTATCAAGATTTTACCAAATTACTCAAGTGATTTTGAACACAGACAGATGGAGTTTCAAAACTTCTTGTATTCACTTGGGATGGATGTTGAGAAACCCTATCAGCGTCAAGACGGATTACAGCACAGAAATCGCTGCAACGAAGTTGTAGTCTGCAGCCGCTGGGTTGGCAGTTCTAGACTGGATTCTGAATGGTTGAAAAGTGGATATGCCAGCAAGGAAGCAATCGACAAAGCAAGCGGAAGTAAATTAACGGAAGATATTTATCGGTCTAGATACGAAACTGAAGATGCTCAAGCATTGTTAGAGTCTCGTGATAGATACGACACACCCCCAACAGAGGAATGATGAAATGCTAGAAAAATACTTGTTACCTATCAATGAAAGACAGGAACCAATCGAATTTGCCGACCAACAACTTAAGGTTTTTTGGTTACCTGATGAGATTAAAGTAGAAAAAGATATTCAAGATGTATTGGTAAACTTTACACCTGCTGAAAAACATGCGGTTATTACTACACTAAAACTATTCAGTATTTATGAAACACACGCTGGTTCTGAATACTGGGGTTCTAGGTTTAAGAACATGTTCAATGGTGCAGAGTTCCACAGGATGGCATCTGTCTTTTCTATGTTTGAGTTAGCTGTTCACGCACCTTTCTACAACAAGATCAATCAGTTGCTGCACATTGATACACCAGAATTCTACACTTCATACTTGAATGACCCAGTGCTAAACCAACGTGTAGAGCATATTGGTGAAATTATTGATCATCCTGATGACTTGATTTCGTTAGGTGCTTTCTCAATGGTAGAAGGTGTGATTTTGTACAGTAACTTTGCCTTCTTGAAGCACTACCAATCTCAAGGTAAGAACAAGTTGATGAACATCGTTCGAGGAATTAATTTCTCAGTACGTGATGAGAATCTTCACTCTACTGGTGGTGCTTGGGCTTTCAAGTACAAGTTAGACTTAGAGAAGCAAACACTGTCAAAAGAAGCATTCGAAAAGAGAAAAGACCAGATCGAAGAGCAAATCAGAGTAGTTGCACAGAAGTTATACGAACATGAGTGCCAAATCATTGGTAAGTTGTTTGAGCAAGGTGAAATCAAGGGTATTACAGCGCATCAACTTGAGAACTTTGTGCAGTCAAGAGTTAATGAGTGTCTGAAGGAATTAGGTTTTGAAAAACAGTACACTGTGACGTATAATCCTATTGCAGAATGGTTCTACAAAGGTATCAACGATTATTCATTCAATGATTTCTTCAGCGGCATGGGTAATCAGTACCATCGTAGTTGGGATAGTGCAGACTTTACATGGAAAAAGGAAACAAGTGAGTAATATTTACAAAGAACTAAGTGAAGAGCGCAAGAAATTGCAAGAGCAAGAACTTGTACCTCAATGGTACACAACTGCTGGCTATCAGATGTTCAAAGATAAATATGAATATCAAACTGAAGGTCGATCTGTTCGTGGTCAGTTTGAACGCATTGCAAGGACAGCAGCCAAGCATGTACCAATGCTTCCAGAAGCCGAACGAGAGTTCTTTAACCTGTTCTGGAACGGTTGGTTGTCACCTAGCACACCTGTACTAGCAAACATGGGTACAAGCCGTGGTATGCCTGTATCATGCTCTGGTACGGTCATTGAGGACTCTGTGGATGGTTTCTACAGTAACCTGCACGAAGTTGCTATGCTTACTAAATATGGCTTTGGTACAGCAACTGATCTTAGCGGTGTAAGACCTCGTGGTTCAAAGATCAGCGTAGGTGGTAAAGCTTCTGGTGTTCTACCTGTGATCAAAGAGCATGTGAATGCAATGCGTAATATTGCACAAGGTACAGCACGTAGAGGTGCTTGGGCTTTCTATCTTAATATTGAGCATGGTGACTTCAATGAGATTGCCGATCACATCTTAGCTGAACCTGATGACTTAAACGCTGGGTGGGTAATCAACCAGTCTTTCATTGATCGTTTAGACTCAGGTGATGAAGAAGCCGTTAATCGTTTTCAGAAGTCCATGAAGATTAAAATGGTAACTGGTAAAGGTTACTTCTTCTTTATTGACAAGGCGAATGCTAAACGTCCAATTACTTATGTTGATCATGGATTGAAGATTAATAACTCACAGTTGTGTTCTGAGATTATGCTATTCAATGACAAAGATCATACTTATACTTGTGTGCTATCTTCTATGAATGCCTCAAAGTACAGAGAATGGAAAGATACACAAGCACCTTATTGGGCAACGATCTTTTTGGATTGTGTAGCATCTGAGTTTGTTGAGAAAGCAAGAGGTATAAGTGGTCTAGAGAAAGCCGTTAGATTCACCCAGAAGAGCAGGGCGCTAGGATTGGGGTTGTGTGGTATCCATACATTGTTTATGCAGGAGATGCTACCATTTGAGGGTTTCGATGCTCACATGCTAAGTCAAGAAATTCAGACAGTTATTTGGAATCAAGCACAAACTGCTACCAAAGAAATGGCTGTAATATTGGGTGAACCAGAGTGGTGTAGAGGCTATGGTGTTCGTAACACCCACCTGATCGCTATTGCACCTACTAAATCAACTGCTTTGCTAATGGGTGGTATATCAGAAGGTATCAACCCTGACCCTGCAATGAGTTACAATCAGACAACTTCTGCTGGTGAAATTGATCGCTTGAATCCTGTGTTGCTTACGTTGATGAAAAACAAAGGTGTGTACACAAAGAAACACGTTCAGGAGATTACAGATAAGCAAGGTTCTGTTCAGCACGTACAATGGTTGACTGAAGAAGAAAAGTTAGTATTTAAAACTGCTTTTGAGATTAATCAGAAAGCTGTCCTGAGATTAGCTTCTGCACGTAGTAAATACATTGATCAATGGCAGTCCTTAAACTTGTTCTTTGCTGCTGATGAAGACCCTGCTTGGATTGCTGAAGTTCACGCTGAAGCTTTTCGTGACCCCAACATCCTAGCTTTGTATTACATCTATACTCAGGCTGGTGTACAAGCAAGTAAAGGTGAGTGCGAAGCTTGCCAATAACGAAAGGAAACAATGAAAAATCTAGTAGTATATAGTGCAAGTTGGTGTAACCCTTGTAAGCAACTGAAGAAGATAATTGAATTGTCAGAACTTAGCATTCCGGTGACTTCAATTGACATTGATGAAGATGCTACTTCTGCATCTGAATATGCAATAAGAGGTGTACCTACTCTTTTGTTGATGGAAGATAATCAAGTACTTAAAAGAAGTACAGGTGCAATGTCAGTAGAGCAATTACAAGAGTTCTGTGCATAAAGTACAGACGTAAAAAAGCCCCGTAGATTCCTTAGTTGGAACTTACGGGGTTTTCTTTTTATATGTGAATACCATTTAAATAAACAGTCTTACCTTCTTTGTTTTTTACAGCAGTAATTACTTGGCATTTCAAGTTGCTAGGGTTATAAGATACGTGAACCCAACCACTATCGGGAATACCTTGAGTATAAAATTCTAATATAATTTGAGTAAACTTAAAATTTTGCGATATGAAAAGTGCAAGGTCTGCATTTGGTACAGAAGGAATCTCTATGTCAGCAGCAGCACCTGTCATATGGTCACTTGTTTTACTACCACCAGTAGCAGTATTAACAAGAGGACTACGATAACCACTGTTGACTTTTACACCCATCTTATAATGGTCACGAACAGGTTGTAAGATTTCCTGTGCTAAAATGATCAGACTTTTCAATTCAGTTTCTGATGGTTGATTGTCCAGACCTTTGCGTAACGCAGTGTCACTCTTGGTCATTTCATGCAAAGTGAAGTTCTTTGTCAGATTCATTTTTTACTCCTTAACTCTGTTATTTTCTCAAGGCTACGTGAACCGAAATACGCACCGAAAACAAGCATTCCCCAATTTCCTAGCAATGTCACGTACATCTCCTTAGCATTGTAACCAAATGCTGACATCATGGCAAAAAGAAAATAACCACCAAAGATTGCAATCAAACTCATTGGTCTGATATTCTTAGATAACCAAGAATCGCTAGACATATCAGAAGTCCATCTGTTAGAAACATTACTTTGTTCTAACTCGAACATTTTAGTGTCGTTAGCCATACTAGCTAATTCACCATCTTGTGCCATTTTAGCCAACTCTATTTGAGCCTTGGCTTTTTCTTGCGGGTCTGGAATGAGCTTGTCAATTAGCTTACTACCAATACCCAGTAACGCTGTAAGAGGAAACATACAATGTCCTTATGTAAATAAATTAATAACCACAACCACTAAGTTGGCAAAAACTATATGCCTCATAGATGCTGTAACCAGATAGAGATAATAAAACAACCATCATCAATACTGCTAAGATTAACTTAGCTCTTTCTTTTCGTTTTCTTGCTTCATTGTTTCGCATTCTTTGTTGTACTTTGGAATCTTTTTCCATCGTAGCAGCACGAGCAATTATCTTATTCCACACATCTATCTTATTAGCTTGAAAGAACATCATTTGTACTTGTCTTTCAAACTCTTTCATCTTGTCTAACTCAAGTTCTATTTCCATAGCATATGCCATGTTAGAACCTTCAAAACTGCGCTGTTGCGCTTTCTGATAATGTTTAGTTATCTTCTGCTTGCTGTCAAAGTATTTACCTAGCATTGGCCCTAGACTTGAAACATCGTCTATTGTCTTGCAAGATTCTTTAACTAAACCTACAATTTGTTTTACTACACCAAGTGCAGCAAATGCTGTTGTGATCGGTTCCATTGTCTTTACCTATTATAAAACTATTGCTTTCAATACATTAGTAATGCCTATGGATTGACTTAGAACAACCAAAACAGCACCCATTGCTAAATATTTAATTTGATTCAATGACTTTTCAATACCAGTCAAAGACTTGCGTAAATCTGTAGATATATCTTGAAGTTTCTTAAGCTCTTCTGCATGATCTTGTACTCTTAATTCTAGCTTTATGAGGCGATGCTCAATCGAATCTTGCATTGTTGCTCTTTCTGTATTGTTTGTAAATTAAATAAAAAACAAACTACCCTAAAGTAGTTTATTTCTATTTCTATAATACATTATATCATTAATGTTTACTTAAATCAAGGTAAATACAACTTAGGCTGTACGTCTCCACATTGATACAGTAATGTAAGGTTGAACGTTTGTGTTCGTAGGACTTACTCCTGCTGAATCAACTGTAATGGTGTGCGCGTGTGCTGGAATACTCAGAGTAGCTGTATTTAACGAGCCAGTACCACCCGCACCTTGTGATCTAGAGGGTAATGCACCAGAAGCAGCAAACACACCAGAAGCAGATTGAATATTACCAAAGTCACCAGTTGCTGTGTTAATAGCACCTGTCGCAGCACCTGCATTTGACATCGTTGCAGTATGTGTGTGCGTAGGTAAAACACTGTCTTTACTACCACCAGTTTCTCCCAATGTATTGAACAAAGCATCAGTACCGTCTACACCAATTAGCACTCGACCAGCACCAAAAGCTGTCCAAGTACCAAACCCTAGCAGTGTTGAAGGGTTGGTTGCAACAGCAGCATTGACATAAATAGAACCAATTGGGTAAATTTTTGCCAACACTGCAATAGTTACATCAGCAGCAGAAGTTGCTGTAGCAGCGTTACCTGAGATACTGATACCCCAAGTACCACTTGCGCCTGTTCCCGTAGCAGAAGCAGCACCAACAGTGTTGTAACTTACTGTAGTAGCAGTTCCACCATTGAAGGTAACACCTGATGCTGAACCTGTACCTGCGTTATTAAAAGTAACATTGTTGTTTAGAGAAAGTGAAATTGCTGCTGTACCATCAAAAGCTACACCGTTGATATTTCTAGCAGTAAACAACTTAGTTGCACTACCAGAATTACCGGATATATCACCTGTAATTTTTGTACCGGATAATGAAGTAATAAAACTTGGGTTTGAATAGGAACCAGTAGTATAAATACCATTGGTTACTGTTCCTGCATTACCTGAAATGTTTATAGAGTACAAAGATGATAAATCAACATATCCTGAACCGTTAAATTTTTGCCACTTATTACTAGCACTTACCCACCTTATAGAACCAGTTGGTAAATTTGTTGCTGTAGTAACAGCAGGGTCAAGCCCCACTGCTAAGTCATCAAATCTAGCATCTAGCTCAGTTACAAAGTTAGCATAAGTACTGGTAATTGTTGGCTTCAAATGATCTGCCATATTTTAATATCCTTTAATAGACCAAGATGTTGTTGAACTTACTCTTGTACCAGAGTTATTAAATAAGTAAATTCTAAAAGATTGTGGATACATTGAGCAACCACCTGTTGTATTTGCTGTTGGCATTGATATAGTCATAGTGTTAGTTGTATGAGCAGTTATCGTGTATACACCTGTTATGGCGATACCCGAATTAGCAAAAAACTTTATATTCTGACCTGTAACAAGTCCGTGAGCGTTAATAGTAATAGTACACGTATTTGAACTTACTGAATAAGTACCTGTGACAAAAGCATCTTTAATGTCGTAAACAGAAATTACAGGTGTAATTGCTGATGGAGACAAGTTTATACTTTGAACGTCAATAAACTCTTTTGTAAAGTTTACTATTGTACCCAGAGTATCAGAAGAAGAAGCTTGTACAGTACCAGTGTCATTCTTAAGTTTAGCGTCAAGCCTTACTGTCAATTGACTTATTTCATATAAACCTATGTTTGTGGGTTCACTTACTGTAACTCTAATTTTTATATATCTAAAGTTTGTACCGAAAACATCAGTTACCCCATTGTAATCTACATATGTAGAATTGTCAAGAGACAAACTTATTTTTGGCACTACAACTGGAGAACCAGCAACAACTCTTCCTTCTATGATTAAAAGAATTCTACTTGAAGCCAATGGTTGACCGAAATCAAAAGTCTCCTCATAAAATCCTGTACCACCTGAAGGTTGAATAAATACAGGAAAACCTGCTGTAACTTGAGCCTGTGGAGTTGCCCACGATCTTGTAGTAAAGTGCTGTTCAAAAGTTTCAGTTGTATTTATAGGTAAAGCTAAAACACTTCCATCAAAACTAGCAAAAGACTTAGTACCTGTAAAGGTGCTGTTAAAATTAGCATTGAATATAAAATCAGGAGGTTCAGCTACTGTTGTAGTAATTGAAGCAGGTTGACTTTCTACACCTTCTGTATCCACAGCAGCTAACCAATAAGTAAAATCACCACCTATGTTTTCAGAAATGCTAGTAAAAGCTCCTTTTTTATCACCAATTACAGTAGCAGAAGCATAAGTAGCACCTTTCTTTAGTAGAATGTGATCAATAGGTAAAGAAGTTCTATCTGGTAATGTCCAAAATAACATTACATTGTTATCAACAACTTGTGTTCTTATGTCAAAAGGAGGATTAGGTGCAAGTTTAGCAATAAGCTCAGAGTAACCAGATGATTTATTACCTTGTATATCTACTGTTTTTATAGTAAACAATCTATCACCAAGCCAATCAGCCGCCAAAGTAATATTGTTAGCCTTAACTGTTCTTATTGTTGACTCATAAGCCAACTCATAAAAAGCAACATCAAATTCAGAAGTTACAACGTCTGACCAAGTTAAAGTAATAGTAGCACTTGTCAAAGCAGTGTCTGCATATGAAAAGTCAATATCTGAAACATTTGGAATAACATCAGGTGTAAAACTAACCACAACAGAAGATAGACTGTAATTACCAGAACTATCAACTGCTCTTACATAGAAATTAGCAGAACCATTTGGTCTGTATTTAACAAACGTCTTGGTAGCATCACCATAAAATACTCTGCGGAAATCTTCAACTCCAAAACCAGTATCTTCTGTGCGAACTTCATAGGTAGAAACATCATACTCAGGATTGGGATGCCAAGATAGAAGTAACTGACCGCTTGATTTATCAGAAGAAATAGTAAGTAAAGTAACATTAGATGGAGCTGATGTTTTTCCAACAACAGTATGTATACTATATGGAGTCCAGTTTCCTAGCTTTCCATTGCGACCAACATATCTCATCCTAATTTTATATGTTTCATTTTCCTTTACATCAGTGATATTAGCTGAACCTTTTTGGAAAGGTACAAATATTGAAGTAAAATTAACAGATGTATCTGATGCGTCTAAGTCATACTGAACTTCTACAGTATCAACAACAATAGGTAAATCTGAAGCATTGAAATAAGCAACGTTGATGTTATATTTAAACACAGACTTAGAAACTCTTTCCATTACTGATTCGTCACTAACAAAACCTGTTATGCTAGGAATTTTATCACCAAAACCTTGTATTTGCATTGTTGGTGGTAATGTAATTTGCGATTCAAAGGTTGTGCTTTCACTTAATGTTAAGTATTCAGTAAAAATATTGTACTCTGCAGTTACACCATAATCAACCATTGTTATTCTAGCTGCATTGTTACTATTAGGTTCTATGCTCAATACCATTAAATCTTGAGATTCTTCATTCAGAGTACCGAATAAGAACAAATCACCATAGTCTGCTTCAGCAACAGTTACTGAACTTGTCAGATCAATTATTGTATAATAACCATCTTCATTTTTAGGAACAAGATTTCTTGTTAGTGAATCACCTGTTTTACTTCTGAAACGAATAGTGTACTGAACATTCGCTTTCATTGTAACGTCTTCATCTAATTCAAGTTGTGTATTAGATAATCTATTTTTAATCCTACCAGAACCAGAACCCCACAATGGAACATCGTACATTACTTTTACACGATCACCGCGATTACATACTAGATATTCAATGTCAGTATCTATAGTATAAATCTCTGGGCGTAATTTCATTTGAGCAAGATGCCAACGAGCATGATCAATTACTAATGAAGTTTTAGTAACTCCCGGAAGAGTTATACTTTCAAATAAACTTGCATTTGAATCATTCTTACCAATTTCGTAAACAATTATTTCAGATTCTTGAAAGTCTTTTTCTTGATCGTAATAAGTAATACGCAAACCATCAGGGCGCTTGGGTAATATTTTGCTACCTTCAAAATTAAAACTATTGTGCGGTGTAAAATGCTGAACAATATTAGATTTAATTTGGTCAATAACCACTGTCCATTTTCCGTCTATCAATGCAGGACTAGCTCTACCAGCGGCACAAACATCTCTGATAACTTCTAATACACTTCTTGCATCACCAAGAATACTGTTATACTCAAAACCATTTGTTTCACAGTAGTCATAAAAATACTGCAACTCAGTAAGATTGATTTGATTGTTTGCATCAGTAACCTTGCGAGGATTTGCAGGATGCTCTAAAATGTAACGCATCAAAGCAGCAGGGTTACTTGTAGCACCATCTACCCATGTTGCACCATTGTATATTTTACAGTAGGTTTGAACAAGAGCACTTATACCTTCAATGTTTCCATTCAATTGATCACTGGCTCTAATTTTAAAAGCAGTCTTTGCAATCTTAGCTCCCACAGGGTCAACAGCGGGATTAGCATTTCTTAAGAACGTTGCATTTTGTAAAATAGATGTAAAATAATACCTGTTATCAGCATTAGCTTCAGCATTATCACCAGTTTGTCTTCTGATTCTAACAATCATTCTAGGATAATTTAAATTAGGGTAAGTTTTGGTAAATGTAAAACCATCTTTCTTAGGAGAATCACCACCTACCGTGAATGTATCTAAAAACGCAAAACTTACACCTACATCTGTAGAAAACTCTACTCTAAATTGTACGGCAGTTGCAAAAGAATCTCCTGCTCCATCACCTCTAGTTTTTATTCTTCTTAATCCTTGTGGGAAATGCAAAGCTAATGTTAATGAATTGACAACCTCAGTTGTTGCTGCTTGAAAGAAAGGGCCGGGAGTTACTGAAGAAGCAGGGTTACCAGCGCAAACTAACTCTATGTTAGTGTTTACTTGAGTAACGTCTTTTCCATAAATAGCATCAAAATTTCTTTTAACTGTAGCAGTCGGTTCAGTTTTACGATCTAATGTAATTTTTGTTACGTCAGTAAAATTAGACAATGGTACTTCACCAATTTTATAACTATTATCATCAATATCTAATGGGCCATATCCCCAGACTAACAACATTGATAAAAAACTATCTCTTTCATTTTCATAAGTAAGATAGTTATTACTACCAAGCAAAGGTGTAACTCTCATTCTACCTAACACAACAGGAATAGCACCGTAAGGGTTGCCTCTGTTCTGACCACCATTCACCAGTAACTGACGTTCTGCTGTACCTGCATCATTCTGAGAACCACCAACAGGTGGTCTAACGGGTGCAATAGCATTGATTAAAGACGAACCCACCATTACAATACCAGCAGCAGCAGCCATGTTCATAGCAACTAGACCAACGGTTACTTGACCACCCATAATTGTAGCAGCGGCTGTAGCAGAAGCATAACCTGTCAATGAACCAGCAAGCATTGGTGCGTAATAAGACAAAGCTAGAATAGCAACTAATCTTAGTGTACTCTTACCAGCTACTGCTCTATACTCAATTACATCATTTTCTATAATGGTAGTTTTTGACCAATCTTCTTGATATATTAATCTACCGTTTATTAGAACATTGATTCTACTTTTTAATTCAGCAGCAATGTTATATTGCAAACTTATATTTTGCACTAACTCAGATACATTTGTACCCGGTACAACAGCTAATGTATATCTTTCTGTTTTTAAAGGGTGAGGTACTGTATTTAATACAGCATTGTTTTTCTCAGAATATTTATAGAATCCTGTAATTCTTCTAGCCCATTTCGGGTTACTAAAAGATTCAATAACAGTATCTCTTCCTTCTCTAGAATGAATAAAATGAGTTGCACTTACAGCAACACCTACATGTGATTCATATCCAAAAATTCTAAATACTACAATATCACCTTCTTTAGGAGAATTTGATTCTTCCCAACCTTCTTTGTATTGTGCAAACAACTCTTCAATTCTATCGCTATCTTCTGTTTGATATTCTGCACTAAAACTAGGCAAAGAAATATTGTATTCATTCTTATAGATTAAACGAGCCAGCCCCCAACAATCAATACCTGTATCTACCCTACCTTTTTCAACGTAAGGGATACCTATATATTTTTCAAAATTCATAATATTCCTTTAAAACATTCCGGGGAAATACCTCGGAGTAAATGAGTGCATTGGAAAAGGTTCTCTTTCATAATCAGTCATAGCTAAATCTGCTGTAACTGAATCTTTATTATAGCTGAAGTTATTGATATAAAAGTCAGAGAAAGAAACTTCTACTACGTCTGGTGTTTTAGTAAGTACCAGTTCTAGTTTGATTCTAGGAGGTGCTGTAATTGTCCTGATAATAGGAGTTAAATATCTAGTTACATCAAACATTACAATTGAACATCTAGGGGCTTGTGCTTCATCTTCAGAAGGTAATGATATTTGCATTGGAATAAAAGTATAGTCAAAACTATTACTTGTTACTCCATATATTACTTCATCATCTGTTTCAGATATTCTTTTAGTAAAACCGTCTGACAATCTTGCAATCACTTCAGATTCATTTGAAGGATTGTAGACTGTCAACAGGATAATTAAATCATCATCAGCATCTGGAGAGAACACAGCTTTCAAAGCATTTGGTGATAGTGAAGTTAAACGACTCAAGGTAGTATCTCCATGTTTAGGTTAACTTGATAAAAATCAGGTAAGATATAACCTATAGTGTACATCTGACCATCACCTTGAGGAATTATCCTTGCTTCAACAACAGTGAGCTTTCTAGGATGAGTAAAACCAAAACGCATAGTGCCTCTTAGTGTATCTTGGACAAACGCACGTAGAGTTTCGCACTGCACAGTAGACATATTGAATGTCAAACTCAATGTGTCAGGGCGTTGCGCTCTTCTACGTTGTTTTGCAGGGCCAAGATCAGGTTGAGTACGAATAACCAATACACCAATTGTTTCAGAATAATTACTCAAAGGTATCTGTGGTAAAGCCGGAGGCCATATTACACTGTATGCCATTACTTATCTCCTAATTAGTTGAGGTTGTAAACCGAATGTTGATTTTATAGATTTCTGAGAAGCACTACCACTGCGTGAAATTTCACCAGCATTCATTTCACCAATTAGAACTTCAATCTTACGATTGCCTTTGGAGTCAGTAGTTTCAGTTGTAGTAGCCTGAGATGTACTGTTGTTCACAACATTGACAGACACATTACCTGTAGAACCACCACCACCAGCGACAACACCTAGTGAACCGTCTGAGCCTCTGCGTAACGGCATAATAGCCTCTGGGCCAGCCTCACCCATCATACCAGTACCTTTAGCGAACTTGAACAGCGTAGGAGAGTCAACAACTGAGTTGCTGAATGAACCACCTTTAGCGAATTGTTGAATACCACCATTACCGAAAGAACCGCCATTAGCAAAACCGAACAGTGAGCCTATACCAGACATTATACCTGAAGCACCACCAGCGGCTTGAAGAGCATTTGTCATCTGCATTTGAACTTCAAGTTTAAGTAGACCAATTAACATTGACTCTACCATATCAGAGAATGATGACTTACCTGTCAAGGCAAAGTCAACAAGAGCATCCCCCATACCTTTAAACAAACCTTCAAATGCTTGACTATAAGCTTGATTGCGCTGGAAAGAGTCTGTCAACATGAATTGTTCTCTAGCCAAACGCTCTTCTAGGAATTTCTTTTGAACCTCATTTTCACTAGAGTAAAGTGTCTTTGCTTCCTCTAAATCAGCAATGTTCATTACTTTTTCAGCATCTGCAATTTTTTTCTTCAGATCAGCGTCAGCTTTTAAACTATCAATCTTAAATTTAGACAGTGAAGTAATAGAAGCTTTTTCAGCATCTGATTTAAAATCCATACCATATTGATCAGTGATACCTTGACGGGCAGCATTAATATCAGATGTATTTTTACCTACTGAAGAAGTAATAGATTCCAAAGATTTGAAAGAAGAAGAAGTCTTGTAAACTAGGTTTAGGAGTTCTGCGTATTTTTCTAATGAAATATTACCTGACAACAAACCATCGTCTAGTTTTTCAAGTGTAGCGTAGTACTGATCACCCATGTTAGAACTTTTACCATACAACTCAGCAATTAAATCAGCATCTCTTTTTCTTTCGCTTTCTGTGCGATTCAATATTTCAGTAGCATTGGCTTGCTGATAAATCTTATTGATATTTTCTTGTCTAGCTTTGGACTGTTCCTTAAAGTCATCACTAGATTGAACTTTTGACAAAGCTATTTCAGATTTTGTAAGATTTTGTAAAGCACCATCTTGTGTAAGCAAAAGTGCATTGGCTTGCTCTAGCATTCTCTGATAAGCATCTTCAATCTTATTGGCATCTGACTTTGCTTTACTATCAGCATCTTTTCTGTCTTTAGCTTTCTTGTCAAAAGCAATAGCATCTAGTGCGTTTTTCTGAAGCGTTTCTGCTAGTGTTTTCTCAGCTTCTATTTGAGCTTCCAAATCTTTAACTACATTTTCTGCCTTACCAAGTCTTTGTGCACCACCTCTGCGATTAGAGGATTGAGCTACAGCAATCTTAGCTGCTGCTGTAATAGCAGCATCTAGTTGATCTTGAAGTGGTACTTTCCTACCAACACCCATGATGGTTTCCCAAGTCTCGTTCCAAATTCCTTTTAGTGAAATACCCAATCTTGTCAGTGTTCCAAAGCTATCAACAGTTCTAAGAGAAGCTTCTTTTGCTGCATTTTCATATGCAGTAGTAGCAAGTGCTACTGCCTTTACGGATTCACCAGCTCTTTCGTAGGCATCTACTTGTTTTAAAATCTCAACAGGTATACCACCTAATTGAATAGCTAATTTAGTTAACGATTCTGTCGGTTTTTCCTGCAACTCTTTAAATTTCTTTACTGTCTCTTCAATTGGTATATCAAAAGCTGTTTTCAATGCTTGTGCTGTTGTAGCGACCATTTGCAAACTGTCGGAAGTCATTCCACCTATTTTAGACATTTCAGTCATAACAGCTAGAGCAGTACCAGTGCTTACACCAAACTCATTCATTGCTTTAGCAGAACCGTAAGCCATGTTCAATGTAAGACCCATAGCAGCACCAGTTAAGTTCAGCGCTTTGTTTAGTTCGTTTTCTTCTTTGATTACCTTACCTATAGACACACCCAATGCTATAAGACCTGCACCTAATGCAAAAACAGCTACACCAACAACTGCTGTAAGTACAGCACCTATTGCTAAGAAAGCTTTCATTGCCATACCACTTGAACCAGCTAACAGTGCTAACTGATAACGCAAGTATTCTATAACCTGTGCAGTGCCTGTAATTTGCATTGCAAACTTTACAACTGCTTTTCCAGAACCTACTATTGCATTTACAAACACTTGACCAATAGCAAGACCAACGTCCTGAACACTGCTAATCATATTTGCAGCAGCCTTGGTAAGCATCTTACCCATGTCAGCACCAGCTACACCAGCTAACGCGAACTGATCTCGTAACTGACCACCCTGTTGAACCAAAACTGTCATTGGAGATTGACCTGAATACAAACCAACAAAAACGTCAGTAATCTGTGGGCCTAATGCTCTAGAGAGATAATCAACCTGACGATCACCACCTGCTTTTTGTATGCTTTGCAGACTTCTTTTGTATCGCTCTAAAGAAGTAACTTGTTGTTCTGCAGTTTGACCTGAGAGTTTCAAAGCTTTCTCGAACTTAATAATTTTACTATTTGTAGCTGTTGTAATGTTTCCACCAGATGCTGTCAAACGATTAACCCGGTCTAATTCGGTAGCCATATAAGCACTTGCTTTAGCTGTCTCTTCTTGCACTCTAATTTGTGACTTCATGTCGTTGGTACGAGTAGCGTTTGCTTGATTGATACTTACACTTTTCTGAATCAATGAATCATACTCAGCAGTAAGACCTCTTACATCTTTACCTTCAATACCGTACAATGTAATCAATCTTTCCTTTTCACGAGAAAGGTCAACCATTTGTTTCTCTGTCAAACCTAAGTTTTTATTGAACAAAGAAGTAACTTCTGTACTAGTCTTAAACTCATTCTTAAGCTTCTGCATCAAACCAATACTCTTATCGAAGGGGTCACCACCTATCAAAGCTCTTTGTGTCTTAAGTGTAGCGTTTAAAGCAAGCATATCAGCATCTAAAGCACCAGCAGCTTTAGCTGTAGCTAGAATAGATGATTGACCTTTTGAATTACCTTGAGCCATGAATTCGAGTATCAGATTCTGACGCTCTAACATACTGGTAGACTTACCAGTTGCTTCAGTTGATTTCTCTTGTGCTGCCTGTAGCTTTGCTTGAGCAGCAGCGGCTTTGGCAGTAACCTCGTCAGCTTTAGCCAATTCTTTGTTGTTCTTTGCAGATTCTTTGGATAGCTCCTGCATTGGTTTATTTAGCTTACTTACAGCCGTGCCTAATTCTGCTATTTTCTTAGCAGCATTTTCTAAAGCTGATGTATCTACTACAAATTTTAATTCTGAAAGTTCCACTTTAATTTCTCCTGTTATGGATACAACTCTATGTTTATGAACTATACAAACTCACAAACATAGAAGCCCTGATCACAAGGCTACTATTTTATTTACCAGACGCTTTCTTTCGCTCTGACTCAGCTTCTTTTGAGTAAGAGTTAAGTGCTTCATTGTCGATTCTTTTAATCAAATGCAATTCCCACTCTTCAATTTCAATGCCCATCAGATCAAAGTATGCTTTTATATCAGAATAAGACAATGGGTTTACACCAAAACCGTTAGAAGACCTTGAATTGTTTAAATCAATAAACCATTTCCAAACCTGTGTACAAGCTTCTGGAAGTTCTTTCAACTGCTCTAACCCTTTTGGTTTTATACCCGTTTGTCGCCATACTGAATTAAGCTGATCACGCAATGTGCCTGAATTACCCAACTTTCTACCAAGCTCAAACTCCTGTTTAGCAAACAATACAGCGTCTTCTAATTCTTCTTCAGCGAAAGTTTAACAGTTGACCTGCTTCCTCCATTACGGCATCTTTAATCCAAGAATAATCATTAAAGATACGTTCTGCATTTTCTTTTGTGAAAGGAACTTCTTTAGTATTCTCTGTGATGTTGGCCCAAGTGATAACTCGCACAATTGCTGATTCTATACTCAATTCTTCAGCTTCTTCAATTGTCATGTCATCAGCTTCTTTGCCTCTGCGTTT
>TARA_R110000782_G_scaffold103991_13_pt1 | contig 26020 bp, 27 predicted proteins | sample TARA_R110000782 | Tara Oceans TARA_R110000782 (sample SAMEA4397859) | marine metagenome | biome: Polar Biome; feature: [SRF] surface water layer (ENVO:00010504); material: water (ENVO:00002006), including particulate matter (ENVO:01000060) such as... | depth 5 m | reverse complement strand
CGGTGACTCCGCCGCCGACACCCCCCGCCCCGCCACCGTCGAGACCCGACGCTACGACCCCGACGACCCGGAACGCGTCACCGGCCTGCTGTACCTCGAAGGCGATCAGATCGTCGCCGACGCCGTCGCCTCGACCCTGCGGGTGCCGGGCGCGGGCACGCTGCTCGTGCTCGACCGGCGCAACGAGAACGCGCCCCCGCCGGACGACGCCGCCCAACCGGGCACCCCGACCCCCGACCCCCTCGGCGGCACCACCGGCCCGGGCCTGACCCGCTTCACCTGGGCCGACGCGTTCGACCTCGACCGCGCCAGCGGCGTCGCGGTCATGGACGGATCCGTGCTCGTCCGTCACAAGACCATCGGCGGCGGGCCCAACAACGGCCAGATCGCCGAACTGGCCACCGACAAGCTCACCGCCACCTTCGCCGAGATCAACGCCGCCGACCGCGCGGCATTCACCCTCGGCACCGCGGATGCCGCCGGATCGGTCGTGTTCCGCGCGTCGGGCAAACAGCTCTTCGCCGACGCCGCCCGCTACGAGGCGACGGACGACGTCCTGCACGCGCTGGCCGCACCCGGACGCCTCGTCGAACTCCGCGAGCCGGACCGCGCCGCGCCGCTCAGCGCCCGCGCCATCCGCTGGGACCTGCGCAGCGACCGCATCGAGATCAACCGCCCCAGCCCGGTCACCCTGCCAAACTGACGCACGCCGGAGCGCTCAAGAAAACCGGAGCCACGGGATCCTTGATCCCCGCCACTCCGTCTCTATGAACTCCGTCTCTTCGTCTCTGCTTTTAAGAACTCGTCCGGTCCACGATGCGGTAATCCTCGCGCTCGCCACGCCCGCGCAGCGGGTAGTCCTTGCGGAGCGGGTGGGCGGGGAAGGCCTCCCAGGTCAGGATGCGACGCAGGTCCGGGTGGTTGTGGAAGCGGATGCCGAACATGTCGAACACCTCGCGCTCCATCCACTCCGCGCCCGGCCACAGATCCGTCACCGAATCAACGTACAGCGCCGGGTCCTCGACGATGCCGTCGGTCGGGATGGACGGATCCAGGAACACCTTGACGAAGAACCGATCGCCCGCCTCGTTGGTCGTGTCGTAGTTGCACAGGTTGTACACGACCGAGAAGCGGCCGGGCATCTTGGTCGGGTAGTTCAGGTAGTCCACGCCGGTCACATCGGACAGGAAGTTGTACCCGCAATCGTCCCGCAGGAACGCCATGACGCGGTGCAGGCCCTCGGGCTCCACGATCAGCGTGGACTGGCCGCGGAACTCGGTCCCGCGGAACTTCTGCCCCGGGAACGCGTCCTTGACCTTCTTGAAGGTCGGGTTGTCGAGCGTGGGCACGGCGGTCTTCTGATTCATCGGGCCATCCTCCGGGTTCCGTGGGAGGATGCTAGGGGCTCACGCGCGTCCGACTCGGCCGCACCACGCCGGATCAAGCCCAAAAATGGCCGGGCGGACCCCACCACAGGTCCGCCCGGCCGGAGCAAGTCTCGGAATGGACCGGACCCAACACGCGGCGGCGGTGCGCCACGCTTCGTGGGCCGGGTACCGGCGGCAGTAAGCGTTTACGACGCCCGACGCCGCGTCATGATGGCCGGGGCGTCGCCCGGGCGGTCCCAGCGGGCGTGCCGGCCCCTGGGCTCCTGCGTGTTGAGCAGGTGATCGAGATAGGTGTTCAGCTCACGCTCGGCGAACTGGGCCAGATAGTCGGCGGTCGCGGAGTGATTGATCGTGAGAATCTGATCCACGACCTGCTCGCGGCTGAGCACCAGGCGCGGCGCGGGGGCCAGATTCGCGGAAGCTTCGCGCCGCGGTGCGCGGGCGACGGAAAACAGATCGGTCATGGCGAGCGTCCTTTCTCGGGGACTCATCGCAGCGGCGTCCCTGCCGTGCGGCCCATGTCATCGGAGGCCCGACGCGCAGAGAACGAGCGTGTAACCCGGACGGACCTGCCATTCCCGCGCCGGGGCGCACCACCTGCGCCCCGATCCCCGTGCGCCCATACCGTCCGCCATGCGACGACTGACCATCGAAGCCGGCCCGGAGGGCCCCGCCCGGCTGCTTGAGAGCGGCCTGCCGTGGGCCACCGTCCTGCCGGGTTCGCTCGAGACCGGCACCGACCTGTCCGGCGCCGACCGGCAGGCCCCCCGCCTGATCGTGCGATCCGGGCGGGACGTCAAGGACGCCGAATCGGCCTTCGCGTCCTGGTCCGACGCGGGCTGGCGGGCCTTCGACGACGCCGCGGCGGCCCTGCTGGACGAGTCCGTGGCGCCGGTGCTGATCTGGCCGGGGGCCGGCTCGGTCCTCTCCGACGCCGTTTCCACCCTGAGCTTTGCAAGACGCCAGCCGGGCGTCGGCTTGATGGTCGATCCGGTCGCGTGGATCGGCGCATCGATGGCCAAGGACGCCGAGGACCACCTCGCCCGCTTCGCCCAGGCCTTGGCCGCCTGCCCGACCGTCGCCTGCGTCGTGGTGCGCCCCTGCGAGCGCGGCGGCCTGGACACCGGCGTCGTCGCCGCGGCGCTCAGCCCCTTGCTGGACCGGTTCCCGGCCGCCGCGACGCCCGCAGACCACGAGCGGTTCTGACCCGCACCAGTGCCTGAACGGGGCCGGTCCCGCCCGGCCGGAACCGCTCCGGTCGCCCAAGGGCGTGATTTTCTCTTTTATCCGGACTCAAGCCCCCCCGCGCTGCTGTCCGATAAGCCCCCAACGGGGACACCGGCGGAGACCGGTCCCACCCCCCTCATACGGGCGGCACACGGGCGGAGCCCGTCGTCGCGGACGCACCATCAGGCACGCCAAAGAAGGGCCCCGGACCACGGGTCGGCGTGTCGCGGACCGACACTGACGGAGCAAACCGATGCCTCGCCTGAACCAACGCCACGCACTCAACGCACTCGCCATCACCCTCCTCGCCGGGACCGTCGCCGCTGGCTCGGCCTGCGGCCCCCGCCGCGCGGGACTCTGGAACCGCCAGAACCAGCCCGAGCCCAAGCCCGTCGCCGTGACGAAGGCCGACGAGACCACCCGCACCAGCGCCTACTTCAGCACCGGTCCGACCTCCGGCCGCTCCGGCCTGGCCAGCAACACCTCGGCATCGATCGAACAGGCCCTGGCGGCCGAATCCTCGTTCAGCTACGCCGGGCCCGGCACCAGCGCCGGGCAGCCGGGCTCCGCCCAGACCGGCAACGCCGCCGGTACCAACGGCACCAAGCCGGCCCAGACCGTCGCGACCGGCACGAACCCGAACACCGGGTCGGGCGGGACCGCCAGCAAAACCACCGTCCAGCCGGTCGCGCTGAACACCGTCGCCACCGCCACAAACACGTCGTTCTCGAACAGCAAGAACGGCCCGCGGGCGGTCGCCTCGGAGACGCCCAACTACAACGGTCTCCAGCCCGAACCGGCCCCGACGCCCCGCACGAGCGTCACGCCGGTCCCCAACCGGTCGGAGGACCTCTCGGCCGTGATCTACGCCAGCGCCATGGGCGCCGAGCTGCCCACCGAGTTCGCCCCCGCCGGCCAGATCACGCGGGCCACGCTGAACGTGCGCCAGATCACCGCCTCCTACGCCGGGGCCGACTTCGATCCCACCCCCACCCCCGACGGCAAGTCGCTGCTGTTCGCCTCCACGCAGCACCGGCCCACCGCGGACATCTACTTCAAGCCCATCAACAGCGCGGTGGTGACCCGCCTGACGGACGACCCCGCGCAGGACGTCATGCCCGCCGTCTCGCCCGACGGCCAGTATGTCGCGTTCTGCTCGGACCGCAACGGCTCGTGGGACATCTTCGTGATGCCCATCGACGGCGGCAAGGCCGTGCAGCTGACCAGCGACGGCGCCCACGACCTGCACCCGTCCTGGTCGCCCGACGGGTCCCGCATCGCGTACTGCCGGCTCGGCCAGCAGACCGGACGCTGGGAGATGTGGGTCGCCGACGTGACCGCGGTCAACAACGCCCAGTTCATCGGGTTCGGCCTGTTCCCGCAGTGGGCGCCGATCGCGGGGACCGGCTCCAACGGGGCCGACCAGATCATGTTCCAGCGCTCCCGCGAGCGGGGCGACCGGGCCTTCTCGGTCTGGACCATCGACTACCAGGCCAACCCCGGCACCGCCTCCCGCGAGACCGAGATCGCCACCGCCCCCGGCTCGGCCCTGATCAATCCCTCTTGGTCGCCCGACGGGCGCTTCGTCGCCTTCGCGCAGGTGCCCTTCTCCGAGGCGTGGGCCTCGGGCGCGTCGGCCCGGCCCGAATCGGCCGTCATCTGGATGATGTCCGTTGACGGCACCGGCAAGGTCAAGCTGACCGACGGCAAGTCGATCGATCTCATGCCGACTTGGTCGCGCAACAACGAGATCTTCTTCGTCTCGAATATGGGCGGCCAGGAGCACCTATGGTCGATGGAACTGACGCCGGCGATCCGGGCCGCCTCGGTCCAGATCCCCGACATGAACACGACCTTCGTCACCGCCCCGATCTCGGGCGAATGACCGAAACACGCGGCGGCCGGGCCGAAACGCCCGCCCGCCGGTTCCCATCCGGCCGGGCGTCCCCTCACCGGGCCGTCCGGCCGAGCAGATCACCGGACGGGCAGGACGCCCGCCCCCAGACGGCACGGACGCCATGACAAGTGCACAGACCATGCTCGCACGCGTGCTGGTCGCCCTCTGGGCGAGCACCACGCTCTGCGCCTGCGCCGCCAAACCGGACCCACGGGACCGGCTCGCCGCGCCGGCCGCGATCGTTGCGCCTTACGACACCTCCGAGCGGGACGTGATCTGGGCGGTCCTCCCGCCCCGCAACGAATCCGGGACGTCGCTCGTCCGCACCGACCTGATCGGCGACGAACTCGTCGCGGCGATCCAGCAGATCCGCGGCGTCCGCTGCGTCCCGCTGAACCGGGCCCTCGAGGCCGCCCGCGAACTGGGCATGCCCGACGGCCCGCGGGACTCCGGCGACGCCGTGCGCCTGGCCGATGCGCTGGGCGTTGACGGGGTCATCGCCTCCACGGTCACCGCTTACGACCCGTACGACCCCCCGATCCTCGGCCTGGCCCTGGCCCTGTACACCAAGCCCGGGCGGATGAGCCAAGCCGCCCAGACCGATCTGGATCCGATGGCCCTGCGGATGGCCTTCTCCGACTTTGGACGCTTCGACGGCGTCCGGTTCAGCGGCGATCCCGTCAGCGTTGTTTCCGAACACCTCGACGCCCGCGACCACGCGGTGCTGATGGCCCTGCGTGCCTACGCCACCGGCCGGTCGGACCCGACCAGCTCGCTGAGATGGCGCGTCTACACCGCGAGCATGGAGCTGTACACCCGGTTCGCGGCGCACCACGCCGTCGGCCGGCTAATCGACGAGGAATGGCTGCGGCTCGCGCGTGAAGCGAACCCCGCGGCCTGGAAGCCCTAGGCCGTGCGGACCCCCGCCCGGCGCACGCCGGACGAGGACCCCGCATGAAGCCCCCCACCACCGCCAAGGCCCGATCCGACGACGCCGGCGTGGTCTGCGTGTCGATCCGGCGCGGGGCCCACTTCTGGCGCTTCGCCTGCGACGCCGAGGGGGTCCGAGAACTCTTCGAGCGCCTCGCCAGCCTCGCCGACGACGGCTCCCCCCTCGACTGGGAGGACGCCGAGCTCGTGGCCGCCCAGATCCTTTCGAACCAATCACTCGACCGCGGTCAAGCCGCCCCGACACACGACCGATAGCGCACATGACCCCCGGGGATGGAGCCCCGGGGAGATACTGGAGTTCCTCGTATGAGCACGCTTCCCGTCACCGAATCCTTCGGCGCATACCTCACGGACGAGCGCCACTTCTCACCGTACACCGCACGGTGCTACGGGGCCGACCTGCGCCAGTTCATCGAGTACCTGTGCGATGAGGCCGGGACCGAGATCAACCGCGCCCAGGAGGAACTCGCGTTCAAGCAGCGCGCCAACCCGTCGGGCGGCGTAGTGGGCTCGACCGACCGCAACACGATCACGCAGACCATCTGCGAGGCCGACGCGGACCTGATCCGGGCGTACCTCTCCCGCCTCAGCGAGCAGAGCTACTCACCGGCGACCATGGCCCGCAAGATCGCCACGCTGCGGTCCTTCTACAAGTGGGCCCACCGCCAGGGCTACACCAAGACCAACCCGATGACCCTGATCCGCACGCCGCGCCAGTCCAAGCGGCTGCCCAAGGCCATCACCGTCGAGCAGATCGAGCAGCTCCTGGCCGCACCGGGCGAGAAGGACGTTCTGGGCCGGCGCGACCGCGCCATGCTCGAGACGCTCTACTCGACCGGCATCCGCGTCTCCGAGCTCGTCGGACTCAACCACGACGACCTGGACGCCGAGCACGAGGCCCTGCACGTCCGCGGTAAGGGCCGCAAGGAACGCATCGTGCCCCTCGGCTCGCACGCCCTCGGAGCGATCAAGATCTACACCGACCACCTCGAGAAGGACACCCGCTTCGCGCCGATCTGGGCCAAGCGCAACGAGATCGGCAACGTGCCGCTGTTCCTCAACAAGCACGGCAAGCGCCTGAGCTCCCGCTCGGTCCGTCGCAAGCTGGACAAGTACCTCCGCGAGGTCGGCCTGGACCCGACCATCTCGCCGCACACCCTGCGCCACTCGTTCGCCACGCACCTGCTGGAGAACGGCGCGGACCTGCGCAGCGTGCAGGAGCTGCTGGGCCACCAGTCGCTCTCGACCACGCAGGTCTACACGCACCTCTCGACCAAGCGGGTCGAAGAGACCTACAACAATGCCCATCCGCGGGCCAAGAACGCGGGCTGAGCCGCATCACGAACCGGAGCTCTCAAGGCCGCGTGCGAAAGCACGCGGCCTTTCTCTTAGCCGCCGCCCACCGCGGGCCCAATCTCGGTTAGGGGAATCAGCACAAAGGCGCGCTCGGCCATGCGCGGGTGCGGGAGGGTCAGCCCCGGCTCGTCGAGCACCAGGTCGTCGTAGAGCAGCAGGTCGAGGTCCAGTGTTCGGGGGCCCCACCGCTCCGTGCCGGTGCGGTCCCGCCCGTGGGCCCGTTCGACTGCGAGCATGGCGTCGAGCAGGGCGTGGGGGTCGAGGGTGGTCTCAAGCTCCGCCGCGGCGTTGAGGTACGGCCCTTGGCCCTGGGGTCCGACGGGGTCGGTCTCGATGATCGACGACAGACGGACGACCCGGATCCCCGGGATCCGGCCCAGCGCCCCGACGCCCGAGTGGATGGTCGCGTGGCGGGGACCCAGGTTGGAACCGATCCCGATGAAGGCCCGGTGGGTCTGTTGGGTCATGGGCCAGTCAATCCCCGTGTTATCCACAAGTCGAGCGGTCACCGTCGCTTCCCGGCCAAGAAAAACCGCCGGGCCCTGAGGCCCGACGGTCGGAGAGCATCGTCGTTCGGGGAGCCAAGGCCGGCTCAGCGCATCGGCTCGAGCTCACGCATCCGGTGCTGCATCTGCGCCTTGAGGCGGGCCAGGATGGACGAGTGCATCTGGCTGACGCGGGACTCGGAGAGGTCGAGCGTCAGGCCGATCTCCTTCATGGTCATCGACTCGTAGTAGTAGAGGATGACGATGAGTCGCTCGGCGCGGGAGAGGCCCTTGGTCATCAGGTCCTTGAGGTCCTTGCGCTGCAGGAGCCGCAGCGGGTTGACCTGGGTCTCGTCGGAGATCACGTCGATCTCACGGACCTCACGGGAGCCGTCCGATGGGTAGGCCTTGCGGGTGATGCTGGTGATCGTTGTCGCCCGCGAGTCGCGCTTGAACTTGCTGAACTCTTCCGGGTCGAGGTTGAGCCGGTCGGCGATCTCCTGGTCGCTGGCCTTGCGTCCGAACTCCATCTCGATGCGCTGGCGGGCCTGCTCGACGCGGGCGGTGCGGTGGCGGACGAGGCGGGGCACCCAGTCCATGTTGCGCAGCTCGTCGAGGATCGCGCCGCGGATGCGGGTGGCCGAGTAGGTCTCGAACTTGAAGCCCATGTCGGGCTCGTAGCCGTCGATGGCGTCCATGAGTCCGAACAGGCCGGCCTGCATCAGATCATCCACGTCGACCTCGTCGGGGAGGCGCTGGTGGATGCGCTCGGCGTTGTAGCGCACGAGGTGGAGAAATCGTTCGATCAGGAAGTTGCGGAGTTGCTGGCTCGGCTCTAGGCGGTAGGTCGCCCAGAGCTGTTCCGGCTCCATCTCGCAGAACTCGAGCTTGGGTGCTTGGCGTGCCCGGCTCTTCTTCGGTCCGCGCGCGGCGGCTGTCTTCGTGGCAGTCATCGGTCGGCTCCTTGACCCTCTGACCACTGGTCCCGGCCCCAGATACCCCGTCGGCATGTGCGGGGGAGGCCGGTGTATGGCATGATCCGGCGCGGTCCTTGCGCCGTGGACCCAGTATAGAGAAAACCGGGCCTGTTGGGGCAAGCCGCCGAGTTATTTTTCTCAAGCGGCACGCTTCATCTCGTCCACGATCTGTTTGTGACGGTTGCGACGGTCCTGCAGCTCGACCAGCTGGGACGGCGGGGGCGGGGCGGGGTGTTCGGACTTGTACTTCTCGATGAACTCGCCGACGGCGGTGGCGCCCATGGCGCCGAGCAGTCGCCCGACGAGGGTGCAGATGATCATGCACAGCAGACCCCGGCCGAGGGTGGTCACGGCGGGGTTCCCGGCGGCCATTCCGACGAAAAGGGCCGCGGAAAAGCCCGTCAGACCCATGATGCCCCCCACCATGCGGGAAACGGGCTCGCCCGAGATGGTCGATGGCTTGGTGATGCGGCCTCTCCGGTTCGTCGGCGCGGGAATAGCGCCCGTGCGCTATCGGCCGCATGAGGGCGGGCCGATAGGTCCCCGGAGCGCTTCGCAAATCCCGCGCCATGCCCGGAACCGGCAAGGGCTGCGCGTTTTCGGGGAGCGGCTCGGGCGTGGGTCCGCGAGCGGGGCGTGGTGTGGATTTGGGGATGGCCTGTGGATTAGCGCATGCCGAACCAGTTGCGGCGGCTGTTGTTGGCCGCGGCCCGGCCCTCGATGCCGGCCCAGTCGATCAGCGAGCGGGCCAGACGCTGCATGTCCTTGCCGGCGTGGGATCGGGGCGACTCGATCATGTAGGGCACCCGGGAGCGGACGGCCTGGAGGACCTTCTTGTCGCGCCGGATGTGGCCGATCATCGGCATCTGGTATCCGAGGAAGCGGTCGCAGACGCCGGCGATGCGCTCGTGGACCTGCTCGGCCTCGCGCTCGTTGGCGACCTGGTTGATGATCAGGCTGAGCACCGGCGGGTGCGCAACGTCCGGTGAGGCGACGAGCACCTTGATGAGCGCGTAGGCGTCGGCGATGCTGGTCGGCTCGGGGGTGACGACGATCAGGCCGAGGTCGGCGGCGCGGACGAAGGACGTGACGGACTCGCCCAGGCCCGCGCTGGTGTCGATGAGGACGACGTCATTGCGGGCGTGCAGGCCGTTGAGGCTGGAGAGCAGCGTGTCGCGCTCGTCGTCGTCGAGCTCGCCGACGCGTCCGATGCCGACCGAGCCGGGGATGAGGCGGAAGCCGCCGGGCGCGTCGATGGCGAGGTCTTCGAGGGTGAGCCCGGAGTTGCCGGTGGCGGACTCGAGCCGGTTCTTGGGCATCAGGCCGCAGAGCACGTCGGCGTTGGCCAGGCCCAGGTCGGCGTCCATGAGGACGGTGCGTCGGTTCTGGGCGGCCAGCGCGATGGACAGGTTGACCGAGGTGGTGGTCTTTCCGACGCCGCCCTTGCCGGAGGCGATGGCGATGATGGGGATCTTGCGCTCGCGCGGGGTGTGGTTGGCGGGCTGGGCGCGGTCGCCCTGCTTGGATTGCGGCGCGTCGCCCTTGTCGAGAGACTCGACGAGTTCACGCAGGCGGGATGCCTGATCACCCCCGCTCGGCTCGTCGGGGGTGTTGGAATGCAGCACGAACGCTCGGGTCATCACTCTCTCCCGTCGGACCCTTTGCACAGCACGCCGGGGCCGTCGAGCGCGGCTCGCGCGAGACGGTCGGCCCGTGCCGGTTCGATGTCGTCGGGCACCTCCTGCCCGACGGTCACGAAGCTCAAGGGTAGCCCGATGCGGCCGGTCAGCCCGGCGATCTGACCCGTGCAGACGGCCTCGTCGAGCTTGGTCAGGATGCAGCGGTCCGGGCCCAGCGGCATGAACCGCTCGGCGGTGCGCCGCATGACCGTGTCCCCAACTGTTGATGCCAGCACGAGATGCGTTTCGTCCGGGCCCGCGGCCGCGATGAAGGCCTTGAGGTCGTCCAGGCGACGGGCGTCGTGCTGGGACCGGCCGGCGGTGTCCACGATGATGACGTCCATGTTGGAGAAGTCGGCGATGGCGGCCGCCATTTCCTCCGGGGACATGACCACCTTGATGGGCAGGCCGATGATGCCCGCGTAGGTGCGCAGCTGCTCGACGGCGGCGATGCGGTAGGTGTCCGAGGTGATCAGGCCCACGCGCCGCCCGTGGCGGAGCTTGCAGGTGGCGGCCAGCTTGGCCACGGTGGTGGTCTTGCCCACGCCGGTCGGGCCGATGAGGGCGATCACGCGGGGGCGGCCGGTCTTGGTGCCGGCCGAGAGGGCCAGCAGCGAGTCGGACCGGGTGTCGATGGTGGCCTCGATCTCGCGCAGGACGGCCTGGCGGACCACGACATCGTCCTTGAGTTCGATCGCGTCGAGCCGGTCGCGGACGCGGGCCATGATCTTGTCCACCGCGTCCATCGGGGCGTCGTTGTCCACGAGCTTGTTGATGTAGGTCAGCAGCGGGCCGGGCTCGACGGCCTCGGCGGCGTGGGGGTCGACCTTGCCCATGGCGACCGAGGTCCGCCGGGTGGATTCCAAGACCTGGCCCATCATTTTCTGAAGGCTGGCGATCTGCTCGCGGAGTTCGGCGGGGTCTTCCCCCCCACCGCCCCCACCACCGGCGGTGGTCGGCGACTTGGCCGGGGCGGGCTTGGGCTCGCGGATGGCGGGTTCGTGGGCCGCGGTTTCGTCTTCGGGGCGCGCCGAGGGGCCGGGCGGGGTGGCGTCGGCGATGCGGACCGGGGGGCGGTCCTCGCGCCGGGGCAGGCGGGTGGCCAAGGGGGTGCGGGCCATCGGGTCGCGGGCGGCGTCGTCGACCCGGTCTTCGGCTGTTTCGTCGGCGCGGGCGCGGTGGCCGGGGCTGGCGAGGTGCCGGCGGAGGGTGGGCGTTTCGCTCGATCCGGTGCGGCTGGCGGCTGGCTGGGAGAGGACGGGCTTGGGCTCGACCACGTTGGAGGCCCGCTGAACCACGACCTCGGCCGAGTCGCGGGCCGCGTGGGCGGGGCGTTGGCGGGCGGTCTGGGCGGGGACGGTCTCGCCGCCGAGCACGGCGTCGCGGTCGTCGGTGATGTCGATGTAGCGTTCGCGCCGGGCGGGTTCGGAGCGGGCCGGGGCCTTGGGGCGGGCGCGCCCGGACGGCTCGCCGGCGGAGGCGGTGATCTCGACCATGTTCTTGCCGCCGAGGCCGAACCAGGAGCCCACGCGGTAGGAGCGGGTGTGGAGGATCATGGCGTCTGGGCCGAAGTCCTTGCGGACGGCGGCGAGGGCGTCGGCCATGGTGGGTGCGGAGAAGGTTTTGAGCTTCATGGGTGGCCGTCCTGGCAGCGGGTTGCGTGATGCAGACTGTACCCGGGATGGGCGAGGGCTACCACTATGGGTTGGGGTGGTGTTGGGCTCAGGGTCAACCCCCTCGATCGGGGAGCGACTCGGTTCAGTGGCAGCCGGCGTTGAACAGGGTGAGGTTCGCCGCCATGTCAAAGAAGTTCATCACGCCGAAGGGGTCGGCAAGGTCGGCGACGGTCACGGCGTGGGAGATTGCCCGGGCTCGGCTGGACATTGGATTCCGAGATCGTGCTCTTCGGGGAGGGGGTTCGTTTTGGGGATCAAGGCCCAGAAAGAGCCCGCTTACTTCGTGCGCGGCTTGTACGGAGCCGAGGGAGCGTCGATGGTTACGCGACGGCGGCGGGTTCCGGGCGGGACTTGTCGCCGATCGCGGTGACGAGGCCGACGGATTCGACCTCGATGCCGCTGACGACCTCGTTGTAACCCAGCACGGCCAGGCCCGGGACGTGGGGGCTGACGATCTGGTGGACTATTGCCCGGACGGTGGGCGAGGCGATGACGACGGGGAGGCGGCCGCGGGCGGCGACGGACTGGAGTTGGGCGGCGACCTTGTCGGCGATCTGGCGTGCGACCTTGGCGGGCATGTGGAGGCTGGTGCCGTGGCCGCCGCGTTCGATGTAGGCGTCGATCTGGTCTTCGAGCTGGGGGTCGAGTGTGACGGCGACGAGGGTGAGGCGGCCGTCCTCATCGGGGGCGGCGTATTGCGAGCAGATGCTGCGGCGCAGGGCGTTTCGGACGTATTCGACGAGGACGTCGGCGTCCTGGGTCTTGGTGCCCCAGTCGGCGAGGGTCTCGAGGATGGTCTCCATGTCGCGGATGGGCACGCGTTCGCGGAGCAGGTTCTGGAGGACCTTCTGCAGGTCGCCGAGTTTGACCACGGCGGGGACGGTATCCTCGACGAGTTTGCCGGCCTTCTCCTTGACGCCCTCGAGCAGGTTGTTGACCTCCTGGCGGGTGAGTAGCTCGTCGGCGTGGGACTTGACGATCTCGGTGATGTGGGTGGCCAGGACGGAGGTGGGGTCGACGACGGTGTAGTTGCGGGCCTCGGCGCGGGCGCGCTGGGAGCGGTCGATCCACCAGGCGTCGAGGCCGAATGCGGGCTCTTTGGTCGGGATGCCTTCGACGGGGCCGGTGGTCAGGCCGGAGTCCATGGCCATGAGCTTGCCGGGCTCGACGGAGCCGGAGGCGACCGGGTTGCCGCGGATCTTGAGGCGGTAGTCGCTGGGCGGGAGCTGCATGTTGTCGCGGATGCGGACGGGGGGCATGACCATGCCGAGTTCGACGGCGAGCTGGCGTCGGACGGCGGAGATGCGTTCGAGCAGCTCCCCGCCCTGTGCGGCGTCGATCAGGGTGACGAGGGCGTAGCCGACCTCGAGTTCGAGCACGTCGACCTTGAGCAGGTCCTCGACGGGCGGGGCCTCGGGCTTGGCGGACTGGGTCTCGGAGGCGGCGCGTTCCTCGTCCTGCTCGGAGGTGAGACGGCGGGCGCGGTTGATGCTCCAGGCGATGGCGGCGATGACCGAGGCGGTGGCCAGCAGGGGCATCGTGGGCAGCGGGGTCAGGGCGAGCAGGCCGATGAAGATGGCGGTGATGTACAGGCCGGTGGGCTGGCTGGTGAGCTGGGCGGTCAGCTCGTTGCCCAGGTCCTGCTTGGAGCCCGAGCGGGTGACGATCAGGGCGGCGGCGATGGAGATGACGAAGCTGGGGATCTGGCTGGTCAGGCCGTCGCCGATGGTCAGTTTGGTGAAGACGGCGGCGACATCGCCGGCGGGCCAGCCGCGCTCGATGATGCCCACGGCGAAGCCGCCCGCGACGTTGACGGCGGTGATGATGATGCCGGCGATGGCGTCGCCCTTGACGAACTTGGAGGCACCGTCCATGGCCCCGTAGAAGTCGGCCTCGCGGGCGATCTCGTCGCGTCGTTCGCGGGCTTGCTCTTCGGTGAGCATGCCGTTGGTCAGTTCGGCGTCGATGGCCATCTGCTTGCCGGGCATGGCGTCGAGGGTGAATCTGGCGGCGACCTCGGCGATGCGGCCGGCGCCCTTGGTGATGACCATGAACTGGACGATCATCAGGATCAGGAACAGCACCACGCCGACGAACAAAGAGTTGCCCGCGACGAACGAGCCGAAGGCCATGATGACCTTGCCGGCCACCCCCATGGCTTCCTCCGGGCTGGCGGCGTCGGCGGTGAGGATCAGCCGGGTCGAGGCGATGTTGAGGACTAGGCGGAAGAGGGTGGTGGCCAGCAGCAGCGAGGGGAAGACGGAGAACTCGAGCGCCTTTTTCATGTAGAGCGTGGTCAGCAGGATGATGACCGCGATGGAGATGTTGAGGCTGATGAGCACGTCGAGGATGAGCGGGGGCAGCGGGACGAGGATCACCGCCATCAGCAGGATGAAGCCGAGCGGCACGATCAGGCCGCGATAGCGGGTGATCCGCTCGGACCAGAGGGTGATCGTGTTTGGGCGTGCTTGGTCCATGGGCGCTCAGGAACTGGGGTCGGGGAAGTTGGTGTCAGACTCCGGCGGGGACGGGACGGTTGCGGGCGGCGAGGTCGGCGCCGCGGTTCTCGGGCATGCGGCCCTCGAGGCGGTAGACGTAGGCGAGGATCTCGGCGACGGCCTCGTAGTGCTCGCTGGCGATCTCCTGGCCGACCTCGACACCCCAGTAGATGGCGCGGGCGAGGGGCGGTCGCTCGACGATGGGCACGTCGTGCTTGCGGGCGAGCTGGCGGATGCGCAGGGCGACCTCGTCGACGCCCTTGGCGGTCACCTTCGGGGCCCGCATGGTCTGGGTGTCGTACTTGATGGCCACGGAGAAGTGCGTGGGGTTGGTGATGATGACGTCGGCCTCCGGCACGGCCACGCCGGCCCGCTGCATGGCGATCTCGCGGGCCATCTGGAGGCGTTTGCCCTTGATCTGCGGGTCGCCCTCCATCGAGCGACGCTCGTCCTTGACCTGCTGCTTGGTCATCTTGAGGTCCTCAGTGTGCTGCCACCGCTGGTAGAAGTAGTCGATCAGGGCGATGATGAGCAGCAGGGCCAGCAGGACGATCGCGAGGATCACGAGCAGCCGGACGGCGACGCTGAGGGCGCCGATGGCCGTCAGCACGGGCAGCGCGGCGATGGTCGGTGCGTTGGAGAGGGCGACGAGATAGCCGATGCCGACGACCACCACGAGCTTGATCGTGTTGACGACGGTCTTCATGAGCCCGCGTTTGCCGAAGACGCGGGCGAAGCCCTTGATGGGGTTGAGCTTGTCGAGCTTGGGCCGGATGGGCTCGGCGGAGATCTTCCAGCCCACCTGGATGAACTGGGAGATGAACCCGATGAGCGCGGCGACGGCGAAGACCGGCAACAGGATCAGGCCCATCTCGCCGAAGGCCTGCCGGGCGGACTCGGCCAGCGAGGGGATCGTCATGGCGGCACCCGAGGCGTCGGCGGTGAGCATCGTCCGCATGAGCCCGGAGAGCGAGCCGCCGATCATGCTGCCGAAGAGGATCAGGATCAGCATGGCCCCGAAGAGGGTGATCACGCCGGAGAGGTCCTGGCTCTTGGGGATCTGGCCCTTGTTCCGGGCGTCGCTGCGACGCTTGGAGGTTGGCGCTTCGCTGCGTTCGCCCAGGTCCTCAGCCAACGGAACCCCCCACCGCCGGCGCGGCGCTGACGGGATCGAGCGAGCGGACCCACACGCCCAGGCGGGACAGGGTCTCGACGATCTCGTCGCCGGTGACGGTCGCGATGGCCCCGACGGAGACGAGCATGATAGCCAGGCCGGCGATGATCTTGGCCGCGAACCCGATGCTCATGATGTTGATCTGCGGCATGGTCTTCATCACGAAGCCCATGGCGAGCATGATCATGGAGACGACCACCATCACCGGCGTCGCCACGCGCATGGCCAGATCGAAACCGGACGAGATCACCGAGAGCAGCAGCGCGAGCGGCACGTCGCTGGTCGCGAACGAGCCGATCGGGACGGTGGCGAACGAGTCGACCAGGGTGGCGAAGATGACGTCGAAACCGCCCGAGGCGATGAAGATGAAGGCGGCGAGGTAGAACAGGATGTCGCCCGTGACCGAGCCGTTGGCGTCGAGTTCCGGGTTGAAGCTCTCGGCCAGCGAGAGCCCGACCTGGTAGCCCATCACGTAGCCGCCCATCTGCACGGCCAGCAGCGGGATGGAGGCGATCAGCCCGATGGCGATACCGATGATCAGCTCGGCGAAGAGCATGGGGGCGATCTCGACGAGGTTGAGCGATCCGCCCGGGACGAACGCGCCCGTGTGCGGCACGAACGGGTAGACGCTCAGCCCGAACACGAAGGCGAGCAGGGCCTTGAACTGGTACGGCACCGATCCGCTGGACAGCATCGGCGTGAAGAGGAACAGCCCGGTCATGCGCACGATGACCATCAGCATCGGCAGCACGTGCGGCAGGATTGGTTCCAGGGTCGGCATGGTCAGATCAGCGAGAGCATGTCGAACGTGAAGGCCTTGAGCAGTTCGATCATCCACGGCGTGAGCACCACGGCGACGATCACGATGATGATGATCTTGGGGACGAACGTGAGCGTCTGGTCCTGGATGGAGGTCACGGACTGGAAGAGGCTGATGAGCAGGCCGATGACCATGCCCGCCATGAGCAGGGGCACGGCGATGGTCAGCACGATCAGCAGCGTGCTGCGGATCAGGTCGATGGCGAACTCGTCGGTCACGGCCTGGGCTCCGGGGTGCGGCTGGGGGTGCGGGTTCGGGTGTGAGTGGGAAGAGGAGCCGCGGTTTCGCCCTCGGGCCGCCGGTCCGGGGCGACCACACGCCAGGCGACGAGAATCGCCAGTGTGGCCGTGACGGCGCTGTCTCTGGGACTGGCCCCTTCGACCACGAAGCTGTCCAGCAGCGACCCGACGATGAGCGTCCAACCGTCCACGAGTACGAAGAGCATGAGCTTGAACGGCAGGGAGATCAGCACCGGCGGGAGCATCATCATGCTCATGCTGATCAGCAGGCTGGCGATGACCATGTCGATCACCAGGAAAGGCAGGTAGACGCGGAACCCCATGAGGAACGCGGTCTTGAGTTCGCTGAGCATGTACGCGGGGATCAGCGACGTCGTGGAGACGTCCTCCCTGGTCATCTCCTCGGGCCTGGACGTGTCCACGCCCTGGTAGTTGAGCACCATGTACAGGCTGGACCAGTTGCCCGTCGCCTCGATCTGGTCGAACATGAAGTCGCGGATCGGCTGGGAGCCGCGCTCCCAGAGGACCTCGACCGAGCGGATCTCACCGGACTGGTAGGGCTCGACGGCCTCCGCCCAGACCCGGTCGATGGTCGGCTTCATGACCATCGCGGTCATGAACAGCGCCAGGCCGGTGATGACCTGCGGCGGCGGGAGCGACTGCGTGCCCATCGCCTGGCGGAGCAGCGCCAGCACCACGATGATGCGCACGAAGCCGGTGGTCATCAGCATGATGGACGGCACCAGCGTGATGACCGTCAGCAGCAGCATGATGTTGATCGCCACCGAGAGGCCCGGCCCGTCCGGGTTCGGTAAGGATCCGTCGGTCTCGGTCGGCGGCCGGAAGTTCGCCCCAAGGTCCGAGGCGCCGCCGAGCAGCGAACCGGCGTCGCTGAGCGCTTGCAGCGGGTTGAGCTGGGTCGCGCGGGCTACGCGCGCGGGCGACACGGCGTCGGCGTACGAGGGGCCGACCTGGCGGGCCCACGCGCCCGGCGTCGCCGACCCGATCAGCAGCACCAGCAGGAACAGCAGCCTGGTCATCAACGACGGCCCCCGGTCCAGATGGTTTCGAGCCCGCGGCGCAGGCCGCCGGTGTCGGCGGGGCGCCGGGAGGCATCGGTCGCGTAAGCCCCCCGCGCTTCCGCGGCGGTCGAGGCCGGTCGCGGGATGCGGACCGTGGCCCGCTCGAAGGTTTCATCGGTTGACCGCTCGGCCTCACGCAGGGAGCGCTCGAACGAGCGGGCGATGGACTCGCCGGCCTCGTCGCGGGTCTTGATCAGGACCGAGGCGATGTCCTCGGGATCGTCGAGTTCGCTGAGCACCGTCATGCCGGCGCCGCTCGACCGCGAGCCGCCGGTCATCGAGCACAGCAGGACGCGGCGGTCGAAGCGGAGCACCACCAGCGTGTGGCGGGCCGCAAGCGGATAGCGGGCGAGGACCTCGACCACGCCGGCCGGGGCGCGACCGCCCGCGCCGAGCGAGCCGGACAGGCCGCCGGATGCCCGTGCGATCCGCTTGTACACCCACGAGAGACCGACGACCAGCAGCAGCACGCCGCCGAGGGCCAGCACCGTCTGGGCGAGCCCGCCGCCCGAGGCGCGGGCGGGGCGTTCGGCGGTGATCAGCGCGGTGCCCGGCTCCGCGGGCGCTGGGGCTCCGAGCGGGGTTCGGACGGGAGTCGGTTCGGGACGGACGATGGCGCCGGTGATCGGCGGCTCGGCATCCAGAGCCGAGCCGATGGCCGCGTTCATGGCCGAGAGTTCCGCGTCGATCTCCGCGGCCGTGCGGACCGAGGGCGCGGGGCGGGCGGGCGGCATGTCGGCGATGCCCGGGCCGATCGGCTGGGCCGCCGCGGGGGTGAAGGCGAGCAGGGTCACGATCGCCGCGGCGGTCGTCGGTGCGAAAAGGCGGGTCGCGGTCATGGTCGCCATCCTGGCTGGGTTCGGCGGATCCTCCGCCGTTCGGAACGGTTCTGTGCGGTGCGGCGGGCGGGGGCCCGCGCCTCAGCCGGCGGCTTCGGCGCCCGGGTCGAGGATCTCGCTGATACGAACGCAGAAGTTATCGTTGAGCACGAGGACCTCGCCGCGGGCGATGTGCCGGTCGTTGACGAACACGTCGACCGGGTCGCCGGCGAGCTTGTCCAGTTCGACCACCGCCCCGTCGCCGAGCTGGAGCACATCCTCGACGTACATCCGCGTGCGGCCCAGCTCGATGCGGACGTGCAACTGGACGTCGCTGAGCAGGTCGAGGGTTTCCTTCTTGCCCCGCGTCAGCGAACCGGCGAGGTCCTGGAGGGTGAAGGGGGCTGCGTCGGCGGCGGCCGGCTTGGCGGGGCCCTTGCCCGCCCCGCGGGCCGCGGCGTCGGCCGTCTGCTTGACTTGGCTGGCGGCCTCGGCGGCGGCGTCGAGCGCAGCCGCGGACTCGGCGTCCCCCGCGGCTTCGTCGATGTCGCCCGCGGCGGCATCGGCGGCGTTCTGCGCGTCGCTGACGGCGTTCTCGGGATCCGGTGTCGGATCACCGGCGTTCTTTTCGGTGGGCTCATCGGCCATGGCGCTCTCCCGGCTTCCTGCACGGCGCACGAAACGGCAACGGCCGATCCTCGGCCACCGGGCTTATCGGTCGGAGGGGGTGCTCGGGCTCCAACTTTGCGCGTCCGGGGGCAGGACCCGCCGGGACGCGCAACAAATGCCGATCAGGAGTCCGCCGGGAACCCCTTGCACTCGGAGATGATGACCCGGTCCACGCGCGGGATGCCGTCGGGGTCGGTCCCGAAGGTCTCGTTGACGTAGGTCTGCACCTGGCGCTGGATGGTCTCGAGCCCCGGCTCTCGGAGGTGGCGGTCGTGGGCCCGGCGGAAGATCAGGGCGATGCCTTCCTTGATCGTCGCCGAGTCCCGCTCCTGGATGCGCTTGACCTCCTCGGCGTTCTTCTGGCGGACGCGGAGGTAGATTTCCACGCGCCACTCCCACACGCGGCCGGTCTGCATGTTCTGGAAGGCGTCGCTGACGAGCAGGATCTCGACGGGGGCCTGCTCCCCGGCGAGCTCCTCGCCGACGAGGCCCGCGTCCGCCTCGCCGGGCCCGCCCCCGAGGAACTTGACCAGGCCGAACACGGCCGCGCCCTCGAGGAGCATGAGTCCGGCGACGATAATGGGCAGCTTCTTCTTGCCGCCCTTCTTGGCCGACTCGGCCGCCGATTCTGCGTTCTTTTCGTCTTCGGGCATGGTCGCCTCCGGGAGCGGTTGTTTCGCGGTTCAGTCACCTGCGCCGGTGTAGTTGGGGTCTGGGTGGACCTGATCGAGGGTCCGGCCGGTCTGATAGATCTGCACTCGGCGGTTCATGCCGTCGTCTTGGCCCGGGCCGGCCACAAGCGACATCGGCTCGGCGTCCGAGGCCGACTCAGTCCGCAGGATCCCCGGCGCGACGCCGCATTCTCGGACGAGGTAGTCCTTGACCGCGATCGCCCGCCGGAAAGCGAGGTCGTCGTGGCCGAGCCCGGTCCGCTTGTCCTCCGTGCCCCAGGCGTGCCCGACGATGGGGCAGATGTAGTTGAGCCCGGAGATTTTGGGGGCGACTTGCGTCCGGAGCATGTCCATCGCCGACCGCGACAGTTCGGCGCTGCCGGGCTCGAAGAGCACGGACGTGCCCACCGCCTGTCGGACGCCCTCCTGGATCACGGCGGACTTGTTCTCCCGTCCGACGACGGACGGATCGACGTTCTCGTTCGTGTTGCGCTTCTCGCCGTCGCGCTTGGCCTGCTCGTTGAAGAAGTTGACCATGGAGTTGCTGTTCGAGTTGCGGATCGTGCTCAGGCCCATCCCGCCCTGGGCGCCCAACGCCTCCTTGATGGCGTCGAGCACCTTCTGGTACTCGCGGGGCTGCTTGAGCTCGGAGAACGCGGCGAGGAGGATGAAGAAGCACAGCAGCAGCGACATCAGGTCGCCGAACGTGACCAGCCACTCGGGGACCTCGGCCTTGGGGGGCGACTTGCGCTTGGCCACGGAGAACTCCGATCAGGCCGCCTGGGCGGCGAGGATCTCGGCCCGGCGGCTGGGGGGCAGGTAGGTGAGCAGCTTGCTCTCGACGACGCGGGGGTTGTCGCCGGACTGGATCGACATCACGCCGGCGATGATCACGGTCTTGAGCAGGACCTCTTCCTGGTCCTTGGAGTAGAGCTTGTCGCCGATCGGGCCGGCGAAGGCGTTGGCGATGATGGCGCCGTAGAGGGTGGTGATCAGGGCGATGGCCATGGACGGGCCGATGGTCGAGGGGTCGTCCATCGTGGCGAGCATGAAGATCAGGCCCAGCAGCGTGCCGATCATGCCGAAGGCGGGGGCGTACTTGCCGAACTGATCGAGCAGCATCTTGCCCTGCATGTGGCGTTCCATCAGGCCCTCGAGCTCGGTCTCCATGATGACCTTGATCAGCTCGGGGTCGGTGCCGTCGATGGCCATCTTGATCCCGCGGACGATGAACTCGTCCTTCATGTCCTGGACGTGGTTCTCGAGGCTCAGGATGCCCTCGCGCCGCGCGATCTCGGCGTACTTGACGAGGTCGGTGATGGCCTCGGCGGGGTCGGCGTTGTTGCCGAAGACCGCCTTCATGACGATCTTGGGCATCGAGAGCGAGCGGGCGAGGGGGAAGGCGGCGATCACGGCGCCGGCGCTGCCGCCGAACACCACGATCAGCGAGGGGATGTTGATCAGCGCGAGCGGATTGCCGCCGCCGAGCACGATGGACACACCCACCGCGATGAAGGCGACGCAGAGTCCGATGACGGTGCCAAGATCCACAGGCTGACCTCCGTGACCAGGGCCCGGAACAACCGGCGCGGTCACAGAAGACATCGGACCGTGGGGCGACCGGCTTGACGCCGGAACGCGTGATCGGGGTGGTTCCTCCCCCGGTTCGCGCGCCCGCCCCGCTTCCGGGGGTGGCGAGGTAGCGGGGTCACGTCAGGTCGGGGGGATCAGGCCCCGGAGCAGGCGGCCGTACTCGATGACCCGGGCGATGATCTCCTTGGCGGATTCTCGGACGATCAGGTGCTCGCCGGTCACCAGCGTGATGACGGTGTCCGGGTTCTGCTCGACGGTGCGGATCAGGTCCGCGTTGAGCACGAACGGCTGGTTGTTGAGTCGGGTCACGCTGATCATCGTCTCACCGGTGGCGGCTGGTCCGGGGGTTATCGGCCGAGGACCAGCAGCTGCTGCATCAGTTCGTCGGCGGTCCGGATCACGCGCGAGGACGCGGAGTAACCCGTCGAGGTGAGGATCATCTGGGTGAACTCCTCCCCCAGATCGACGTTGGACATCTCCAGCGCCCCCGCCACGATCAGACCCGAGCCGAGGTTGCCCGGGTTTGCCAGCACCGCGGGGCCGGAGTTGGGGCCGGTCCCGAACATGTTGCCGCCCGAGTCGATCAGGCCGGCGGGGTTGCTGAAGTTGGCGATGACGACCTCGCCCAGGGTGCGGACGGCGCCGTTCGAGAAGCGGCCGAAGATGGTCCCGTCGTCCCCGACGCCGAAGGTGGTCAGCGTGCCGGGGGGAAGGCCGTCCCAGTACACGCCCTGCATCGCGCTGTTCGAGGCGGTGGAGGTCAGCTGGCCCGCGCTGTCCTGGAAGCTGAGCGTGAAGCTCAGGGGCTGGTTGGCGCCGGTGTTGTCGCGGTCGATGGTGACCGAGACCTCCGAGTTGTCCGGGTCGATCTGGCCCTCGGTGTCGAACTGCAGGAGACCGTTGCCCAGCGCGATGTCCAGGTCCGTGTCGTCCTCGGACTCGAGGTAGTAGCGCCAGACCGGCCCGGTGTTCGGGGTCGATTCGAGCACCATGGTGATGTCGTACGAGACGGAGCTGCCCAGCGAGTCGTAGATGACCATGGTCGTCCGAACCGACTCGCCGTCGGCGGACTCGGTCTTGTCGTGCGTGAACACGGAGCCCTGGGGCACGCCGGCCGAATCGAGGCGGACGAGGTCGCCCGACCTGAAGACGATGTCGTTCTCGGTGCCGGTGTTGCCGACAACGCTGATGACACCGGTGGCCGGATCGACGGTCACGCCCGGCGTGTTGCCGTCGGGGTTGGCCGCCCCCGTGGACTGGATGCCCAGGGCCTGGGTCAGGAAGGTGAGCAGGTCCTGGACGGTGGTCGAAGCGGTGATCTCCAGCTCGGCCTCGGGGACGCGCGCCCCGCCCTTGGTGGCCCCGGAGATCCGCAGGGTCTCGCCGGCGGCGAACGCGGGCGTGCCCGAGCCGGGCGATCCGGGGTCCTCGACGTTGGTCAGCAGGGTGGCCGCCGTGATGAATCCGCCGCCGGTGGCCGAGAGGCCGGTCGTCGCGTCGGCGAGGATGCTGATCAGGCTGCCCTGCGTGGCGATGTCGCCTTCCGAGTTGAGGTTGCCGGCGATGACCGCGTTCTCCGTGGCCTCCGCGATGGTGCGCTTGCCGATGGGGATGTTGATGGGAACGAGTTCGCCCTGCTGGACGTTGAAGTTCTCGTCGGCCATGTACCCCATGAGGCGTTGGCCGCCCACGGTGATCAGATTGTCCTGCGGGTCCTGGCGGAAGCTGCCGGCCCGGGTGTAGAACTGCTCGCCGTTGCGTTCGACCACGAAGAAGCCGGGCCCGTCGATGGCCAGGTCGCGGAGGTCGCCGGTCGCGGTGATCGCGCCGTTGTTGAAGTTGCGTTGAACGCCGGCGATCGCGACGCCGTTGCCGATCTGCGTTGGGTTGGTGCCGCCGAGGAAGTCCGACGGCGAGGAGCCGAAGGAGAAGTTCTTCATGAACAGCGACTCGAACATCATCTTCGAGCTCTTGAACGCGGTGGTGTTCACGTTCGCGATGTTGTTGCCGATGACGTCGAGCTTGCGGGAGTGCACGTTGAGGCCGGAGAGGCCGGTGAAGAGCGCGGTGGTGGATGCCATTCTGCTTCGTCCTCCGTCAAGCCCCGGCCTCGCCGACATCGGCGAGGGCCCGGGCCAGCGAGGCGTTTCGCACAACGCGTGCCGGTCCGTCCGAAGGTCCGGAAACCATCGCGCCCGCCGGGTCGCCGGCCGCGGGAGCGTCCGTCGCCAGCGGCGCACGGACGAGACCGTCGATGCCGGTGATCGCCGTTTGTTGCGCGTCGGGCGCGTCGACGACCGACCGTGCGGCAACATCGACGCGGAACAGGCGCGATCCGATCACGACGGCGGCGCGTCGGATTCCCTCGGCCGAGGCGAGGTCGGCCGCTTCGGACAGCGCGTCCACGGTCTTCTCGTCGATGTCGCCACGCAAGGCGTGCGGCAGGCGCACCCGGACGCCGCTGCGCAGCGCCCCGTGGGCCGCGCGGTCGAGCAGCAGGCCGAAGTTCAGCGTGTCACGATCGCGCAGACCGCCCGCTGGAATCGGAGGCGACCCATCCACCGGGCGCACGCCGCCCGCCAGAACCCGGAGCATCCCGGCGCTGCCTTCCGGCACGGCTCACCTCCCCGCCGGGCCGAACAGGATCGGTTCCCTCGGGTCCGCCGGATCCGCCGGGTCCGCGGGGCCGTCGGGGTTGGCCGGCAGCACGTTCGTGAGCGGCGGGAACTGCCCGTTCGGGGGCGGATCGGTCGGGTCCGTCGGATCGGTCGGGTCAGTGGGATCCGTCGGATCGGGCGGCGGGTTGTTCAGCGGGCCGACGATTTCGTCGATCTGAGAGAAGAACATCCGCGAGCCGTCGAAGAGGTTCAGCACCGGCCCGTCCGCGGTCTGCGAGACCGAGATCACCAGGTCGGCGACACGCCGGTTGTCGAGCGAGATGCCGGACACCAGGCTGCCGATGAGTCCCGACGCGGCGGCCAGCTCGTTCTGGCGCACCAGCGCGGTCAGCTTGCTGCTCATCTGCGTGTCCGCCTCGATCGAGCGGATGGTGGCCAACTGATCGAGCATCGCCGCCGAGTCGTTGGGCTCGAACGGGTCCTGGTTGGCCAGTTCGGTGAAGATGATCTGGAGGAACTGGCCGCTGGTCAGTGTCTCGAACGCGCTCGGGCCGACCGTCGAAGTCGGGGGCGAGGACGAGAATCCGTTGATGCTGCTCATGGTGCGTGCTCCCGGCGATCAGGCGACCGCGTCGATCCCCAGTTCGGTCCAGATGCCACGGGCCGTCGTCGGCGTCGACGCCTCGATCCCGGTTTCCTCCGCAGTTTCCCGGTCGGAAGCCGCGTGTGACGCCCGTGGGCCCGTGCTCCGCTCGCGTCCGCCGGGGTCGTGGGTGCCCCGCCCGTCCGCGTTTGTCCGGTCCCCGCCCGAGTTCTGTGGCGCGGATTGGCCTTGGTCCGGCGGGTCGATTTTCAATGATTCCACCCGGACGCCCTTGGCCTCGAGCGCCGCGCGGAGCGATTCCAACCCCGACTCGAGGGTGCGACGCGCCGCGTCCGTGGTCGCGGCGAGACGGGCGTTGACCACCCCGTCCTTGGCTTCCAGGCGGACGCGCACTTCGCCGAGGGCCTCGGGACGGAGGACCACGGTCATGCGACCGCCGCCCTGCGTCAGCACCGATGCCAGCCCGCGCTGCACGCTGTTCAGCACCGCTTCGCGCGTGTTCCCCGCCAGCTGCCCGCCGGGGAGCGGCGCGGGCCTGCCGGCCGCCGGCTCTGCGAGTGTTCGCTGCAGACCGCCCCGGTCGAGTGCGGCGACCGCGCCGCGGGCGGCCTCCGCCGATCCGGTCAATCGCTCGAGCAGCCCCGCCCGCGCGACCGGCGCGGCGGCGGATTCCGAGGTCTCGGCCTTGGCGACGGGGGCGCGAGCCGCCACCGCCGACGCCCGTGCCGCGTCCGCACCGGGTGGTGCCGCGTTCTGGACGGCCGGCGCTTCGGGCGGGGTCGGGGGCTGCGGTGGCCTGATCTGGTTCATCGGGAGCGCCGTAGCCTCCGGCTCTCGCTGGCCCGACAGCACCTGCCCGGACGGGGCCGGCATCTGGGCGGCGTCCTGCGACGCGCCGCGCTGGGTCGTGCCGGAGCGGAACGGTCCGGGGTCTCCGGCGCGGAATGGTCCGTCCTGATGGTGCAGTGTCTTGTACTTCTCGGAGTGTTTGGGATCCACGAGTTCGCGTCGGGCAACGCGGGACACATCGACGGTGGCCGCGTGGGTGAGTTCCCGGGCGATCGACTCGGTGGTGAACTCGGCCGCCGCGGCCGGGATCGGCGCGGTGGGCGCGCTTGCAGCCCCTGCGTCGGCCGCGCCCGGTCCGGTGACAACCGGTGTGGCCGCGGCGTCCGACCCGGTCGATGCGTTCGACCCCGCCGAGGCGCCCGACCTGCTGGGCGGCGGTGCTTCCGGCTCCCGGGTGTCTTGGGCGGCATCCGGGTTCGAGAGCACGGGGTGCGGTTCGTCGCCGTTCGATGAAGCGGCGTCGGCGTCGCCGGAGCTGGACCGAGGCTCGGCCTTGGTGGACGCATCCGCGGATCCATCCGCACGGTGATCCGGTGCGGAGTCTTGCGTGTCGGGCGTTTCGTCCGTCGCGGGCCCGGTTTCCCGCTCCGGGGCGGCCTTCTCGGCTTCGGGCTCGGCCCGGCGCTCGGGGCGCGTCAGCGCGTCGAGCAGCCGGTCGAAGGAGACGGCAGGGCTTGCGCTCTGGGAGCGCAACACCCGCGGAGAAGGGGCCAGGAGTTGCGCGGCGGCGGAGTTGGGTGAGTTGATGG